>Ga0209786_1000085_pt1 | contig 38620 bp, 36 predicted proteins | sample WorMetilvaeELBA2_FD_187405 | JGI IMG/M metagenome (GOLD analysis project Ga0209786, IMG submission 187405) | Marine gutless worms symbiont microbial communities from Max Planck institute for Marine Microbiology, Germany - Olavius ilvae ELBA.2... ...
AAAATTCATGCGAATTGTAGAACAAGTCGCTTCATCGGCTAAGATAACCTGTAGACAAATTAAAAGTGGAATCCAAGCTGATTTACTTCTACAAAATTAATTCACTTGGGCTTTCTTTATAACCAGAAATAATTTTAAAGCACTCGAGGACGTGATTGTAACAAAGCAACCCATGAAACGGCTACTAATAACCGGCGCGAGCGGCTACATTGGCAGGGCTTTTATTCAGGCCCACGGCTTCCGGTACCCGCTCAGGCTTTTTGGAAGAACCCCTATAGAAGGTGATAATGAATTTATATTCGGGGATATAAGAAGCCTCGATGATATGAATAAGGCTACACAAGATATTGATTGCATCGTTCATTTGGCGGCAGAGACTACGGATGGAATCGGCATCACTGACTTAGCTTATTTTGAAAACAATACGTTTGGAACGCTTAATGTACTTGAGGCCGCGGTAAGAAACAAGGTCGGCAAGTTAGTTTATGGCAGTTCGGTGTGCGCTGTCGGCTTCAGGACCACGTCAAAACTGATAATGGAGACAGACAACTGCAAACCGAGCGACGGCATGTATGGCTACAGTAAATATTTGTCCGAGAGGCTTTGCGAGTACTATGCGAAAAAGCACGGAATCAATATCATTTGTCTACGCACTGCCATGGTCGTACCACAGCATGAGCTGCTTCCGCCTAAAAACCCTTTTACATCCCGTTGGTTAGGCGCCGTCCATATAGAGGACGTTATTGAGGCATATCGATTAGCTGTTGAAAACGAAGGCATCCATTTCGACGTGTTCCATATTGGTGCTGATAGTCCCTGTTCAAAGTTTGATATAACTAGGGCCAAAAATATTCTCGGTTACAGGCCGAAACACAATTTCACCGAACATAACTGTAAGGGGTTGTTAAGGACTACAGCAGGCAAGCTTCTAAAAATCAGAGATAAAGCTGCGTCTCTTATCCAAAGGGGCGATCGATAAAAATCAGATTCGGATAAAGAAAATTCGGCTTTCAATGCCGGAATCAAATATCGGTCCAGGGCCTCGGTTTTCTTCGGTTTGGGAATAAAAAGACCTTTGACCTTGACATAGCCCTTTATGTTCATAATTGCAGCTTTCATAATTTATTCTTTAAACCATACCTGTTAATTTCTTTATCATATATCTCCAACAGGCGGGAAAGATACAGCTTCCCGTTATAGTATTTACATACACGGTCATAGCCCGCTCTCCCCATTGCTCTCAGCCTTTCCGGATCTGCCAGGGCCTGATCAATTTTTGCAGCCAGGTCACGTGCATTCCCCGGTTCAAAAAACAAACCGGTTTCGTTTTCTTTAAGCCAGTCCCGTATACCACCGATGCGTGATCCAATCACGGGTTTCATGTTGGCATAGGCTTCCAACCCCACCAGGCAGAAATTTTCAAGCCATACCGAGGGGATAACGATCACGGATGACCTCGCATAATATTTTCTTGTTTCGTCATAGGAAAGCCCCGGAATTACTTCAACGAGGCCGGAATATGCCAACGCCTTTTTTTGGACTTCTTCCAGCAGCGGACCTGCTGTGATAATTACGACTTTACATTTACTTCTCAAATAGTTGCAAGCATCTGCGAGAACCTGAACGCCTTTTTCATAGGATGCTCTCCCCACAAACAGAATAATTTTTTCATCCGGGTTGAAGTGCTTTTGGACAAATTGTTTAACTTCCTGCTCGGGCAAGATTGGGGTAAAATTCGGTAGCCAGGCAATTTGCTCAGGTGAAAAGCCGTTATCAAGGATGCACTCAATTTGCATGCGGCTCTCTAAAATAAGGACGGGCATTTTTTTGTGTACATTATAATTTCTTAAAACCCAGGGTGCATTGCGGTCAAAATTATTTTTCGGAAACATCCCGGAAGAAATACATCCCTGCCGGATGCAGTCAACACCGAGCGGATAGGTGCAGATACTTTTGTCCGGAAGTAATTTCCAGTTGGTAAAACAGTACAAGCGGGGATCATGTAAGGATCGGACACAGGGCAGCGTTTCAATTAGATATTCAGTAACAAAAGAGTTCTGAAAATTATGGATATGGCAAATGTCCGGGGAATATTTTTTAATGACTTCATTCAGCTGTTTTATCGCCCTTTTGGCCAATAAGCGGCTCCCCGGGTAATGATAGCTGAACAGTTCCAATCCTCTGACCGCATGTTCAGGGCGAAGCTTACTCGGTTCTTGATCGGGATGGTCGTTATACACGATAATATTGGTACATCCATCATCCTCCAGAAGTCCAAGCATGTCGAACAAGAGCTTCTCGGCACCACCGATGGGGCGATACCAATCACATATATGCAGGATAGTTCTCATATGGGAATTCGCTCTTCTTCGGGCGCATCTGCCGCAATTTCGCCCGGGTGCGTGCGAGCTCGAATACATGCCAAACCACCATCAGGTGATTAACCAACTTGGTAACAATTTTCATGGGTATAGGATTTAGATCAAGAATTCTGTAAAACGTTCGCAAGAACACCTCTTTGGGGTGAATCATGTTGAGCTTGTTTTTTATAGTTTTCATAACCTTAACCCCCAGAGAGAATAAGGTGTTCACCGGTTATGTTTTAATCCGCCGATCTTTTTGAATACAGCCCTGGACATATTTTTTAGACCGTATTGTTTGATAAAATTCGACATTCCGGGAAAGTAACCGGCGATAGAAAGCAGAAAATCAGGAAAAATCCCTTTATTGACAATGTGTTTGCGAACCGGAACAACCAGATGAAAAGGAAATCCGGGATTAATTAACAACATGGTGGTGTTGCTAAAAATAAGACCTTTGGGTATTGATTTTGCCTGGCTGACGACAACAATGTTCTCTTTTGATAGCTCACGGGGCAGCGTCCGGGAAAAGGTAATGCGGGTCCCCGCCGATACCTGTGAAAAGGCCTCTAAATGGCTTAATGCTTTTTCATCTGCATCCCCGGCGATAATGTGCCGTGTCTTTGGATCACATGCGATGATCATACCGGGTAAGAGTTCAATGTTTTCAGGCGTCGACAGATAAACAACCGTTGGGGGCTGTCCCTTATCAACGATGCCCTGAACGGCCTCGTACAAATCAAAAAACTTAGCGATATAAAACGCACGCACCATGTCCTGCTTGGGAAAATCAGGCATTTCAAATGAAATTGGAACGATATCGTGACTAAAATGCTGGGTGGATGTAATTTCACAAAAAAAATTCCCGCGTGATTTTACCATATCCCATACCTCGGTTTGGGGGTATGGGATAAGCATCCCGTAAGTATAGTGATCGAGCTGAAGTGAGCGTTGAAATCGAACGGTTTCAATGAACTTTTCAAGGGTATCCCCGGGAAGACCGATGATAAAATACCCCACCGCCTTTATTCCCACTTCCTTTACCAGTTTTACAGCCTCAATTACAGCGGTCAGCGGCTCTCCTTTTTTTATCGAATCAAATGTTTGCGGATTACCACTTTCGATGCCAAACGCAACACTGGTACATCCCGCCTGTTTCATCAGCAGTGCAAGTTCTTTATCGATCCGGTCGGCCCGAATCCCGTTGTGACAGTACCATGACATATTAAGTTTCCGGTCGATAATTTCCCTGCAGATTTCTTTAGACCGCTTGATATTCAGAGTGAAATTATCATCCCACACCTCAAATGACCGGATGCCCCGGGTTTGATAAACATGCTCAAGTTCATCAACGACATTTGGGGCACTTCGTGAGCGCCACTTGCGGGAGCCCGTAAGTTTATTGACACAGCAATAGATACATTGAAACGGGCATCCTCGACTGGTCAAAATCGGATATCGAAAGTCGAGCCAGTCAAATCCTTCGATAGAGTCAAAATCAGGCCAAGGTAAATCATCCAGATCGTCCGGGGGACACCACGTGTTTATCTGCACCCGACCGTCTACCCTGTATACCAGACCATTGATGTCTTCCACGGGGGAATCACTGAACAACCTATCAACCAGCTCAACTAGGTGTTTTTCCCCCTCCCCCATAACCCCGTAGTCAAAGATCGGAAAGTCATTCATATAACTTTCGGCACAAAGTGTTAAATGGGGACCGCCGGCAACAACAACAGCATCAGGGCATACCGGGGACAGTAGCTTTGCGATATACCCGCCCGAGTTTGCCGTTGCCGTTTTAACTGAGATACCGATTACGTTCGGAGAATACTCCCGAATCCTCTGTATTAGCCTAAGATCGCTTAAAGGATACCGATTGATGTCTAAAATTAAAGTCTGATAGCCGGCTTGCGTAAGCGTACTCGCTAAATAGGCCAAACCCAGATTGGTGCTCTCATTTTGCCATCCGGGAGGATTGATAAGAAGGACCTTGCTATCTTTTTTCGACAATCTTAATCTCCTAACATCTTATAACATCTGGTTTTCTGCCGATTGGTGGATGCAAATGGTTCGAAAATTCAAGCAACGCTTTCAGCGATGATTCTAAAACCGACACAGTTGATCATGTCCCCATCGATCGAGTTCAAATCCATGTATCAAAGCTGATTTGATCCTATCCCCTCATCCTAAACCTTTCCCCAGGGAAAGGGAATCTATTTTAACCCTGTCGCGAGCGACGGGGAACTGCCAAGTTAAACCTAACAACGGCCTCATCCGGTAATTTTTCTCAAAGCGGACAACTGCTCATCTTTTTCACAATGAGTTGTAAATTTCGATTAATTTTTTTGCTGATGCCTCCCAGTTGAAACGTTTTACGTTTTTCGCCCCTTTGGCCAGGTTGTCCCTTTTAAACGCTGTATCGTTTAATATCCTCAAGCATTTGGCTGCTATTTCACTGGTATTTCGTGGATCAAACATCATTTCTTGATACTGCATGACCTCCGGAAGGGACGATGTGTTGGAAGTCAGTGTGGGGCAACCACACTGCATCGCCTCTAATGGTGGAATACCAAAACCTTCCATGAAACTGGGATACACGAAAAGACTGGCATTCTGATAAAAAGGGGCCAAATCGTAGTCAGGGACAAAGCCGACGAGATGAATAAATTCTCTGTGTCGGGATGCTTTGATGTAGGCCAGCGTGTTTTCATAGTCCCATCCCATTCTACCGGCAAGAACCAGGTGTTCGTCGATACGGTGCTGATCTCGCAAAAGCTCGTATGCTTTAACCATGCCAAGAAGATTTTTCCTCGGTTCGATGGTGCTGACGGACAAGATATATTTACCAGTAATCCCGTATTTGGATGACAGCACCTCCTGTGTATTTTTGAGGCTGTCGGAAATAATTCCGGATGCACAGGGAACCACGTGTATGATTTTCTCCTGCAGTCCAAATGTTTTCAAAATCTCTTGCTTGGTAAATTGTGAAATGGCGATTACAGCATGTGCCTTCTTCAACGAAGATCTGATAAAATAGCGTCCCAGGTGATTTCTGGTCTTCCGGTTGAACGGATATTTTTTATACAAAAAGAGATCATTGACCGTGATCACAATTTTGGCGTGGGTTTTAAAAATAAACCCACCCGGTGAAAAACGGTGGACGATGTCAAATCTGGATGGGTTGTTGTATAAATACCAACTGTCGGACAACATAACAGGCAGATGCTTGTAGTGCTTATATAAAATTTCATTCTCGCTGTAGATCGGGTTTGAACTTGGTATGAAGTGCATCAAAAAATAAGTATTGTGCGGATCTAGGTCGATAAGATTCCGGACGATATTCTGAACGTTGACGCCAATCCCGGTTGGATTTGTCTCAATCGGATACGTAATCAAAGCTATCTTCATGATTTCATTGGTTCAGCTGTTTGATTTTCCCAATAGATATTCATAAACTCGCAGAACATCGAGGGTTATATTATCCCAGTTGTAAACGGTCTGAACTTTTTTTCTTCCGTTTATCGAAAATTTTAATTGCTCCGCTTTGTTTTGAAGTAAATAAAGAATTTCGGTGCTCAACGTCTCAATATCATGATACGGTACCAAGACGCCGTTCTCGCCATATTCGATGACATCGCGCAGGGCATCCACATCCGTAGCAATCACCGGCGTTCCGCAGGCCATCGCTTCAATGGCAGTGAGTCCAAAGCCTTCAAACACCGAAGGGATAATAACCACGGAGACTTTATTATACCACTCGTTCAACGCAGCATCATCGATGTTCCCCAGTAAATGGACATTGTTTTCCAGATTGTTTTTCTTGATAAAACCATCAAGATATGACTTCAAAATTCCATCCCCGCCGACAAACAACTGGATGTCCCTCAACCCTTCTTTTACGATGGGTATGGTCTTGATCAAAAAATCAATTCCTTTTCTTGATTCCAGGCGGCCCAGAAAAAAGAGACTGTTGGGGACCCTTTCTAAATTCAAAGGAAAGAAACGGTCTTTATCGACACCAATAGGTATGGTTTCACAGGGTATTCCCCGGACGTCATAGTGCCGGAGAACGATCCGCCGGGTGGAAACAGAATCACATATGACATAATTCGACCTTCGGTAGCCGAACTTTTCCCACCGGTATAGGATCTTCTTCCACCCTTGTGATCGAATATATCGGGATTGCTGATAGTAGGTGTGGTGAACCGTGTAGATAAGCGGAACCGATGGTTTCTTTAAGAGAAAGAGGCCGCCGGGGCCTCCCTGAAAATGGACAAGACCCAACCCATAATTATTAATGAGCTTTTCAATGATGGTTGCTAATTTCATTGAAAACGTAATGTTTTTGCCGATGGATTCGTGTGACCCCGGGAATATCTGGATGTGCTGATCATCGTTGATATGACTTGACGGTGAAAAAACAAAAATTTTTCCTTTATATTTAGCACGAATATATCTTGCCAGATCGTGCACATATCTTCCCTGCCCCCATGGTTTGAACGGATAAAGATCATGAGTGAATATGCCAATATTTCTCATAGAAGCAAACTTTAAGTAATTTAGATATCACCTGGAAGAAACAGGCCCTCGGAGCCGGACCATGATATGATAATTAACAAATCGTTTATGCTCTCATATCGCACATAGATGATTTTACATATGGAGTCGAATCGTTTTCACAAGACTTTTCAAAGATCGCAGTACCCGCTTGATTTCATCAATATCCCGGATGTGGCGTAAGGTCTGGAGCATAAATTTTGGCCTGAAATAAAACTCTCGATACGCTCTGGAAAGAATATGTTCAAGCTCCCCGCGGTCCATATCCAGTGTCTTGACAACGGGGCCATGGGTCATATCGAACTCTTTGAAACTATTTACCAGCAATAGGTTATTCTGTTTGGCATACTCGTAAAGGGAAGTTCCCGGATAGCACATATTAATAGAGAACTGTACCTGATCCGGAGATAGCTTTTTGGCAAAGGCAATCGTCGCTTCAATCGTTTTTCGCGAATCATAGGGAAAGCCGAACATGAATCCGCCCAAAGTCTGAATGCCGTGTTTTTTTACCCGTCGAATGCCATCCTCGATCTGCTTCAGGGTTAGCCCCTTTTTAATTTTATCGAGGACATCTTGTGATCCGCTCTCCACACCGAGCCGAATCATCTTGCATCCGCTGGCTTTCATTTCGGAAAGCATTTCATCATCCAGGTTATCCACCCGCCCGTTACAGGTCCAGATGAGATTCAGCTTATGATCGCGCAGCTTCTGGCAAAATTCGATCACTCTGTTTTTACGCGTCGTAAATGTGCCGTCGTCGATGTTGATCTCTCTCAACCCGTATCGGCCAACTAGATCCCGGACCTCTGAGATGACGTTATCCATACTGCGAAATCGCTGCTGGTGGCCGTACATGCTCTGTGGCCACAGACAAAACGAGCAGTGATAGGGGCACCCTCGGGACGTCATCATGTTCATGAACGGTCTGCGGGAATACCAGGCCTCCAGATACCAGGACCAAGGGACTGTTTCCCGGTCCGGAAACGGGACGGCATCCAGGTCCGTACAGTAACCGCCGTCACCGTTGTCGACAATCCGGCCATTGTTTCGAAAACTAATACCCGATACCGCATCGAGATCGTCGAGATTGGAGACCACGCTCGCGATCTTTGTATCGAACTCGTGTCGGATCACCACATCGATGGCTTGGCAGTCTTCCAGAACCTGCTGATGGAAATGGGTTGCGTGAGGACCGCCGACGATAATTTTTGAACCGGTCGCATGTTTGAGTCGGGCGAGGCTGTCATAATCGGCCTCAATGGAGGGGGTGGTGGTTTCCATGAAAACGGCATCCGGCGACTCCCGTCGGGCAGCGTCGAGGGTCCGGTCCATGTCCAAATCCTGAATCACTGAATCGATGTAGCGGACCTCGTGACCCGCCGCCTGAAGCTGTGCTGCGCTGTACGCAAGGAATATCGGATACTGCAGAAACTTGTCGCTGCGATGCTTGATGATCCGATTCTGGGATCGCGTGCCGTACCCTTTACCGGGCCAGGGTGGGTTTATGATGAGCACCTTCATAATGCTTCCCTTTGGATTCGACCGTAGATAAATCCAGAGACCTGCAAGACGGCACTTCCGGCAAACAGCGTCATGACCAGGGGCAAACGCCGGTCTTGGTAGGCTTTTCGGACAACGTTGGCCGTGGATCGAAATCGCCACCCGACATAGGCTCCGCGCCGCGCCACTTTGGAGGAAAAGAGATAGCTGCTGATCCCCCGTTTGAACTGCCACCGAATGAAACCGGCAAGATCATCTCGAGCGCCGTGGGAGATCGCTATTTCCGGACAATAGCGTATTGAGAATCCGCCTTCGAGGAGCCGGTAGGCCAGCAGGCTGTCCTCGCCTCCCGGAAACGGAAACGATTCATCGAGCCCACCTGCCGCAAAAAAGGCCTGCCGGGTAAGGGCACAGTTACAGGTGCTCAAGCTCGTTGTCAGCCCTTCGTGATTTACCGGCCAGATCTTTTCGAAGCCGACGGATCCTCCGGCAGGAAACCCCAAAGCAGAAATAGCATCGCCGAGCCGGCTTGAGGGCGGTAAAACAACACGGCCCATGATGGCGTCCTGTCTCGAGTGGGAAAATCGCATACGGATGGCCTCCAGCCAGCCCGGATGGACGCGGCAATCGCTGTCGGTAAACACCAGGATATTTCCCTGGGCCGCTTTGGCTCCGGCATTGCGACACGCTGCAGGACCCCGATTTCGGGAACGCCGTATCAGGTGAACGGGGTAGCGTGCCGAGATATCCGGGGAGCCATCGGCGGATGCGTCGTCAACGAGAATCACCTCGCATCCCTCGTGTAGCTGCGGACAGAGCGAATCCAGCAGCGCCGGCAACGTCTCGGCTGCATTGTAGACCGGTACGATGACCGACAGGTCGACCGCCCGCGACGGGTGGGGTTTACACTGGTCGATCACTGCGTCGTCTGCCCTCTCTTCGTTCATAGCGCATATGGGTAATCTGCTCGGAAACGAGGCCCATCATGAAAATCACCACACAGGTCACAAACAGCAGCGCACTCATGTTCGTGAACCGGCCCTGGGTCAGGAACGAATGGATGTACCGCATGAATCCCAAAACGAACATGGCAAAACTGACCGGCAGAAACACGCGCAGCGGGGAATAGAGCGTGCAGATCCGGATGATGATCATGAAAAAGCGGACCCCGTCATGAACGAGGCTGATCTTGCTGCGCCCCTGGTTCCTCTTGTGGATCTTGATCCGCACATACTTGACGCTCAAACCGCTTCTCAGGGTGCCAAGGGTCAACGTGGTCGGATACGAATAGGTATTGGGCAGCAAATAGATAAACTGTCGGGCCACGGACGCCTTGACCGCGCGGAATCCGGAAGTGAGATCTTCGATGGGAAACTTGGCCACATAGGAGGCAAACCGGTTGTAGACCATATTGCCAAGGGCCCGCTGCCATGAGGCCTGATCCCGCATGGACCGGGCCCCGACAGCCATATCATGCTCCGGCAGATAGCTTAAGAGCGTTGCAACGTCCTCCGGATCGTGCTGTCCGTCTCCATCCATGAACACCAGGACATCTCCGCCGGCATTTCGGATGCCGGTTTTTATCGCCGCACCGTTGCCGATATTGTACGGGTGTCGATATACCGCGGCCCCTGCGGAGGAAGCGATTTCAGAGGTCCCATCCGTGGACCCATCGTCGATAACCACAATTTCGTAGCTCGGATACAGATTCCGGATACGGGATACAATTTCCCCGATATTCTCCGCCTCATTGTAGGCTGGAATTACGACAGAAACAGTAGGCTCTTCCATAATCAACGTTTGGTTTCCAACAAAAGTTGTGTGTTCCTCACCGCAGGTTCAAATCGATGGCGTGGCCTGCAGGCCGATCCCATCACCCGGAATCATGGGAAACATTCGAAAAAAACGGTGTATCGGCCCACTTCAATTTCTGCAATCGAAACTGGACGGCCGTCACCACGCATCCGATACCGTACTGGATGCTGCGGCGCAGATTGATGGACGATGCTTCAGCAAAATACTTCGTCGGGCAACTGACTTCCGCGATGGTATATCCGAACCAGAGAATCTGTGCGAGCATTTGATTGTCGAAAACAAAATCATCCGAGTTCTTCGAGAGCGGCAGCACCTCGAGCAATTCTCGGGAAAAAGCCCTGTATCCGGTGTGGTATTCGGACAGTTTCGCCCCGACGAGCAGATTCTCGAAGAGGGTTAACCCTCTGTTGGCGACGTATTTCCAGAGCGGCATGCCGCCTTTTAAGGCGTATCCGCCAAGGATCCGGGAACCGAGAACGCAGTGGTACAGACCATTTCCAATCATCGAAGCCATCGCCGGGATCAGTTTTGGGGTGTACTGGTAATCCGGATGGACCATAATGACGATATCCCCCCCGGCTTCAAGGGCCAACCGGTAGCAGCTTTTTTGATTGGCCCCATACCCCATGTTTTTTTGATGGGAATGCACGATCGTGTTTGGCAGAGAGTTGGCAATGGCCACCGTGTCATCCTGGCTCCGGTCGTCTACTAAAATCACCAAATCCACGATATCCTGTGCCATCACCTCGTTCCAGGTGACCTCAAGCGTCTTGGCCGCATTGTATGCGGGCATCACTACGACGACCTTCTTTTCCTTGTACATCGCTTAAGCGGTCCTTTTCGAGCTGTGTGTCGTCTTGGGAAGATGAACCTCTCCAACCTGCCAAATGGCATAATCCTTCGCATTATACACCAAAACCCAGTATTTCTGAATCCTCTCGAAGAATTGTCGAATCTGGTCGGCCGTGAAATTGTCGTTCAGGTACCGGTGGAACACGTCGATCCGGACCAGAAGGTGGCTGACCCCAAGGTCCGACACCACCTTGGAAAACGCCTCGGGCGTCTCAGAGGCATGAACCAACCGATGCAACGTCAAAGCGCCGAAATAACGCTCATTTCGGTACGGGCGATCCAGGTAATAGCCCCGGCGCCCGAGAAACATCGTAAATACGACGGCGTCTGCCGGCAGATGTCGGTTCGCGTAATCCACGGCACGATAGTGGCGTAACTTCCGCTTCAGGTAATCCTCACGCGTCTCCTTGCCGCTGACAACCGGTATGGGGTCCATTTTCTTCACATGCCGGACGAGATAGGTAACGTTCATGCACAACAGAAACACCACCGACAGGGAAACCGCAACCACCCCGGGCCGTCTCAATGACGTGCGAGGAAAATTCTCCAGCCAGGATACGAGATGGTGGATGCCGACAGCCGCGACAATCGACAGGCACGGAATCACGGGAAGAATGTAGCGAACCTGCTTTTCAGTCAGGAAATAGGCCAAGACCATGAAAAGGCCGCAGAATCCAAGCAGAAATAGGACATCTCTCCGAAACCCGCGTCTCAGGAAGACAAACGGGACAAACAGGATGAGAATCGGATTCAACACCCCCTGGAAGTATTGATATCCGTCGTCGCTTCCCTGAAAGAACATCCTCAAGGGGATCAGCAGCGTCTCAATAAAACTTTCTCCATAGAGGATTTTGCGCATTTGAAAAAATCCGATTTTGCTCGATTCCTCTGCAGCCTTGGTTTGAACAGCGGCGGGCAGCGACTGTTGCTGGGCCACCTCGAATATCCTCTGAAACAGGGGATAAAAGGGGTTCCCCGTGAGCATAAAGTTCTTGAGGTACCACGGTGACGCCACGGCGACTGCAACCAGGACGAAGATCAGACCAAAACCGACCCCGGCGGCCTGTCGTTTGGTGTCGCGGACATACACCAGGACCAGGAGGATGCTGAGAATCAGCCAAGCGATCAGGGCGTTGTATTTGGAACCGACGGCAAGCCCCATACAGACGGCGGAAAGCAGCAGCCATCCGATGCGTCGGTAGTCGGAATCCCGCCAATACAAAAAGGCGATGAGGCTGCCGGTGGTGAAAAACGTCATCCCCAGATCGATGTACGCCGATGTGGAAAGCCAAACCACAATCGGTGTGGTCAAGAAAATCACTGCGCCCAGAATCCCCTAGAGGATTCCCAGGCGAGGTTTTAAATAGACGAACAGGAGCAACCCGATACCGATACCGAATGCCATATGGATGAATTTCGGCAGGACATCGATGCCGGCGTATAGCGCCGGGAGATAGAGCAGGTTGACGGTCATGGGGTAGTAGGAGTAATCGGCCCAGGGGGTTTCCATGAAGCCGTCTGCCGACAGCCAGATCTTGGGGATGGCCAGGTGGTGGATCAACGCGTCCCGGGATGTGGGCGGGGTCAAGTTCAGCAGAGCTTCGACCCCGAGAAACCCGATAAGCAGCAGCAGTAATGCCCCCGGCACCGCTATCGACAGTATCCTTCGATTCATCACGGGTCACTCCATGCCCGAAAGAAATTTGCGCGCATCCACATTCGCGGGATTGATCACCAGAGCACGATGGAAATAATCCCGTGCTTCGTCGTTTCTGTCCGATTCCATCAGGAGAAATCCCATAAATACATAGGCGTCGGAATAATTCGGATCGATGCGGATGGCCTGGGAAAGATGATGCATCGCCTCCTGGATTCTTTTTTGACGGAACATAACGGCGGCGTAGTTGTAATGGGGAACCGCCAGGTTCGGATCGTACCGGATCGCCTGGCGATAATGGAATGCCGCCGGACCCATGCGACCCATTTTCGCCAGGGTCGCCCCCATGTTGCTGTGTGCCATCCCGAAGGCCGGTTTCAGCTGCAGAGCACGGCGTAAATAGGCCCCCCCCTTCTCCAGGTCTCCCTCACCGGTGTAAATCGCCCCCAGACTGTTCATGATGACCGGATTGTCCTCGGTGACCGACAGCGTATGGTGAAACAGGGTTTTGCTGTTTCGCCAGTGACCGACCTGACGTGCCGATAGGACGCCGAGTACCGCCAGCGCAAGGATACCGCCGGTCCACAACATCGCTTTCCCGTGGCGCCGGCCGGATAGTAAATCCGGTATCCCCCACGCCGCGATGAGAAACAGCCCGATGAGCGGGACATAGCTGTACCGATCCGCCATTCCCTGATTGCCCACCTGGACAAGGCCGACGACCGGAACCAGCGTTCCCAGATAGGCAAACCAACCGACAAAAAGATAGGGGCGTTTCCGGGCATAACGAACCGCCAGATAACTGATGCCGACCAGGACAATAAGCGAGCCAAAAATCTGCACGGGGCCGAGGCTGTATTCCGGATGTGGATAATATGCGGCCAGCTGCCGGGGCCATATGGCTTTCATGGGATACCAGAGATACGCCGCGATGGCGTTAAAGACCCGCGCAGACATGGGAAACGCAGCCGTAGTTTTAAGAACCCCCCCCTGTCCCTGGGCATATACGGTAATTATCGAGGAGAGAACCGACAAACAGAAGAAGGGAATTTTTTCGACCACCAGTCCGGACAGTGTTCGGACATTTTTCCGTGTCGGCGGCAACATGTCCGGGACCCGCCCCAAGGGCCAGAAATCGAACAGCAACAGCAGAAGCGGCAGAGTGACCATCATTGGCTTGGCCATGAGGGACAGGGTAAAGCAAACCAGGGAAAGCACATAAGGGGCGCCGCGTTTCTCCCGTGCATAGGGGATGTAGAAAAATACGGCAAGGAACCCGAAACAGGTGCTCAACACGTCCTTCCGCTCGCTGATCCAGGCCACGGACTCGACATGCAGGGGATGCAGGGCAAACAGTGCGGCCACAAATGCGCTTTTCCACAGGGCGCCGGTCATCCGATGCAACAGCCAGAGGAGAAGTACCGAATTGACAATATGAATCAGAACGCTGGTTTGGTGGTGCGCGCCAGCGTTCATACCGAAAAACTGGCAATCGGCCATGTGGGATATCCACGTCAATGGATGCCAGTTGGACATGTCGGATGTGGTAAAGGCCCAGCGAAGATTCTCCCATGTCAATCCATAGGGCACGCGGTGATTGCGGGTCACATAGCCATCGTCATCGAAAGCCAAAAAGCCGAATTCGTTCACAGGCCGGTAGACAAGCAGGATAACGACAACCAGCAGCAGCGTGATGAGCAACGACCGTTCCCGGCTCCGGGGATTCGCCATGTCCGAAGGCCGTATGGACGTATTTCTGGACAAGGACCCTTGCAGTGATGTTGACGTTATCTTGCGGTTCATGTCGGGTTACTCCATGCTCGAGAGAAATCGTTTTGCATCCGCATGTATGGGATTGATTTCCAGGGCACGACGGAAAAGGTCCGCTGCTTCATCGTTCCTGCCCGATTGCATCAGGAGCATTCCGATAACGACATACGCGTCCGCAAAATTCGGATCTATGCGAAGCGTTTCGGAAAGACGGTCCAAGGCCTCCTGAAATCGCTTTTGACGGACCAGAATGACCGCGTAATTATACTGGTGCATGGCCCTGTGTGGATCGTAGCGGATCGCCTGCCGATGATGAAATATTGCCATTTTGGTGCGACCCATCAGTGACTGTACGATCCCCATGTTGTTGTGAGCCAGTCCGAATTGCGGTTTTAGATATAGAGAACGGCGTAAATACGCCTCTGCTTTCTCCAATTTGCCCTCGCGCGTGTAAAAGGCTCCAAGGCTATTCAAAATGATCACGTTATCCTGAGTCACCGAAAGAATGTAGTAACATAGGGTTTTGGTGTCACGCCAATGACCGACTTGGCGGGCCGACAAAACGCCGAGCATTATCAGTGCCAGAATGCCGCCGCCCCGGAGGATCGCTTTTCCATGACGCCGGCCGGCAAGTAGCTCCGGCAGCCCCCAAGCTGCGATGATAAACAGTCCAATTAACGGGAGGTAACTGTACCGGTCGGCCATTGCCTGACTTCCCACCTGAACCAGGCCGATAACCGGAACCAGCATTCCCAGATAGCCGAACCAGCCGACAAAAAAATAGGGGCGTTTCCGGGCCTGGCGCACCGCCAGATAACTGATGCCGGCCAGAGCTATGAGCGAGCCGAAAACCTCCCAAGGGCCGAGACTGTATCCGGGGTGTGGATAAAATCCGGCCAAATGACGAGGCCACACGGTTTTGACTAGATACTGCAGATACGCCACGATGGCGTTAAAGACACGCACATCCAACGGAAAGGCATCCAATGTTTTCACCGCACCTGCCTGGGTCTGGGCGAAGACGGTCATCACCGAGGACAGGGCCGATATACAAAAAAAAGGAATCTTTTCGATCACCAAGCCGGTCCACGTTCGAAGCGTGTGCTCGGTCCGCTGGAAGACGTGATGGACACGCTCCAAAGGCCAGAAATCGAACAGCAACAGCAGAAATGGCAGGGTCACCATCATCGGCTTTGCCAGGATGGACAGGGCGTAGCAAAGGAGGGAAATAATATATGAACTGCCGCGTTTTTGGCGCGCATAGCCGATGTAAACATATACCGCCAGGAACCCGAAAAAGGTGCTCAACAGGTCTTTGCGTTCGCTGATCCACGCCACGGATTCCACGTGCAGGGGATGCAGGGCAAACAGTGCCGCCACAAATGCGCTTTTCCAAACGGCGCCGGTCATCCGATACACCAGCCAAAGGAGAAGCACCGAATTGACAACATGGATCAGCACGTTGGTTTGGTGGTGCGCTCCGGCGTTCAAGCCGAACAACTGGCAATCGGCCATGTGGGATATCCACGTCAAGGGGTGCCAATTGGACATATCGGATGTCGTAAACGCCCAGCGAATATTCTTCCATGTCAATCCGTAAGGTACCCGGACGTTGCCGGTGACATAGCCATCGTCATCGAAATCCAAGAATTCAAAATCCTTCACGGGTCGATAGACGAGCACGATAGCCGCAACCAGCAGAAGCGTCATGCATAACAAGAGGATTCGGTGCCGGGAGATGCCCGCGCCCCACACCGACGGTTTTTTCCCCTCGACCCGGATAGCGGTATCCGCCGCTGTGTCGGATCGTTGACCGTTTCTCAGGGTATCCGCCCCCTCCAATATGACGTGTGTCATACGTTCCCTCATGGGTTTTGCCGCATAGGACTCATGGCTTGGTTTCCCGGACCCGGTTTAAATTTTTCCGGGCTTCCGTATAATCAGGATCGGTTTCCACGGCTTTGCGGTAGAAAACCTCAGCCTTTTCCAGACGTCCCCGCCCCTCAATGATGGTCCCCATCAAGTTGTAGACATCTGCATATCCCGGATGTAAGCGCAGTGCTTCAGCAAGCTCGGCGATGGCCGTATCCGGTTCTCCCGTTGCAAACAGCAACTTGCCGTAGTTGTACCGATACAATGCCACATTCGGGTTCAGAGAGATCGCCGTTTCATATGCGTGCTTCGCCTTTTCAGGCTTTCCTGTTTCCGCCTCCCGGACGCCCAGGTTGTTCCAGGCCTGGTGGTTCCGCGGATTGATCTCCGCGGCCCGCTGATAGTGTTCTCCCGCGTTCCGAAGGTCGCCCTTGGCCCACAACGCCGCGCCCAGGTTGTTGTGGGCGACATCGTTTTCCGAATCCACATGCAGGGCGCGGCGAAAGAGGCTCTCACTGTCTCTCCAGAAGCCCACCTGGATGTAGGTTCTCGCACCCAGGACCAGAAGGACCGCGACAGCAGCAACCCACAGCCCACGTCCGTTCCATTTTCTCTTCCGGGCAATTTCCGCTGTCGTCCATGCGATGATGAGGTAAAGCCCGATCATCGGAATGTAGGTGTACCGGTCGGCACGGGCCTGCAGCCCCACCTGTACCAAGCCGATGACCGGCACCAGGGTCCCCAGATACCAGAGCCATCCGACCGGTACGAATGGATATCGCCCTGCCACACGAACAGCCCCGTAGCTGAGGCCTGCTATCAGCAGGGCGGCGCCTGCGGCAGCCGGAACACTGACCATGAATCCCGGATGGGTATAGTATACATTGAGCCCTGCCGGCCACAGCATTTTTCCGATATACCAGAGGTAGGACAGTGCCGCATTGGCCAGCCGGTCCGTCACGGGAAGTGCGGTCATCGACAGCACCGCGCCTTTTCCGGACTGGGCCATCAGGGTGGTCCAGCAAAAGAAGGCAGCCATGATGAAAAATGGTGTTTTCTCGATGAACAGCTCGCCGACCCGACGCACCGGAAATTTCCCGCCGGAATCGGAGAATGACCATCGTTGGAGTGGCCAATAGTCGAGCAGCAGAAACAGAAAGGGCCACGTCACCAGCATCGGTTTTGCCATGAGCCCCAAGAGATGGCATCCGGCTGCCGCCCCGTAGGCTGCCCTGCTTCGACGCCTGACATAGATCCCATAGCAGCCGATAGCCAGAAATCCCCAGAATGCGCTCAACACATCCTTGCGCTCGGATATCCAGGCGACCGATTCCACGTGAATGGGATGCAGCGCAAACAGACCCGCCGCAAGCGCACTGGGCCAGAGGGCACCGGTGAGCCGGAACAGAATAATAAACAGAAGGAGCGCATTGGCAGCATGAAGGAGCAAATTGGTGATGTGATACCCTCCGGGCTGGGGTCCGTAAATTGTCGTATCGACCATGAGCGAGAGCCATGTCAGGGGATGCCAATTGGCCGCTTCCGTGGTGGTGAGAGCCCAGCGGATACCCTCCCAGTTCAGTCCGGCACGGACCTTCGGGTTTTCAACAATGTAAACCGGGTCATCCAGGTTCACGAAATCAAAATGGCGCACGTGGCCGTAGCAGGCCAGGATGGCTGCGATAAGGGTCAGGCAGATGAGGAACGTGCGGCGAGGCGATTTCAGCGTTCTGTACGGCCTTTCTGGACGGAGAACCTGTCCCTTGAGGGTTTAAATTCAGTGTGTGCCGGCGCGGTTTCCCGTTGCGGATACCGAAGCTCCTCCGACCGACGGATCCGGTGTTCCCGCGGATCCATCCAACTTCCGGGCCTGTCTGAAAAATTTTTCTGCCGCCCCCGGATGCCCCTGCTGAAGAAGAATACGGCCGGTTTCAAGGTATGCCGCAGCATATGACGGATCCAACCGGATCGCTTCGGCAAAGTGGGCGGCTGCCTGGGGCAGCGCTCCGACGGCCTTTAACGCCAAACCATAGTTACCGTGAACAACGGCATCTTGAGGATCCAGGGATATCGCGCGCTCGTAAAGGGGTATCGCCCGGTCAAATTCTCCCCGGATCGCCAGCAGGTTGGCCATGTTGCCCAGGGGACCGGGGGCATCCGGGGCGATATTCATTTCTTTTCGGTAATAGACCAGGGCCTCGTCAAAACGACCTTCGGCGGTCAGCAAATTCGCCAGGTTGCCGTTGGCTCCGGGATAGTCTGGATCGCGGATTAAGGCCTCCCGATAACTGGCCATGGCCATCCCGGATGCCCCAACGTCGGTGAGACCCCTGCCCAGATTGTAATGCGCCATGGCGCTCTTCGGGCGGAGGGCGACCGCCTGTCTGAACTGGGAAACGACCCGATGGGCACTCCCTGTTTCCAGGAGCGCGTTTCCGAGATTTGAGTGGGCGACAAAATTCCCATGGGTCACCGCCAGGGCACGTTCAAACAGGGTCACGCTGTTTCGCCAATAGCCGGCCTGCCGGTGGGCTTGAAGGGTCCAAAGGGAAAGCAGCGTCATCACCCCGGCGGTCACAAGGGCACGATGCAGCCTGAGTTTTTTTGCCGCGTCGGCGCCCCCCCAGGCGAGAATGATACTGATACCGATCATCGGAAGGTACATGTAACGGTCCGCCATGGCCTGTCCGCCGACCTGTATCAGCCCGATTACCGGTACGAGGGTCCCAACAAACCACAGCCACCCGACGGTGAGATAGGGAACCTTTCGGGCGTTGACCACAGCGATGACAGTGGCTCCGACAATCAGGACGCCGGAGCCGAGAACCTGCCAGAGAGGCAGTGAGTTCCCGGGATGGGGATAGAATGCCGCCAGCTGGAGAGGCCAGATTACCTGGCTGAGGTAGGCCACCATCGCAACCAGGCCATTGGCGGCACGCACGCTTAGGGGATAGAGTTCCAGCGATGAGACCCCGCCGCCGCTCTTCTGAGCCCAGAAGGTCACCCCGCCGAACACTGCCGCCACGGCAAACAGGGGTACTTTCTCCCGGACCAGAGGCAACAACCGGATACCCCAATTGCTTTTGCTTTGATCAGGTATGTCGAGGCGAAATCGGCCCAGCGGCCAGAAATCCATCAGAAGCAGGATAAAGGGAAACGTCACCAGCATTGATTTTGCCAGAAGCGACAGGCAGAAACAGATGAACAGCAACACATACCTGAAGGCGGATGGCTGTCGCACATACCGATCATAGGCCAAGAGCCCCAAAATACCCCAGAAGGCGCTCAGGACATCTTTTCGCTCCGACACCCACGCCACCGACTCCACGTGGAGGGGATGCAGGGCAAACATCGCGGCGACGAACGCGCTTTGCCATAAGGCCCCGGTCATCTTGCGAGATACAGCAAAGAGTAAAATAGAATTGACAGCGTGCCACAGCACATTCGTCAGGTGATACCCGAATGGATCGGAACCATACAGCATGCCGTCGAGCATCAACGACAGCCAGGTCAGAGGAATCCAGTTCCCGTCAGAGAAATTGCTGAAGCCCCATGCCACGCCCTCCACTGTCAGCCCGCCCAGAACATGGGGGTTCTCCGTCACATACAAGGGGTCGTCGAAATTGACAAAATCGAACTGGACGACCTGTCCGTAAACAAAAACGGTCCCCACGAGGATTAACACGGAGACCAGAAATTCGGGACGGATGTAACGAGAATCAGACGCCATGCTCTCAGGTTACCGTTGTCTTTTTTTGTTGGTCTTTCCCTGTTGCTTGCAGGACGTTACACACCCAGTTTAGTTTAATTTTCGGGGGAAGGCAAAGGCGGGGGGGTGTTCCGGTCATAAAAAAAGGGGAGAGATGTAAATCTCCCCCCTTTTTTAGGCTAATGGGTACCCATTAGGGTGAGTTCAGATCGCCGTCGTTCTGCAAGGTAAAGACGCGGGTGCTGCTGTTATGACTGAAGGTGGCGTTGGTCGCAACCACGCCGGCGGTGTCGGTGATGGTCCCGCCACAGGTAACCTGCTGGCCCGGGCTGTATACGTTACCCGCTTCGAAGGAGACCGTATTGGCACAGGTCACGTTGGTTCCAGTGGTGCTGGTGTCGGCAAAATAGGCCATGCTCATGTTGAAAAAGTTCTTGCCGGCCGCGATGGCGGCGGAATCCTGGCCTCTGGTCCGGTAGGCCAGAAAGTTCGGAATGGCGATGGCCGCCAGGATGCCGATGATCGCGATAACGATCATGAGCTCGATCAGGGTAAAACCTTTTTCGTTGGTGTGTCTCATTTTGCTAAGCATTGAATCCCCCTTTTGTTAATTGATGTTTATGTGGTTTTTGTTAAAAAATTTTTTGTTCATGTAACCGATGTCGTTTGCCGTCGAGCGCTTGACCCCCTTTTTGTTTGGTCGACGTTGATGTTGGTAATGGCTGTTTCAACGTTGTTGGCATAGTACCTAAGCAACACCCGTGCCATTTGAGATGACGAAATCAAAATCCATATTAACTGATTGTAAATATTATATAAAAATTAGAATAAGGGTGGCGATCGGTTTTCGATCGCACATTCAGGGCAGCGGGCATGACAAAATATGTCACGCCCCTGCCAAATAATGTCACTCGGTCAGGTGTCTGTGTCGAGCGGGAGTGGTCATCGAAGAAGCGGGCTAGGTGTCGATGGCGAGCTTCGTGTAGCGGTGTCGGAAGGATCGATAACTGATGCCCAGAAGTTCAGCAGCCATATTTTTGTTGCCGTTGCTCTCTTCGAGGGCTTTTTTCAGGTAGGCCCTCTCGATCTCGGCGAGGATTTCATCCAGGGCAACGCCCTTGGAGACCTCGTCAAGATCGAAACGTCGATCCTTAACGCCTTCGATCCACCTATTTTTGTGGACCGACATGGCCAGGCTGTCCGGCAGCAGGATATTGGTGTTGGAAAGCGCCACACTGCGTTCGATCAGGTTTTCGAGTTCGCGGATATTTCCGGGAAAATCGTATTTATTGAGAAGGTCGATGGCATAGGAAGAGATTTTAGTAACCTGCTTTCCCATCTCATTGGAGTACTTTTCCAGAAAATGCTGGGCCAGCGACTTCAGGTCCCCCTTCCGTTCCCTCAGCGGTGGTATTTTGACCTCAATGACATTGAGACGATAAAACAGGTCCTCCCGGAAACGCCCGGCGATCACTTCTTCTTCGAGGTTTTTATTCGTGGCGGATATGATACGGATATCGACCTTGATATCCTCTCCGGTGCCGATCGGCTTGAAAACCTTCTCCTGGACGGCCCGAAGCAGCTTGACCTGTATCGGGAAACTCAAATCCCCGATCTCATCGAGAAAAACAGTTCCCCGGTCTGCCAGCTCGAAGAGCCCCTTTTTGTCCTGGGTGGCGCCGGTAAAGGCTCCTTTCTTGTGGCCGAACAGCTCGCTTTCCATGAGGGTTTCCGGAATTCCACCGCAATTAATGGCCATAAACGGGAATGCCCTGCGGTCGCTCTCATCATGAATGGCACGTGCGACCAGCTCCTTGCCGGTACCGCTTTCACCGGTAATCAGAATGCTGGTGCTGGTCTTGGAAACCTGTCGGACCATATTGTATACGTAGATCATCCGCGGGCTGTTGCCCACGATTTTCCCAAAATGTAGATTCTTTCGCAGTTCCTCGTCCAGAAACTTCTTTTCCCGGTCGAGGGTCTTGCGCGACAGCGCGTTGGCGACCGTTGCCTTGATCTCGTCAATGTCGAACGGCTTCGGGACAAAGTCGTAGGCGCCAATGTTCATGGCCTCCACGGCATTTTCTGTCGAGGCATACGCCGAGATCATGATGACCACCGTATCCGGGTTTGTCGACTTGCACGATCTCAACACCTCCAGCCCGGTGATATCTCCAAGGCGGATATCGCAGAGCATCAAATCCACTCTATTTTTTGTCAATAATTCGATGGCTTTCCGGCCGTTTTGAGCGCAGATGACGGAATACCCCTCACGCTGGAGCATGTATTCGAGCACCTCGCGCATGCTCGGCTCGTCGTCGACAACCAGAATGCGGGCGGATTCGTTGCTCATAGTGCTTCTGCTTTCCGATCAAACACAATGTTTCCATCGACAATCGTCATGACCGCCCATCCCTGAACATTCCATCCGTCAAAGGGGCAATTTCGGCTTAGGGACTGAAACGTTCGAGAATCGATCCGATGGGGGGCATCCGGGTCAATAATGGTGATGTCAGCCGGTTTTCCCGGACCAAGGCCCCGATCCAGACCGAGAATCCGCGCCGGCGCCAGGGACATCCGTTCTGCAAGCTGGTGAATGGTGAGTACCCCGTCACGGACCAGACCCAGACTCAGGGGCAGCGATGTCTCCAATCCAATGATACCGTTGGCCGCCAGGTCAAACTCCACATCCTTTTCAATGGAACTGTGGGGTGCATGATCCGTCGCGATAGCGTCGATGGTGCCGTCGGCCAGGGCCTGCCGGATGGCCTCTTTGTCTTCACGGGTTCGCAAGGGCGGGTTCATCTTCGCATGGGTGTCATATTCTCCCACATCCTCATCGGTCAGGGTAAAATAGTGGGGTGCGGTTTCGGCGGTGACCGGAATCCCCTGATCTTTTGCCTGACGGATGGCCCGGATCGACTCCCGGGTGCTGACATGGGCAATGTGGAGTTTCGACCGGGTCAGGGCGCACAGCGCAATATCACGAGTTACCATGACACTTTCGGAACAATTGGGTATGCCACTGAGCCCCAGGCGGGTGCTCACGAGCCCCTCATTCATCACGCCACTGCCGGTCAGGGCCAGATCCTCGCTGTGGGCCATGACGATCAACCCGAATCCTCTGGCATATTCCAGGGCACGGCGCATCAATTGAGCGTCCATGACCGGCATTCCGTCATCGGTCACCGCAACGGCACCGGCTGCTTTCAGCTCCCCGAATTCGGACATCTCCTGACCCTGCAGTCCCCGGCTGATGGCCCCGGCGGGATAGACCCGGGCCGTGGCGGCTTCTGCCGCCTTTTTTAGGATAAACTCGGTCACGCCGGCATTATCATTCACCGGATCCGTGTTCGGCATGCAACAGACCGCCGTAACGCCTCCCCATACGGCGGCTTGACACCCGCTGGCAATGGTCTCTTTGTACTCCTGGCCCGGCTCCCGCAGATGCACATGGGTGTCGATCAGACCGGGCAAAACAAGGCGGCCCGTCGCATCGACAAGGCGATCCACGCCGGGCCAATCGGTTTCGGATGATCCGGCGGAAGGACGCAGGTCGCGGATAATGCCGTCCTCAATGAGAAGATCGGCCGCTTCTTCCGGCTGGCTCGGATCGATAATACGACCGCCTCTAATCACTATCCGCATGACGCTGCCCCCCTGCCACCAGATACAGCAGCGCCATTCGAACGGCAACCCCGTTGGTGACCTGATCCAGAATGATGGAAAACGGACCGTCGGCAACTTCCGGGGAAATCTCCACCCCCCGGTTCATCGGCCCGGGATGCATGATCAACACATCCTTTGTCGCCTTTTCCAGGCGTTTTATATTCAAGCCGTAAAATCTCGCATATTCACGGTCCGAAGGATACAGAAAACTTCGCAGGCGCTCTTTCTGAATCCTGAGCATCATGATCACGTCCGCCCCGGCGATGGCCGCGTCGGTGTCATGGGTGACCTCGGCACCGAGGGCGTCGATACCCAGTGGAATCATTGTGGGGGGTGCCGCCACGACCACCGAAGCGCCCATCTTGGTAAAGCCGACGATATTGCTCCGGGCCACCCGGCTGTGGGCGATATCCCCGATAATGGCCAGCCGAAGGCCGGAGAGCCGACCTTTGCGCTCGCGCACGGTCATCATATCCAGCAGGGCCTGGGTCGGGTGGGCGTGCATGCCGTCCCCGGCGTTGATGACCGACGCCCGGACCGTTCGGGCCAGCATACGGGGCACGCCGGCCGAGGAATGACGAATAATGATCACATCCGGGTGCATGGATTCGAGATTCTTGGCGGTGTCGATGAGAGTTTCGCCTTTGACCAGACTGCTGGTGCTGGCGGAAATAGACAGGCTGTCCGCGCTGAGCCGTTTGGCGGCAATGTCGAAGGACATCCGGGTGCGGGTGCTCGGTTCGTAAAAAAACAATATGACGGTTTTCCCGCGAAGGGTCGGTACCTTTTTAATCGGCCGTTCCGAGATCTCCTTCATGCCGACCGCGGTATCCAGAACCATGTTGATGTCCTCGGCGGACAGGGAAGCGATATCCAGGACATCCTTTTTTGAAAATTGCATGGATCACCTGCTTGTTCTCAACATCGGCGGACCTTCCGGCGCAGTTCCCTCCGGATGAAACTCAGCTATAACCCGGACATTACCTGATCATATTTCCGATCCGGCCCCAGCGTACCCCAAAGTCCTGTTTATCCCAGGACCAGTAAATCATGAACGCTTTGCCTCTTACCGCCTGCAGATCGACAAAGCCCCAGAACCGACTGTCATAGCTGTGATCACGGTTGTCCCCAAGCACAAAGTAGCCGTTGTCGGGGACCGTTTTCGGTCCGTAATTGTCCCGGGGCTGAATCATCCCCGGAATGACCCGCGGGTCGTTATGCATCCCAAAGTCGTGGTTCACCGGTTTTCCATTTATATAGACCTGTTTGCTCTTGATCTCAACCACATCCCCGGGTATTCCGATCACCCGCTTGATAAAATCCTTGTCCGGCTCCTGAGGAAACCGGAATACGATGATATCCCCCCTCCGGGGCGTCTTCACGGGAATGAGAATTTTCTGGAGAAAAGGGATTTTGACGCCGTAGACGAACTTGTTGACCAATATGTGGTCACCGATCAAGAGGGTCTCTTTCATGGAACCTGAGGGGATTTTGAACGCCTGTACGATAAACGTGCGGATAAAAAGCGCCAGGACAATGGCGATGAGAATCGCCTCGATGTTTTCGCGAAGCCCGCTTTTCTTTTTGTCCTTCGGGGCTTCCTGATCGTTTTCCGGTTTTTGCTTCAAGATTTCTGTTGGATCCTTTCCAGGTGCTGCCTAACGTCGCTTAAACGGGAATCCACACCAGCCCGATCCTCAACAGGATGTTGGTCACGGCTCCCGCCATCACATCATCCATGACCACCCCCACGCCGCCTGGGAAGTACCGCTCTGCCTGGCGAATCGGAGGTGGTTTGATGATATCCAAAACGCGAAACATCAGAAAGCCGACGACCACTGTCGACGCTGTGAACGGCAAGGCGAACAGGGAGATCACCATCCCGGCGATCTCGTCAATGACAATGTCGCCGGGATCCTTTCGGCCAAGCGCCTTCTCCGCTTCATCGGCTATCCACATGGAAGCGAGTGTAAACGCCAACACAAACAGCGCTGCCGCCATCCACGGGGTCTTCGACAGTGCAAAGCAAATGGGTATTCCAAGCAGAGACCCGAACGTCCCGGACGCAATCGGTATACGGCCGACATAACCTCCCGTGGCAAGTATCAGGACCAGGCGGTGCCTAAAATTCATGGACCGTCTCTATAGGTTGGGCCCATGTTTGTCAATCCGTATAAAATCGCTGTGCGATTTTATACCAGATATTTAATATCCGCTCATGGGACCAGGTATCTCTTTCGTCGTGCCTGCGCAGACCGGCTGTGCTGCAATCCGCAGCAAGACTGAAAGTGCACCCGCCATGCCGGACATGATCCGGCATCCAATGCCCGTGCAACGTATAAATCTTGATTCCAGATACCGGATACCGTCCGGCAGAAGATCCGCCGGAAAGCCAAACAGTTGAAGAGAGCCGCATCCCCCGGGTGGGCTGTCGTTCGGAAAGGTCCTAATCGCCGGTACTTCTTAAGATGGCCTCGTAGACCTTGCGGAGAGGGATCCCCTCCCCTCGGGCAATCTCACGGCAAACCTCGAACTCGGGAACGATGCGCGCGGTACCGTCCGCTTCAAAGATGCGTTTGGCCCGAACGTTTCCGAACGGCGTGTCAACGGTCACCGGTTCCCGATCTAGACATTTTCGCTGAACCATGGAATGCCGAACACCGATGGAGGTGGTTTCCGATAATAATCGGCCCATGAGCTTCTCTTTCAGCGGCAGCGGGCCCAACACATGGATCACGATGCCCGGTCGGTTTTTCTTCATGTGGACCGGCGTCCAATACACGTCGAGAGCGCCGTCCTCGAACAGGGCTTCCATAAGATATCCGATCCACTCCGGGTTCATGTCGTCAACAGTAGTTTCCAGAACCGCGATGGCATCGTCTCCGGGCTCGTGGGTGTCTCCGTGTCCCAGGACGATTCGGAGCAGGTTCGGACGATCTGCCAGCACCCGCTGACCTGCCCCGTACCCGATCGTCTCAATACGCATCCTGGGCATGTCACCCACCAACTCGGCCAGGGCGGCCACGATGGCCGCGCCGGTCGGTGTCACCAGTTCAGCGTCAACGCCGGATCCATAAACGGGTAATCCTTTGAGTATCTCCACGGTGGCAGGGGCGGGGATCGGCAACCGTCCGTGCTGGGACGTCACGAAACCGGAACCCAGCGGCAGGGGCGAGGCCACCAGGCGGTCGACCTCGAGGTGCTCCAGGCTCAGCGCGGTGCCCACAATGTCCACGATCGCATCCACAGCGCCGACTTCATGAAAATGCACATCATCGACCCGGCACCCGTGGATTTTGGCTTCGGCTTCGGCAAGCTTTTTGAATACGGAGAGGCTCCGCTCTTTCACCCGATCGGGGAGCCGGCCGGACGCGATCATGTGCCGGATATCGGCGTGGGTGCGTGACCCGGAGTCATCCGTCAAACGGACCTTGAGATCGCAGGCCGTGATGCCGTTTCGAACGACGGCCTCCGTCTCCAGGGTAAATCCCGCCAGGGGCAGCTGGGCCAGCTGATCCGTCAGCCAGTCCCGGGAAACACCCAGATCCAGGAGGGCGCCGAGGGTCATATCTCCGCTGATTCCGGAAAAACAATCGAAGTAAGCAATCATGGTGACACGGTATTTGGTGTTTTGTGTTTGGTGTTTGGTGTTTGGTCAATTGGATGAATCGTGCTTGCTTGTTGGCCCGTGGGCCCGTCTGCCCGTGGGCCCGTGAGCCCGTTGGCCCGCCTGCCCTGAGCGAGCGAAGCGAGTCGTAGGGTTGGCTCGTTGGGTCAAGATACAAGTTTCAAGATTCAGGATACATGATTAAGTGGACTGCTAGCGATCAATGAGCTCTCGATCTCTTTTGGGTACATCTTGTATCCTGCAGCTTGCATCTGTTCTTTTCATCTTTCAGCCTTCAGCTTTCAGCTCCAATCCCTGTCCCCTAAAACCTGAAACCCGACACCTGCCCTCTGTCCTCCGACCCGCCAAAGGTTTACCCGCCTCCGGCGGACGGGCAAGCCCTGTACCTTAAGCCCCCTGCCTGTGCCTTGAGCCCTGTGCCCTGAGCCCTGAATCCTTTCAGCTTTCAACTTTGAGCTTTCAGCTCATCAAGTATCCAGCATCCAGTCCCCTCACCCCACCAGATAGCTTGTATCCTGTATCCTGGATCTTGAATCTTCCATCCAGTATCCAGCATCCAGCATCCAGAATCCAGAATCCAGAATCCAGTATCAGCCCTCCGCATGGAGGCGTACTATCTCCATCACCAACTCCGCCGCCCTGACCATGTCCGCCAGGGCAATGGATTCCCGCACGGTGTGAATGTCGCGGGTTCCGGTGCCGAGCACACCGGTGATAATCCCGTTCTGAAAAAAGATATTGGCATCGGCCCCGCCGCCGGTGGACCTGGTCGCCATATTCCGCCCCAGGTTTGAGGCTGCCCGTCGGGCCAGCAATACAACGGGATGGTCATCCGCAACGTCGGTGCGTGCAAACTGTTCGGACACGTGGATTTCCGCCCGGGGAAGGCCGTCCCCGGGTTCGGATCGATGCGCGTCCACGGTATTTTCGAAGGCTTCCGTGATACGGCGGGTCAGGCGTTGAAGTTTTTCGTCACTGTGGCTTCGGGCTTCTCCGGTCACCGAGACGCGGTCCGGTACAATATTCGTGGCAATTCCGCCGTCGATAAGCCCGATATTGCATGTGGTTTCCGCATCGATCCGCCCCACATCCAGTGCGGCAATAGCCTGTGCCGCCAGCGCAATGGCGTTAATGCCCGATTCGGGGGCGGCTCCGGCATGGGCCGCCCTACCGTGAACCACGATGTCGAACCGGTTTGCCGACGGTGCGCGGATCACCACGGCCTCCGTATCCCTGGAGTCGAGCACGTAACCGAACCGGGCCCGCAGGTGGCCGAAATCCAGATGTTTGGCGCCAAGGAGTCCGATCTCCTCACAGATGGTCAATACCAGATCGATCGGCCCGTGGGGCAGATCGCGGGTCACCAGGACACGAAGAATTTCCAGCAGAACGGCAATGGCGCTCTTGTCGTCGGCCCCGAGGATAGTGGCCCCATCACTGAAGAATATACCGTCTTTGCAAACCGGCTGGATCCCTCGTCCGGGTTCCACGGTGTCCATATGGGCGCTCAAGAGCATGGGGGCAACATCCCGGTTGCCGGAAAACCGTGCGATCAGGTTGCCGGTCTGCCCGCCGATGCGCTCCCCGGCGTGATCCACAATGGTTTCCGCTCCCAGATCATCGAGCATCGGCCGAAGGATCCGGACCAGTTGCCCCTCCTCCTTTGAAATGCTGTCGATTCGGACCAGTCGCGTAAATGTGTCGGCCAGTTTTTTCGGATCCATCACTGATGAATGCATCGCTCAATCGAATGTCTTGGGTGGATCAAGGGAAACCGATTGTCTCCGGAAGCTATTCAGCTGTATAGCAAAATATGTCCCGAAACGAAATAAGAGGAAACGCCGACCCGACTCGGACATCAGAGCCGGGGCCGGTTTCCGCGATGAGATGGTATTGACAAAACAGGAGACGGGACCTATAGAAAGGGGCGTTTCATTCGGAAGTGCGCAGCTAGCTGGTGCGGCTCCCGGACTTCAAATCCGGTGTGGGGCGTTAACACCGTCCCGGGTGGGTTCGATTCCCATGCACTTCCGCCATTTTATATAATAATATCAGAATATTATTAATCTCAATACACCCTAAAAACTTCCACAAAACTTCCACAAAGTTTTTCCTAAGTCCAAAAATCATCATTCAACGTGATAATGGATTCGCTCTTTTGAAACAAGTCGATCAATCCTTCAGCTATCGGATTAGGTACGATGATATTTCTGATAATCCGATAAAGGCCTATCATAAAAAAAATGGGTATAAGCAACAACAAGGGCGGTGTCGGGAAAATGACAATTCGCCTGTGCATAGGCGGTGTCTTCGCCGAGATCGGCCTGAGGGTGCTCCTCTCGTGGACATGGACCAGCAAGGGGCGCTGAGTTCGTCCTTTTTTTGACATAAATTGTAATTTGAATTGACAGATTATGAATAATTCGACAAGTTATTGGGTATGATTCGACGTGTTCTGGAAAAGAAGCTGCACGAACTGATGGGTTACTACCCTGTTGTCCTGGTCACCGGCCCGCGGCAATCGGGCAAAACCACTCTTTGCCAAATGGCCTACCCGGACAAGGCGTATGTTTCGCTCGAAGCGCTGGATACCCGGGATTTCGCCCAAACCGATCCCCGTGGATTTCTGGCGGAGTACGCAGGCGGCGCGATTATCGACGAGGCTCAGCACGTTCCGGAACTGGTCAACTATTTGCAGAGCGAGATTGATGCCCGCTCGCGCACAGGTCGATTCATCCTCACCGGATCCCAGCATTTAGGATTGTCGCAATCCATATCGCAATCGCTTGCCGGACGCTGCGGCATCCTTGCGCTGTTGCCGCCCAACCTGAACGAGCTTCTCGAATTTCCTGACGCTCCGGAGGAGTTGTTCACGATCCTCTGGCAGGGGTCCTATCCTAGAATCTATGATCGAGGCATCCCGGCTCACCAGTGGCTGGCGGATTACACCGCCACCTACGTGCAAGGCGACGTTCGGCAGGTGATCAACGTCGGCGATCTTCAGACGTTTTCCGCATTCATGAAACTCTGTGCGGGCCGCACCGCACAGGAAATCAACCTTTCTTCACTCGGCGGCGATGCCGGAGTATCGCACAATACGGCACGATCCTGGTTGTCTGTTCTGGAGACCAGCTATATCATCCACCGACTGCCTGCATGGCACGTCAATATCCGTAAACAGGTGGTCAAGGCACCGAAGCTGCATTTTTTTGACAGCGGCCTAGTCTGCTATCTGCTGGGTATCCGCGAACCGGGTCAACTTCGCCTTCACCCCCTTCGTGGAGCCATCTTTGAGAGCTGGGTTTTTTCTGAAATCTATAAAGGCAGAGTTCACCGTGGAGAACATCCGAGTTTATTTCACTACAGGGAGGCGCGGGGACCGGAGATCGACTTGCTCGTCGAAAACGGCCAAGACCTGATGGCCGCAGAAATCAAATCAGGCTCCACGATCGTTGCGGACTTTTTCAGGCACCTCCGGAACTTTTTTCAACGGGTGAAAACAAGGGGGGAGACACAAAAAGTCCATAACTACGTCGTGTATGGCGGTAAAGATTCGCAGCGCCGCTCTGACGCCCATGTTCTCTCGTGGCGCCACCTCGACAGAATATTCGAGGGATAGACTGCCCCTCCTGATCCGATTTATGCAATGGCCCCTTCCCAACGACATTAACGTTTTCGGGCCTCTTATAAGGTTATTATTGTCGATTTTCAATTTCCAGCCAGCCCTCCGCACTATTCCGACAAAAATATTCTGCGGTTCTTTCTTTCTTGACGACCCTGCCAAGCAACGCGAGTTCTTTTGCGATTGCCTCACAGCCTTCTCCGGCCGCCCCTTTCACTGTCGACTCTATGGCACCGTCAGCTTTGATTGTAAAATGGATTTCTTTTCGATTCATGCCATTTACCCCCATGCCCGTGCGACAACCTTCAGGGTGTGGTCTTCCTGCTCCAGAACATCGATGATCTGGTATCCCATGGCCACCGCTTTGCGTTTGACCGCCACCAGGCTGTACCGCTGCCGGAGCCGGTTCTGAAAATTCCGGCTTCTCATGAATCGCCAATCGCCGTCGCCGACCAACACCAGGTTTCGGTCCGCATGTCGCACGATATCGACATCGTGGCCCTCGATTTTCGCACAGGCTTCGGCGCGAGACCCCTTATTCAGGACTTTCTGGGCGGTAATTCCCATCTCCCCCAGTGCTGTCAGCATCACCTCCAGGTCGGTGATGCCGTCTAAAGCTATTTCAACCCGCATCGACATTTCTGTTTCCTCCTTTTTTATGTTTCGCGAATGCGAACCTTTTATAAAATCGCTGCAGCGATTTTATCCGCAGTAGATACGCCCGCACAGCACCCGAACGGGAAACGGTTCATCAGGCCGAAGCTCTTTCCAGAGCTCTAGAATCAGCTCCGATGCGCCGGGGGAAAGCCAGGGGACCTGAATCGCTCCGTCTTCTCCGATCCGAAACTCCTGAATGACCGGGGACCTCTCCTTAGAGGGCAAACGTCCCCCTTCCGCCAGGTTGGCTTGTGCCGGCATGGTTTCCTCCTCGTTCTCTCATAATCGATTCATCATATCATCAAGGCAAACGGGCTTGACCTACGCCGGCCGGATCTCCCTTTTGCGCCAGCGCCTTCGTTCCTCGTCAATCCGGTCGCCGGAAACCGGTCTGGCCCGGATCGCGGCCCAAGCACGAAGCGCCTGGATTTGATCCTCCATGGTCACGGAGATGGGAACCTGACTTTCGAGGCTGAAAACGATGTCGCCGGTGGTCAGAAGACGGTCCTGGTCGAATGCCTCAAACAATGCAGAAACGACGGCCTGTTCGATTTCCGCACCTGAATACCCATCGGATGCCACCGCCAGCCGGTCGATATCGAATAATTCGGGATCCTGTTTTCGCTTTTTCAGGTGCACCCGAAAAATCGCCCGCCTCTCATTTTCCCCCGGCAGGTCAAGAAAGAGCATCTCATCGAAGCGGCCTTTTCTGAGCAGTTCGGGTGGAAGCCGGGTGACGGCATTTGCCGTGGCAATGACAAAGACCGGGGCCCTGCGGTCTTGCAGCCAGTTTGCCAGTGTGGCAAAGACCCGTGCGGTGACTCCCGCATCCGCATAGGAGGAGCTTCCCGTTCCAGCCAGGGCCTTTTCGATTTCATCGATCCAGAGCACGGCAGGGCTGATCGCCTCGGTGGTTCGGAGAGCGGACCGCATGTTGGCTTCAGATTCTCCCACCCGTGAGGAAAAAAGAGCACCGGTGTCCAACCGCAGCAGGGGAAAACTCCAGGAGGCGGCGCATGCCTTGGCCACGAGGCTCTTGCCGCAACCCGGCACCCCGAAAAGCAAGATCCCTTTCGGCGCCTCGATACCGAACGTTCGGGCACGGTCGGTGAAGGCTTTCCTGCGCTGTCGAAACCAGGTTTTGAGCATGTCCAATCCGCCCACCCCATTTAAATCCGTTTCCGGTTCCACCACCTCCAGGATACCCGAGCGTCGAACGAACGTTCGCTTTTCAGAGTGAACCTCCGCGATCGCTCGCCGGTCGATCCGCCTGTTGCGGATTGCCGCTTTGGCCAGTGCGTTCCCAAAATCCTTGAGGGTGAGCCCCAGGCCGGCACGGACCAGGTCTTTTTTTTCGAGATCGGACAAATCGACCGTCAGCTTCCCCTGCCCTGTCGGATGCGTTATCGAATCTAGACAGCCTTTCAGTTCCGAACAACCGGGAAGGGGAAAATCGAGGGTCACCTGTCAGAGGCCAGATCGACGGGCAGGTTCAGCACCGGAGCAAGGATGATTGCCGTATTGCGGCATTGCTTAAAACGCTGTCCCACATCCTTGAGCAGCCGCTTTGCAAGGGCGTCCCGGAGCATCGGATGAAAGTCGAGCAGCAAAAAGATCCCCTCCGCCGGCGTCGATTTTTTCAGCTGCTCCAGCATGGCAATCGGGTCTCTGAGCTCCTCCTTGAGCTTTCCATGTCGTGCCACCTGCCAGAGGGCGTCTCCGGAAAAGGAAACCTCCCGCAAGCCTTCACTGAGCCGATAAATTTTGAGCGGCGTCTTCTGGCGCATGCAAAACCGCTGGAGCATGCCGACAAACCGCTCTTCTTCGTTGCTCAGAACGTACAGCAGAGGATGGCCGCTTAAGATGTGAAGACCGATTTCGGACATGATAGGTTCCCAAAATTGTTCGATTTCATAGAACACTTGGGTCCAAAAAAATGGCGCCATCTGTTCGTCAAAATCGAACACTTACGCCCAAAAAAACGCCCGAGACGAACCGATTCGTCGGCTCTCGGGCACAGGTTTACGCAAGGGCTTTTCGCCAGCCCATCATTCTGCTGGTTTTGTTGACCACCAGCCCCAGATCCTGCAGCCGAATGATCATGGCCTGCATGGAGACATTGGAGAAATTACCCACCGCCTGAACACTTTCCGCAATCCGATGCCAGTTTTCAACCGCGGGATCGAAACAGATCGGCCCCTCAAAGCATCCGCGGACGTTGTGGACTTCAAGCGCCGAAGCACTGAACACGCGGGAAAATGCGTCTTTTGTTTCCCTTTCCGGCATCAACAGGCAGGAGGCAAAGTAGTTCGCCTGCCACTCGATGGATGCCCGGGCATCGGCGATCCGGCAGAGGATGGCGGGATGATTGTTGCCTACTCGGGAGGCGGCATTGACCAAGTGCCGGTGCAAAACCCAGTGCCCGGCCTCATGGGCGCACGTAAAGGAAAGGCGCCCTTCCATTTTCCGGTCATCCAGCAGCCGTTTGTTGACGGCAATCGTTCTCCCGGGTACGTCGGTTGCCCCCAGAATCCCTTTCACGCCGTACCGGCAGTCCAGATCCCCGTAGTCGAGGGACAGATCCAGTGTTATTTCGATGATTTCTTCAACCGGAATCGGGGGTCGGATGGGATGTCGTGTATTATCCGCATGTTCGCAGATCAGTTTGGCGGCTTTTTCGGCAATGGTCTGCTTCGGCATCCAGGAAACCTTCACGATTTTCCCCTCCCACCTTTTCCTAGCTTTGAGATCCTGGCAAGTTCCTTTAGCCGTTCCCAGTCCTCATCATCGAACTCTTCATCCCGCGCCATCCGGAGAAAATCGGCCGCCGGAAGCTGCTGGGAGACGTAGTCGGTGATCTCCGGATCGACCTTTCGGGCCGCCTGCAGCAAAATATCCCTTTCGATGTTGAGCACCTCTGCCATCCTGACGATCACCTGCTCGCGGGGGGGTGGGACCCGGTCCTGCTCCACGTCGCTCAGGTAGCCGGGGGATTTTTCGATCAATGCAGCGGCCTCCCGGAGACCGTAACCGGCTTTCAGTCGCAGGGACCGCAGCATTTTTCCGAAGGATTCGTTCATCGCCAGGTCGTTCTATAGAATCGAACACCCCATGCTGTCAAGAGCATTTTTTCAGTCTTGGGACCGGTTGCAAAACAGGTTCACATGTTGACCCACATTGAAGTTTTCAGAAACCAAAATAATATTAATATATCGGTTAGTTAAGTTTTTGTTGGGTCAATTTTGGACGCCGATTTCGGCTAAAAGTGGGTCATTATTGCATGCTGATTTGCACGCAAAACCCACGAACCAGGATTCTTAAATAAATTTTATTGATTAATTCGTTACTAAACCAGCGCCTTTACGTGGATTTGATCTTCCTTCTGCATCGCCTGCCAAAGATCGTACTGAGCCTGCTGAACCAACCAGCTCTCGGCGCTGCCGCCAAATGCTTTGGAAAGCCGAATGGCCATTTCCGGTGAAATGCCGAATCGTCCATTCAGTAGGGCCGAAAGCGTTTTTCTCGATACGCCAAGACCTTTAGCAGTTTCAGTAACACTCAATCCCAGTGGCTCGATGCAAAGCTCTCGTATCACTTCGCCCGGATGGGGTGGGTTGTACATAGTCATTTTCCATTCTCCTTAATGATAATCGAGATAATCTACGTCCACAGCGCTGTCGTCTTCAAATCGAAAAATAACCCGCCAATTTAAATATAGTGAAAATATTAATTGTTTTTTCGATATGTTATATACGTAAAACTGGGTTCGATTCCCATGCACTTCCGCCATTTTAATTATTATAACCATATCTTATAAAACAAACGGAGTTGCGGATCATCTATAATATAGTGGGGAACGATGCCACGGGATATTTCCTGTATCTAGAGGAGGATTGTCCACCGATATCACAACCGCAGCATCAAGCCTTGATCGCCTCGTCAGCCGATTTTACCATCTTCATCGCACCATCAGCCGTAATTAATCTTACTTATCGTTGCTTACAAGCTAATCGTGTCTGGATTCACCGAGGGCGATATGGTGACTGGTCTCGACGGGTTGAAATGATCAATCCTTTGAGCGCACCATTAATACCGACACCGATGCCTGATTGGCCACCTTGTCGGGAACGGAGCCGAAGAGCCACCGTCGAACAGCCCATTCGTCCGACGCCCCGATAATGATGAGATCGTAATCGGCGGCGATGTTGATGATGCCATGACTGATGTCGGTGTCGATAACGGCGGCGATTTCAGCGGTGACGCCCACTTCTTTCAAAATGTCGCGCACGAATTCTTCGCCGGAGTCTTGATGAGATTGCCGACTTTCGGGGTCAAAGGCAGATACGGCATCGGAATAGTCCCGGTCTAACAGAACCGTCATGGCCGTTATCGTGGCCCCCCATTGCGCAGCCAGTTGTTGAGCTACTTGCAGCCCCAGCTTAGTGTGCGGACCGCCACCGACAGGTACGAGAATCCGGTCAACCTTGCTTAAGCTATTATCCTTTAGGACCAGGATATTGCGGTCCGCAACTTTGGCCACCCCTGCCACATTGGTGCCACGCAGAAGGGGACCGCGGACCTCGCCCCGCCAACCCATAAGAATGAGGTCCGTTTGTTCGATATCAGCAATATTCAGCAGGGCAGATGGTACGCTGTGGGCCACCAAGGCACTGGCTCGGGCGCGGATCCCTTGTTCGGTGGCGCGCCTGGATGCCACATCCAGGAGCGTTTCCTGTTCGCGGCGCATTTTCTCGAATTCGATACGGCCGGCCTCTAGAGGCGTCTGCCTCGGAAGGCTCACAACGTGAGCCAGATGCAGACGAGCCCTTCTGGCCTTGGCCAGCGCCGTGCCCACACGGAGCAGCGCTTCTTCCGTGGCAGGATTGGAAAGGGGCAAGAGGATCACGGGGAATGCATCCCGCCGGGCCGCCGCATATTCTTCCGCTTTGGCCACAAGCGGCCTGATAACTTTCTTCTCCCACAGATCATTGGATACGCCCACAAGTTGCGTATGTTCGCGTAAAAACAAGACATACCAGATCAAGGTGCCGGCGATGAGGCCCAATCCGATCAGGATCGTCGGCCGGCTCGTGATGCCCATCACAAACAGGCAGCCCAGCAACCCCAGGATAGGTACCGCCGGGTACAGCGGGGTCTTAAAGCTGGGCTTGTACCAGTCCAATTCCGCATGCCGCATGACCATGCAGGCCAGGGAGATGAACGCGTAGAGCAAAAGGCTCAGAAATGCACCCACCTCTGCAATCAGCTCAAGATGGGAGCCTAAAATGACCAGTAGGACCATGGTCAATCCACCGGTGACGAAGATGGATCGGTACGGCGTTCTGAATCGAGGATGGATTGTATTGAACCAATCGGGCATCAGGCGATCCCGTCCCATGGCGAAGCTGATCCGTGAGGCGGCCATAATGCTGGCATTGGCCGAGGATACGGTGGCGAATATGCCGCCGAGCAAAATCAGATAATAGCCTGTCTTCCCCATCAGCATTCGGGCCAGTTCCATGAGAATCGTCTCGGTGGCCATGTTGGGATCGTCCCACCGGAGCAGTCCGACAACGCAGAATTCTACCAGACAATATACCACGGTCACAACAACGACCGAACCGACCACCGCAATCGGCAGATTGCGGTGCGGGTTTTTTATCTCTTCTGAAACCGCGGCAATTTCAGCAAAACCCATGAATGTTACAAACAGAACGGGGGTCACCACCAAAAACCCCGAAATGCCGATCTCGGGGGGGATTAATGGACGCAGGTTCTCCACGTCAACCTCCGATACGGCAACCACGAAAAACACGGTGAGCGCAATGAGAAGCCCTGCGACGATCACGTTCTGGGTGCCCCCGGTCTCTTTGGCGCCGATGAAATTGAGCCCTGTGAGCAAACCCGTCATAATCAGTGCCAGCCACACGTGTGATATGGACAAGACATCCCCTACATAGTATCCGAAGCCGATCATATAGAAGGCAGAGGCGAATATAAGGCTCAGCCACAAACACCACCCCATGACTGTACCCATCATGGGACCAAAGGCCCTCACAATGAACAGATAACCGCCCCCGGACAACGGCATGCCGGTGGCTAACTCGGACATGCAGAAGGCTATCAAGACAGCGACCAGCCCGCAGAGAGCAAATGCGAGCACCACGACAGGTCCAGCCTTGGCTGCGGCAATTCCCGGCAGCACAAAGATTCCTGCGCATACCATTGTGCCGATGCCAATCGACATCGCGGCCCCGAGCCCAAGCTCACGCGCCAGTTCAGTACCGGTGTCGTCGTCCGGAAGATCTCCCTTTAGATTTTTATCCATTATTCAAGCTTCTCCCCGCTGCACAAAAAAGGCTGAGAATTGTCAGGTCTGCCTGCCCCTGAATCACCAAACAGGATAAAAAATGACGGCGCTAATGGATATCCATGATTCTGCTAAGGTTTTAACTTCATGCATACCCGCATCAGTCGAAACCGTCATTTCGCTGTTACGCGGTCTAGATTTGTATCGGTATCCGAAAACTTCAAACAATCAATATTTTCCAACATCGGATAACTTCACGTAAGTTGCATGCATTTTTAGGATATCTGAACTGAGTACTATTGCCGACAGTGCGCACCGTCAAAACACTACCCTCGGTGCTCATGGCAACATACCATCTTCTATATCAGGCCGATCAGCCACCGCAAAAAGTTGGGTGCTACGGTTGGTGAAAAGGGGTTGCCGGAATCCTTGATAATGGCACATCAAGAACAAGGCGCCGGACAAGTTCCGGACATATTTTTTTATATGTCTAATTATATGATATAATTCAATAGTGTCCCGTTAAGATTCACAAAATAGAACTTAACTTATTGTATATAAACAATATATTAGCAAAAAATGCCGTAATCGATTTGAAATTAGTTTCATTTGGTTGATACACCTTCCGCTTGGATCACA
>Ga0209786_1000086_pt1 | contig 38590 bp, 35 predicted proteins | sample WorMetilvaeELBA2_FD_187405 | JGI IMG/M metagenome (GOLD analysis project Ga0209786, IMG submission 187405) | Marine gutless worms symbiont microbial communities from Max Planck institute for Marine Microbiology, Germany - Olavius ilvae ELBA.2... ...
AAAATTCATGCGAATTGTAGAACAAGTCGCTTCATCAGCTAAAATAACCTGTAGACAAATTAAAAATGGAATCCAGGCTGATTTACTTCTACGAAATTAATTCACTTGGGCTTTCTATATAACCAGATTAAATAAAATAATGATAGAGCAAAGCGATACAGCAAATCCGCAATCCGAAATTGCGCCTATTAATCCCTGACCTTGGGGTCGAGAATGTCCCGCAATCCGTCACCCACCAGATTGAAGGCCAGCACCGTTACAAAGATAGCCAGACCCGGGAAAGTTACCGTCCACCAGAAGTCGAGAAAGTAAGCCCGGGCGTCGGTGATCATCAGCCCCCACTCGACTGTCGGCGGCCGCGCTCCCACACCGATAAAGGACAGCCCGGCCGCGGTCAGGATCGTGTAGCCCATGTCCATCGAGGCCTGGATAATGACCGGCGCCATGGAATTGGGCAGCACGTGCTTGACCAGGATACTGAACCGGTTGACACCGATGGAGCGGGCCGCTTCGACATAGAGCTGCTCTTTGACTGTCAACACCTGGGCCCGCACGATCCGGACGTACCAGGGAAACCAGGCCACGGCGATGGCGATCATGGCGTTGGTGATCGACGGCCCCAGGGCAGCGGCGATGATCAAGGGCAGCAACAGCGACGGGAAGGCCAGAAATATGTCGCTGATGCGCATTATCACATCGTCGATCCGACCGCCGAAGTAGCCGGCCATAAGCCCCAACGGCACCCCGATCACCAGGGCAATGGCCAACACCGTCACCCCGATCTTGATGGACATCCGGGCCCCGAAGACCACCCGGGTAAAGATGTCCCGCCCCAGGGCGTCGGTGCCGAAAAAGTGATCCATGGACGGCGGTATGAGCTTGGAGCCGAATTTGATGGCGTATTTGGCGTCCTCCGGATAAGGGGTAATCCAGGGGGCGAACACCGCGGCAACGACCAGAAGAACCACCACCCCCAGGCCGATTAAAAACAGCGGGTTTTTTTTGGCCAGATGAAAGAAATAGCGCAGCCGTTCCCAGCGGGGATTATGATGGACATTGATAGCTTCATCCATGGCTTAACCCTTGCGGCCCGGATGCTTGATCCGGGGGTCGACGAAGAAGTAGATCAGATCGACGATTAGATTAATGGTCAGATAGGTGGCGGCGAAAATCAGGGTCGAACCGACGATTCCCGGAAAATCGTTGCGCGTGATGGACAGCACAATGTAACTGCCCAACCCCGGCCAGTCAAAAATCGACTCCACCATAACCGAACCACCCAACATCAACCCGTAAGCCAGACCGATGATGGTGATGGTCGGGATGAGCGCATTTTTCAAGGCATACTTGTATAGAATGGTCCGTCGGCTGACACCATAGGCGGCCGCGGTTTGGACGTAATCCTCACGCATGACTTCCAGCATGGAGGAACGCGTAATCCGGGTAACGATGGCCAGCGAGGCAAAGGACATGGTCAGGGCCGGCAGGGCCATGTATTTGATCGAGCTGATAAAGGCCGGCCAATTGCCGGTCACGAATGAATCGAAAAGATAAAAACCGGTAATGGACGTAATGGGATGGTCGATCAGAACCATCGAACCGATCCGGCCCTGCAGCGGGAACCATCCCAGATTGCCGTGCAGCGTTATCTGCAGAATCATGCCCAGCCAAAAAACCGGCATGGCCACCCCGGAGATGGAAAAAGCCCGGCTGCCGTGGTCAATGGGCTTGTCCTTGCGGATGGCTGAAATTACGCCCAGGGGTATGCCGACGATCAGGGCAATTAATATGGACACGCTGACCAGCTCGAAGGTGGCCCCGTATCTGCGGCCGACCTCCTCGAGCACCGGCTGCTTGGTCCTGATTGACACGCCCAGGTCGCCCTTCAGCAAGTTGCCCATATAGACCAGATACTGGACCAGCAAGGGTCGGTCCAGGCCAAGTTCTTTGCGGGCGGCATCCAGCTGCTCCTGGGTGTGCTTGGGTCCGGCCCACATGGAGGCCGGGTCGCCGGGGATGACCCGGGACACGAAAAATGTAATCGTACAGACCCCGAACAGGACCAGCAGGGTGAACGCCAGTCGTTTTCCAATATATTTCTTCACGAGTATATAACGATCATCACAAAAAAGTTGAAATGAAAAACTACTGTTCTAAGATGTGCAGCAACAAACCTTTTTAATATTTTTGCCTCCGCAAGCCGGCCCCAAGCGAAGTGAGAGGGTTGCGGAGGCAAAAACTTCTACTTTCGGTACAGCTCGTAAATCTTGGCGATGTTGTAGGACGGATTATAAACAAATCCAACGATATCCGCTCTTTTGGCGACATAGTCTACCATGTCGGCATAGAAAACGGCCACGGCATCGTCGACCAGGATCTTCTGGGCCTTGCTGTACAGTTCGGTCGCCTTGCTCTTTGTCTACGCCTTCAGCGGCCGCTCCGGCGTCGACCAGTTTGTCATATTCCGGATTTGCGTAATGGGAGAGGTTGAATAAGGCTTTTTCCTCCGTCCGCCACAGACCGATCAGCCAGTCGCTGGGGGTCGGATAAGTCGGCCACCAACCCATGGACTGCAGGTTGGGGGCGGTTTCCAGGTTTTTGGCCTTATCCCAGATGGTACCCCAGGGCCCAGGCAGCAATTCCAGGGTGATGCCGATCTGGGCCAGGTTGGCCTGTAGCATCTGGGCCACGTTGCCGTATACCTGACTTGTGCCGATATAAGCGAGGGTCAGCTTCAGCTTGTCTTTGGGGATGCCGCTTTCTTCAACCAGCTTTTTGGCTTTTTCCAGGTCAAAATTATAAATCCGCAGGTTGGGATCATGCCCCCACAAGGTTGCCGGGATGGGGCCGCTGGGGGTTGAGCCGTCGCCGTTCAGGATACCGTCGATGATGCCCTGGTAATCGCAAGCATAGTTGATGGCCTGGCGGATTTTCAGGTTGTCGGTCGGAAACTTCTTGACGTTGATCAGGTACATGTAGTTTTTCCAGGAAGGCGGTGTCAGCATCTCGACCGCCGGGTCCTTCTTTAAACCAGCCACGGAATCGATGGGAATCAGCGAGGCGATATCGGCTTCGCCGCTTTTAACCATCTGCACCTGGGTGGATTTCTCGGTCACCACCTTGAGGATGATCCGCTTGAAGTTATTGTCTTTCCAGCCGCCCCAGTAGTCCTTGTAGGCCGATAAAGCGGTCTGCTGGCTCTTATCCCATTTATCGAGCTTGTAGGGACCGGTGCCGACGGCGTTGCCCTGCATGAACCAGTCGGTACCTTTTTCGCCGGCCTTGGGAGAATACATCCAGGCGCAGTACTGGGCCGAGGCGATGATGTCAATGGGCGCCGGGTATTTGAGCATAAACTGAACCGTGTGATCATCGGCGACTTTGACTTCTTTAACTGCCGCCCAGATGAAGGCCGCGCCCTTGCCCAATTTCTTGTTGCGGTCGATGACGTATTTCACGGCGGCGGCATTGAAGAGCTCGCCGTCATGGAATTTGACACCTTGGCGCAGATTAAAGGTCCACGTCAGGCCGTCATCGGACGTGGACCAGGAGGTGGCCAGTCCGGGCAGAATCAGGGGCTTCTCGCCGGGGGTGTTATAAACGGTCAGGCCTTCGTAGACCTGGCGCATCATGAACACTTCCAAGGAAAAGGCAACGGCTGGATCCCAGTCCTTAACATCACCGTAGCTGGCGAAGACAAAGGTATCTTTTTCGGCCGCTCCGGCGGTTATGACAGCCCCTGGCAACGCCAGGGCCAATACCAAAACAAAAATCAACATACTCTTTTTCATGATCCCCTCCTTTTTGGGTTTTGAATTCGGCGCAAACGCCGCTGATCAGCGCATCAGGATTCCTGCCGGGAAAGAAACGAATTTATTGCACTTGCCTGTTCAATGCAAAGTGGTACGAGGAAACATCAGAATCAGGATCCATTATGCGAATACAGACTTTGCAACTGATATACTAGTATACTAATATATTTGTCAAGATTTTTTCTTGCAAAAAAATAATGCACCGTTTTCAACCGCCTTCGCAAATGCCGACTCCTTTAATTATTATCCTGATTCCTTAATACAAATCAGTAAGGGATCGACACGCGCAGATAACCTTCGATCGACTCAATTCAGGCTTCAAACTTTAACCATATATTCCCTTACAAATCCTGCGAAAATAAAATTAAGTTTTTTAAGAAATTGCCGATAGTTAATAATGCCTCACCGGGGCCTGGACTTAGGCTGAAAATCAATTGTGGAGGAACACTTTAATGAAGAAATTATCGTATATCGAATTCATCGCACTGCTATTGGCGGCGGCCGTCATGGTGCTTGCCGTTCCAGCTTATGCCATCGATTTTGCTATCTCCGGCCAGATCAACCGGGCGGCCCTGTATGCCAATGACGGGGATACCGGCGAATGGTTTTTTGTGGATAACGTCAACTCCTCGACCCGATTTCGTTTCAGAGGGTCAAACAAATTCAAGGATGGTTGGAGAGTTGGGCTTCTCTGGGAGGTGGAGATAAAGTCTAACCCGTCAAGCGATGTCAGCATGGCCGATGATAGCGATATCCCCGCCAGGGTGACATTCAATGAACGGCACATGGATATCTGGGTTGAAAAAAAAGTTACCGTGCGGCTGGGGCAGGGCGATACGGCCTCCAATGGTACCGCCGAGGTTGACCTGTCGGGTACGGCGGTGGCGGCCTATTCAGCCGTATCGGATGTCGGTGGCGGTTTCGAGTTTCAATCAAACGGCAGTGAAATCGGTGTCAGCGTCAAGGACTCCCGCAGCAATTTCGACGGGCTGAGCCGCAAAGACCGCGTACGCTTAGATACACCCCGGTGGGAGGGATTTTTTGGTTCCATCAGTTTCGAGGGCAACAGCGAATGGGATCTGGCGGCGCGCTATGCCGGTAATTTGCGCTGGGGCAGATTGGCCGCAGCAGCTGGTTGGGCCGACTACGGCAATTCCAGTGACAGCGATGGCGGTACCCGCGAGGGGCAGTTTAGCTCATCGGCTTCAATTCTGTTAAAATCCGGCTTGAATCTGACTGCTTCGTATGCCTATCGGGATCAGAACGGTAAGAATCCTTGGAATCTTTTTGGCAAAGTGGGCTACAAGTTTAAGAAAAAGCATGCCGCCTCAGTTTTCTATTCCCGCACCAAACACCTATCGGCCCAAGGCGACGAAGGGGATACTTTCGGACTGGCCTACGTATTTACACCCTGGCGTAGTGTTGAATTTTATGGCTCTTATTATTTACACATGCTGGACCGTGATCAAGGCAGCGACCCCGACGACATCGACATCGTGATGGCCGGTGCGCGGGTGAGATTCTAAAATTGATTTCCTCCTGTTTTTCATTTTAAGCCAATAATTCACCAAAAAAAAGGGTCGTGAGGTTTCATCAAATTCACGGCCCTTTTTGCATCCCCTTTTTATGGCGAGAATTTTCTCTTCGATCAGGTCGGCGGGTAAGGGCTGAACTCGCTCCTTGCGTGTATGTTTTTTCAACTTCCGCATTCACACCTCCGAATTCGTTTCCCTCCGCCCTCTGCCCTTTGCGCTCTGCCCTTCTTTTTTCCTTCCCACTTTCACATTCCGACTTCCGAATTCAAAATCCTCTGACATCTGTCACCCGTCTTCTGCGTGCCGCGGCGTAGCTCGGAGAGCGAAGACGGGTCCTCTGTTAACTGTCATCTGTGCCAAATTTGCGTAATGCTATTTGTCTGCAGCTGCAGCAATCCGCATTCCGCAATCCAAAATCCGCAATCGAAGGCCTCTGTCTTCTGTCTTCTGACCTCTGACCTCTGATTCTCTAATATCCCAAATATTCCCCCACCAGCTTCACATGAATGCGCCCTTCGATCATGTGGCCTTCAATGGTGCTCCACATGTTGCAAATGCGTTGCGGGGTGCGACAGTCGGAGCACAGGCCGGTCTCGACACAGGGATTTTTGAGCCCGTAGCGAATGTTGTTGATCGGCGCGGCATAGTTTTTGACCCGGGCCACGGCGGATTCCAGGTCCGGTGCAACCTTGTTCATGCCGACCACCAGGATCACCTTTTTCGGCCCGAATGCCATGGCCGCCACCCGGTTGCCCATCCCGTCCAGATTGACCAGCCGACCATCCAGGGTAATGGCGTTGGTGCCGGCGACCATCACGTCCGCGATCATACCCTGGCGCCGCAATTCCAGGCCTTCTTCCCGCGACAATTCGGGACGATAGGGATCAATCAGGTTGACGCCCGGCAATGCGGCAATGTCCTCCCACAAGCCCATGTTACCGACCGTCATCGATCCGCAGCGAAAAACACTGGCGCCCTTTGGAATCATGGCGAGCACCTCGTCTTTGGCTTGGGCGGCCGTGGCGGTGTAGCTGCCGGACATACGACGCTTTTCGAGATTTTTGATTAATTTTTCAGCAACTTTCTCATTCCATACCACCTGATGTTCATCCATGATTTGTCTCCTTTCCTGCGGATCAAACTTCAATTTACCAACTTCATTTCCGTTTTGGCACATCATATCGAATGGTGTCTGAAGATCAATTAAAAAATTTCTCCATTTTAAAAATTTGGTCCGCTACAATTAAAGTGAAAAGGGCACCATACCCGGGTGGAATCCCCCTGCGCCCTTTTACAAAAAGTCAGCCGCTGACAACAACAATAGTTTAATTTTGGACGGCCGGCCTCATCGGATGTGCCGCCGCAGCCTGATTTTGTCGAACCATATAACCAATAATCCGAATATCCCGCCGAAAATCAAGCCGATATCAATCCAATTTGATATCTGCTCAATCGCCCTCAGCGTCTCGCGGGAGCCGTCCTCATTCATCTGCTGCAAAGCCAGATCGGTGGCCTGCTCCGGCACGAAGGCCTGGTGAAGATAGAAATTGAGCCCCGGAATAACCGCAATCAACAATATGCTCAGCAATATCCTGTTTCTCATTTTTTACCTCCTTATTTGGATCCAGCATTGACCAGAATACCCAGTCCGTTGGATCCGTCGGTATTCCAGTATTGCTGGGGATACTGACCGTTCCATTTTCCAATCCGCTTGGCTTCCACTTCCAGATGGCGCAGGGCTAAAAAGGCCGGGTTGGATTTGGCTTCGGCCGCCGCATTGGCCACCACCCGGATCGCTTCAGCTTCACCGTTGGCCTTGATAATCGCCGAACGCTTCATGGCTTCGGCTTCTTTGATGACCCGGCGGTTTTTATCCTCCTGGGCATCGTAAAGCGCGGCAGCCACAACCTTTTCCTGCTGGGCCACGAACGTCGCATCGATGGCATTTTGTATATCTTTGTTTTCATATGTAAAACCACCAAACATGCCGATCGTGGTCACGGTGATCCCGGATTGATCAAAAAAGGCCACAACATGCTCCCGCACCCCCTTGATGATTTCATCCTTTTTGGTCCGCAGCTCATCCATTTTATATTGGGTGGCAATCTCGGCCGCTTTGGACTGGATCTCAGCCCGCAGTTGATTGTCCATGATGGTTGCCAACCTGCCATTGGGATAGTGATACAGAAAGCGGGCGGCATTTTCTTCTCTAATGAAGGAGGTACAGGTAAATCCGGTGCTGAAGGAGACACTGTCTTCACTCTCGATCCAGATTCCCTCATTGCGGGTGCTGGTCCCGGTATCCCGCCCGGCAGTCCACTCCCGAGTAATCGGCGAACGATCGACCTTGATCACCTTAACGATGTCGATCCATTCCCCGGAGTACCAGAGGCGCCCGGTTTTGCGCCAGCGGCGCGGAATGTTGATGCGTTTCACGGCTACCTGGTAGCTCTCCAGGGCCTCCAGGGATTTTAATTTTTGCTGTTTGTTCAAATTTCCTTCCAGGGGGATGACAAAGGCGGTTTCGTTGTTTTGGACTTCAACGAATTTTTCGCCCTTATAAGGCATGCAGCCGGCAATCACCATCCCGACGACCATCAATACGATTAGAAGTAGTCTTGTTCTTTTCATCGGTGCCTCCTTTGCAATCGGTTTATCCATGACAGCGACCTTGCCTGCACCGATAAAAGAGCAACGACCATGCCAATCTTCTGAAAAATCATTATTCGTCTATTTTTCAGATAATTACAGAAATATTGATTATTATTAAGCCTCGAAGTTATAATAATAATTATCATACATATAACAATTATTCTCACATTTCTGTTTACATTTGATTCGCGATCAAATACAGACAAAATACCTTAAATCTAAAATCCATAAAGGACGATGAAAGCATGAGAATTCTCGTACTTGATACGCCGGACGGGCAGTTGCAGCCCCTGATTAAGGCATTTGAATCCGCCACCAGGCAAAATGATATTGTCGAGGCCGTAAACTCGGCGGACCGCATTATGAAAAAGCTCACGGCGGGGCTGCCGTGGGATCTGCTCGTAATGGACTACGAGTTGGGCGACGGGCAAACCGGCGGGGAACACATTCTTTCTGATATCAGAGAAATAGGACCGGACATGCCCATTGCGGTCGTGGCAGACCACGGGGATGTAGACATCGCCTCCCGGGCGATCCAGGCCGGTGCCAGCGATTTTCTCGTGCGAACCGGCGACCTGGCAAATCGGGTGGCCACACTGCTTAAAAAAATCCGGCCACACCTGAATCTGCTCAATCACAACCGAATCCTGCGCGAACAGAACATGATTCTGCAGGCCGCCACCAGTGATCGATACCGCATCATTGGTGAGTCGTCACAGATGCTGGCAGTCATCGACAAGGTCCGGCGCGTCGCCACGATCCCCCGACCGGTGTTGATTATCGGAGAACGTGGCACCGGTAAAGAGTTGATTGCCCGGGCCATCCACACCGCTTCGGGCGAAGCCGACCGTCCCATGGTGGTCATCAATTGCGCCGCCTTCACGGACAGCCTGCTCGAAACCGAATTATTCGGTCATGAACGGGGGGCCTTTACCGGAGCCGACAACCAGGCTTACGGCAAGTTTGAAGTTGCCGGCAACGGCACCCTGTTTCTGGATGAAATCGGCAACATGTCCCTGTCTTTTCAACGAAAAATCCTGCGGGTGGTTGAATACGGCACCTTCACCCGGGTGGGCGGTTCCAGTGAGATTCAAGTCAATACGCGCATTGTGGCCGCCACCAACTCGGATCTGAAACAATTGATCCGGGACGGAAGATTCTTGCACGATCTGTACGACCGTCTCAGCTTCGAAGTGATCGAGGTGCCACCTTTGAGACAGCGGGAAGGGGACATTGCCATCCTGGCCCGGCACTTTTTGAATGAATTTATGAAAGAAATTCCCTCCCTGAGCGGCAAGCATCTGAGTCAGGCCGCGCTGGATTTGCTGAAAACGTACAAGTATCCCGGCAATATCAGGGAATTGAAAAACATTATCGAACGGTCGGCCTACCGCGACACCACCAATGAAATCACACCCGAAGACCTGGGCCTGCTTCCGGAGAAGCAGCCGGAAATTAAGGGCAACACTTTTTATGAAAAAGTAGAAGTTTTCCAAAAACGTCTCATCACCGACGCTTTGGCCACAGCCGGCGGCAACCAGGCCCGTGCGGCACGTACCATCGGTCTTTCGTATCACCAGTTTCGCTATTTTTTAAAGAAATACGGTGGTCCGCAGATTGTAGGGGCTACCGGCTAGTTGGCGACTTTCAATTATTCCCGATGTTCGATGATTAGTACAAAAAATACTTTGGTCTAAAATTCCAAGCACAAAAAAACAAATCACAAACAATATTCAAAAATCAAAGCACCAATGACCCAAACACATGATGACTGGCAGGGCAATGGTTGATCCGATCTGAAAAATGGTAACATGAAGCCCGCCAGAGGGAACAGTATCTATAAGACTTGCTGGATATCTAACTCCGTTTTGAATTTGTGTTTTGTGATTTGAGATTTATTTGAAATTTGTTTTTTGTGATTTGGATTTTTATTATATCAATTGGACTCGACCGAAACCCGTACCAGACATCTGGTGTGGCGCCTTGCCAGATTAAAGGAAATGCAGATTGTCTTCTGATAGATCTTTAGAAAAATCAGCCCTGAGCGTAGCCACCCTGACCTCCTTCATGGGGCCGTTTACGATATCTTCGGTCAATGTGGCCTTGCCGACCATTCAAGCCGAATTTTCAGCTGATGCAGTTGTTTTAAGCTGGGTTGCAACCTCCTATCTGCTGACCATCGCGGTTTTTCTGGTTCCCTTCGGCAAGGTAGCCGATATTTATGGCCGTAAGAAAATTTTCACCCTTGGCCTAATTTTCTATACGTCGGCCTCCCTGCTGGCCATCTTTTCCTTTTCAATGACGGCCCTTATTGCCATGCGGATTTTACAAGGAATAGGGGCTGCCATGTTTGTCACCACCGGCATGGCGATTATTACGTCGATTTTCCCGCCCGCACGACGGGGCAAAGCGATCGGTATTTATGTCTCGGCCGTTTACATTGGCCTCTCGGTGGGCCCCTTTGCCGGGGGATTTATCACGCGCTATCTGGGCTGGCGCAGTATTTTTGCAGTGGTCGTTCCATTCGGCGCTGCGTCGGTCTTTATGACCCTCAGGTACTTGAAGGGTGAATGGGCGGACGCGCGGGGAGAAACCCTGGACATCCGCGGCAGCGTACTATATGGTCTATCGATTCTGATATTGGTCTACGGTGCCTCGCTGCTGCCCCGATCCGCAGCAGTTTACCTGGTGATTGCCGGCCTGGCAGGGTTGGTGTTGTTCATCAAGCTCGAGTTGCGGATCCCGCACCCGGTGTTTGAGGTCAAGCTGTTCAGCCACAACCGGCTGTTTACTTTTTCAAGTCTGGCCGCCCTGATTAACTATTCAGCCACATTTGCCCTGACATTTCTGCTCAGCCTTTATTTGCAGTATATCAAGGGAATACCGCCCCAGTACACCGGATCGATCCTGATCGCTCAACCCATTATGATGGCAATTTTCTCGCCGCTTGCAGGACGGCTTTCGGACAGAGTGGAGCCGCGCCTGCTTGCATCCGCCGGAATGTCGATCACAGTGATGGGTCTATTATTTTTCGCGTTTATCGGACCGCAGACATCCCAAGCAATGATTGTTTTAATTCTGGCCCTTATGGGATTTGGATTCGCTTTGTTTTCTTCACCGAATATGAACGCGATTATGGGATCGGTCAATAAACGATACCTGAGCATCGCTTCCGGCGCTGTGGCAACTATGCGTCTGCTGGGGCAGATGTTCAGCATGGCGACTGCCATGGTTGTATTTGCAATTTTTATCGGCCGCGAACAGATCACACCGGCCACTCACGAAGAATTTTTAAAAAGTGTCCGGGTATCATTTTTGATTTTCTCCCTGATCTGTTCGCTGGGGATTCTATTTTCTTTGATGCGAGGAGAATTGCGGCACAAGTCATGATACCGGGAATCTTGCCTGAAAATCACGTTAACAAACCACTATCAGACTGGCTTATGAATTCACAATCTACGTTTTAATAGCTAGTTTTTCAGACCGCGTGGAAGGTCTGCGGCGGCATCGCTATCAACAATTGAAATCCATCCTGGATGTGCTATAATAAAAAATACGTTGGTCAAGCACCACACTTGGCCGTCTCAGGAGACAGCGGGTAATGGATAATAATATTCCAGATAAAATTCTGCAGGAAGTATCAATATTTCCGAGTATGCCGAAAGCCGGAATGAAGCTCAGATCTCTTCTTGCCAAAGACGATGTGTCGGTCAAGGAAATAGAGCAAATTTTACGTCATGATCCAGGACTTGCCGCCAATGTGCTCAGATTGGCCAATTCCAGCTTTTTTGGTCTGCCCAGTAAAGTCGGCACGCTAAATCATGCGGTCACCTTATTGGGCGTCAGACGGTTTTCTAAGATTGCAGTCGGCGCCTGTATGGACAAGACGATGGAAGTTGCAGTGCCCGGCTACGGATTATCAGCGGGTGAGCTCTGGCTCCATTCAATCGCGGTCTCAAATACTGCCGAGGCTTTGGCCAGATACAGAAATCTGGACGAAGCCGGTGATTACTTTACGCCGGCATTACTCCATGATTTGGGCAAATTGGTCCTGGCGAATTTTGTAAACAAAGCCCAACCGGAAATCGAGGATTTGCTTGCCAAAGGCGTGCCTTTGGTGATCGCCGAAAAAGAGGTCCTCGGAACGGATCATGCTGAAATTGGCGCGCTAATTCTTAGCAAATGGTCATTTCCAAAGGACCTTATCAATGCCGTGCGATGGCATCACTACCCGGAAGCGATGGCAGATTCCAGTCTGAAATCGGAAATCGTCTATCTAGCCAACTTGATGTGTCAGTCAAATAGTGACAGTGGGTCAGAAGGGGATCAGTCGAATGCGCCGTATTCCTCAGTACTCGAACGATTGGGCCTTAAGCCTGAGCAATATATTGCATTTGCCGAAAAGACGCGTAGCTGGCAGGAAAAACTATCTGACACCCTAGTCCTTGAATGAAAAAAAAGAAAAATAATCTGGGCGGGTCACGGTCTGGCCTTGCTGACCGGGCCAAATGACGTTTCGCCCCTGTGGAAGGCGTTGATGAGTTTCAAAGCGAAATCGATGTTTTCCTCCGTGGTCCCTAAAAATTGGATCCCGAATTCATATCTGCCGCCCTCGGCTTTATGGGTATGGGCAACCCGACCAACGATTCCAATTAAATTATCATCGACATCAACTGAAGTCAGGTAAATATTTTCGGAGAGTATTTCCTGGTAGGTTTCTATTTTGGCGCCAAGTGGATTTACGTCTAAAGCCATTGCCATACAGCTGTCGAGCTCATTGCCGTTTTCATCCAAACAGCTGTAGGATACCAGGTTGTTGGTATCGACCCTGGGGTATTTTCGGCGATTTTTTTCATCAGAGCTCGACCTTTTCATCATGACGAACGCTGGTTTTATTTGCTGGCAGACAGCGAGAAGTTTCAACACGAATCGGGTGTTCTCAAGATCGTCACCCTCCAGACTGACCCCTATCAGATATCGGCCGGTTTTGGTTTGCCGGCTATGGATGACCCGCCCTTTGATATCTATCAAAACGTCGTCCGCATCGAATGAGATCAACCGGATCATTTCTGATTCAATCTCTTGAAATGTTTCAATTTTTATACCGGCCGGGCTTACTTCCAGCGCCCTTGCCATGCAATGTTCCAATTCGTTTTCATTGTCGTCCAAACAACAATAGGTAATCAAATTGCTGGCATCGACCCGTGGATACTTTCTGCGTTCTCTTTTTTCCATACTAGCATTATCGGCTGATGAATTTATTTCCTTGAGTTTTTTGGCGTATTTAAGGCCTCATTTCAGCATTTTTTACATCCGTTCGGTTGCCGAGGCTGAAATGGCTCCGGACAACGGCAAAGATATAAATTGCTTCGGTTAAAATTCCCAATAAAATCAAGTATGAACTTCACCTTCCAGGATCAAACGTTGATTGAATCCAAGGCGTTTATCTGGTATTAAGCCATAAACAGCCAACCAACTCAAAGCACATGGATAAAATTCAGCTCATTTTTTTCTTCATCAGCGGCTTTCTGGTCTCGCGCCTGATCATCAAGGTTCGCCTCCCGCAAAGACTGGTTTACTGGTTTATCGGTCAAAGGCACCTTACGTTGTCTAAAATTTTATTCTACCTCATTGCCATCTCGGCTTTTTTATCGTTTTTTATTCCCAATGCCATCACGGTGCTGACGCTTCTGCCGCTTCTGGAACTGCTGCGACGCTCATACGAAAGAGCAAACGGTCCCTCCCGCAGCATAGCGACCATGCTGGCCCTGGCCACGATATATGGCGCCAATATCGGTGGTATGGGGTCGATCACGGCCACACCGGCCAACGGTATCCTGGTAACCTATGCCGTATTAAACGATATTCCCGGCATACAGCATCTGACCTTCGCATCCTGGCTAATCTGGGGCATCCCTTTGGTTATGGTTTTTGTATGTGTTGCCGCCTTGATTTTGGGGCTTGTACTTCGCCCCTGGAAACATCAAAAAAACAGTATTCAGCTGCCGTTTGGTGATAATGAAGCCTACCATCCCCTGCAGAATCTGAGCATCTGGATCTCGATTTTTTACTTTGCATCATCATTTATTTTGTCGGTATTTTTGATGGTGGCGCCGCAACGGGTATTTTTGCTGTTAACGATAACCGGGACGGTCACCCTGCTATTTATCTTATTTCTTTTTTTGGTCCCGTTAAAAGGAAACGCCACAGACAATTCACGGGACGTACTTTTAAAACCGGCGGATTGCTATAACGATTTGCCCACCAGGGGGTTTGTCTTTGTCGGCATTGCGGTGGTGTTGGCGGCCCTGCTGTATGTCATGAACATCCATGAATATTTCTCCAGCTGGTCCGGATGGGTCCTGAAGCTCGGGGTGCCGACATTTGTCTTATTTTTCTTGATTGCGCTGGCCACTTCCTTTTCGACCGAAGTACTCAGCAACACGGCCGTTCAGATCAGCTTTTTTGTAATGGCAATTCCGCTGGCGCACCAACTGAACCTGTCGGCATTGGAGGTGCTGATTGTTATCACGCTATCCTGCACGTGTGCCTTTATGAGCCCTATTGCTACCGGGGTAAACGGATTGGCGTTTGGGGGTGTCAAGGGGGTTTCCTTTACTCGCATGATTCTGGTGGGATTCGTTATGAATATCGCCGGCGCCCTGTTGATTTCCAGTTGGGTGATCAGTATCGTCAAAATATTGTATGGGCTGATATAGAAATTATTTATGAATCGCGATAGTCGTGATCAACTAATAGAGATTTCAGATTTCGGATTTAAGGTATTCTGCCTTTTTTATTAATCGATAGAGCGTAGCGATACCGCCAATCCAAAATCCGGAATCTAAAATCCAAAATTACAAATCCCTCATCGACGGCACTTATTCAGCCCTTCCAGAATCTTTTCAGCCGTGATCGGCAAATCTTTGATCCGCACTCCTGTTGCATTGTAGATGGCGTTGGCAATGGCCGGTGCCGCCGGGTCCAGCGACCCTTCACCGGTTTCCTTGGCACCGAAGGGACCGTGAGGATCGGTCGTGATGGTGTGGCTGATGCTGATTTCAGGCATCTGGTCGGCCGTGGGGATCCCATAGCCTAGAAAAGACGGATTCATCGTCCGGCCGCCCTCAAATATCAGCCCTTCTGAAAGTGCGTAGCCCAACCCCATACCGATGCATCCTTCGATCTGCCCTTCCACGGACATGGGATTCAACGGTTGTCCGCAGTCATGGCCCACGGTAAACTTTATAATCCGGACGGCGCCGGTCACCAGGTCGACCTCGACCTCACAGATATAGGCTCCGAAACTGTAAGTCGGTGAAAGCGGGTCGGGTGAATTGTAAGACCCCTGGGCCACCAGGGGCGAACCATGTTTTTTTTTCTGATATAAATTCACCGCGTCGGCAAAAGAGATGAATCGATCCAGGCGGCCCTCGACAGCAATCCTGCTGTCTGAAGCACATAATTCCTTTGGGTCGGCTTCCAGTTCCTCGGCCACAAATTCGAATAGCTGCGCTTTAATCCCGTTGGCCGCATTCAAGGCAGCATTTCCGGCCGCAACCGTGACGCGGCTGGAATAAGTGCCCATATCCGGGGGTGTCAGGTGCGTGTCGGCACTGGTCAGATGAATATCACCCAGGGCTAGGCCAAGCACCTCAGCCACGATCTGGCAAATGACACTGTCGGATCCCTGACCGATGTCGGAGGCGCCGGTAAACACATTAACTCCGCCCCCTTCGCCGGCCTTGATGGTCACGGAAGAATGGGCGGAGGTGGTTTGGTTGAAATAAAAACCTGCGCCCGACGGAAATCCGCCGCATCCCAATCCTATGCCGTAGGCCTTGTTGCGGTCTTTTTTGCCGGCCTGGCGCTTGCGCCGCCAACCGGAATCGGCGGCAACTTTTTCCAAACATTCGCTGAAACCGGAGCTGACGATTTTAAATCCGGCCGCCGATTCATCTCCGGTCCGCAGCCCGTTTTTCAAGGCCATCTCCACCGGGTCCAATCCCAGGTCTTCGGCAATCATATCCAACTGGGCATCCTGGGCAAAATGGACCTGGGGGCCACCGTGGCCCCGCATGGCGCCGCAGGGCGGCTTGTTGGTGTATATGCGGTATCCGTCATACTGATAATGGTCGAACTTAAAAGGCAGGGTTTGAAAAGTGCCCATCAAGACCGTCGTCAGTGGTCCCAGGCTGCAATAGGCACCCCCGTCTAAAACGGCCCGGCACTTGCGGGCCAGAATGGTCCCGTCTTTGTTGACGCCGGTTTTCATAAAAATTTGAGTGGGGTGCTTTCGGCGGGCCGCCGCAAACTCTTCATCCCGGGAACAGACAAGTTTGACCGGTCGATCGGCCTGCCTGGCCAACAGGGCGGCACAAAATTCCACCGCCGACAATCCATCGGACTTGCCGCCGAAGCCGCCACCCACAAAGGGTTTAATCACCCGGATATGATCCGGATTCATATCCAGGGTCAGCCCCAGATGCTGCTGGACGTAGTAAGGCGTCTGGGTCGAAGTATACACCGTGAGTTTACCGGATTGATCCCAGCCGGCCAGCGCCGCCCGGGGTTCCATGTAACCATGGATGGCGGACTGCGTACTGAACATATCTTCCCGGATATGGTCGCATTGCCCAAAGACTTTTTCCGGCTCGCCCTTTTTGATATGATACTCCCGGCTGATATTTTGAGGCGCATGCTCATGCAGCTGCGGAGCGGTCGATTTCTGAGCTTCCTGCGGATCAAACACCGCAGGCAACACTTCATACTCAACCTTGATCAGGTCCAGGGCTTCCATCGCCACATCCATGTCAACGGCGGCAACGGCCGCCACTTCTTCACCAATGAAACGCACCCGGTCCACTGCCAGAGGGTACTCATCCATGTATTTGGCAGACCGTGAAATAATCCCGAATTTGATTTGCGGGGTATCCGCTGCGGTCACGACGGCTTTGACGCCGGGCAGTCTCAGGGCCAAGGAGGTATCAATGGCCCCAATGGCCGCATGCGGCCAAGGACTGCGCAGGATGGCGCCGTGCAACATCCGGGGCAAGGACAGGTCATCCGTATAGAGGGCCTTGCCCGTCACCTTATCTCTGGCATCCACCCGGGGCAGCCGCTTTCCGATAACACTATATTTTTTCATGCACTGTCCTCACTGCGTATCGAATGAATCTTTTGTTAAATCGGCACTGGCAAACACGGCCGCTGAAATTATAAAGAGGACGGCCACAAAAATAAGCGTGGAATTCATACCGTGGTGTTGATACAGGTACCCGGCAATCAGCGGCGATATCGCCGACAAGATAAATCGCAGAAAAGACAACACACCCAGCATGGTGGTAGCCACTTTGCGCCCAACGATATCGAGAATGGCCGCGGACAGCAGGGCATAATCGCTACGCAAAAAAATACCCAGTACGCCGATAATTACCGTAAACATGATGCCCTGGCCGAAAAAAGCCAGGATGACGGTCAAGGTGCCCGAGCAGAGCAGGGCCGGAACCAGCACCGGCTTGCGCCCGAAACGATCCGACAGGTAACCCATCAGCGGACTGGCGACGATCCCGACGGCCCACAATAGCCCGAAATGAAATCCCATGGATTGGGTACTGAGTTCAAGGCCTTCTTTCATGTGCAGGGGCAGAAATGTAACGTAAATCGTGAAGCACATACCCCGTAAACCAGCTACCAGATTGACCTTCCAGATTGCCGTGGTTTTGAAATGGTTGAGGGTGGTGTTGATTTGAGTTTTGAGGTCGGCATCTTTTGCTGCGTCGTTTGCATCAGTTTGATCGGACTGACCAAACCTTCTGAAGCCCCAAATGAACCAAAATGTCATGAGCAGCGGGACCACGGCATAAATGGCGATGACCCCGCGCCAGGCCAGAACACTCAGAAGTAGACCGGTAGTAACCGGTCCGAAAATGTCGCCAACACTGCCGCCGATGCCGAATATGGCCAGCGAGGTTCCTTTTTTCGCGGGAAAGCGCCGGGATATTTCAGCCATTGACGGCAGGTGCCAGACCGACGTAGCAACGGATACGAGTATCATTCCGCAGATGAGCATCGGATACACGGTGGCGATACCGATCAACAGCCAGCTCAACCCGAACAATGCCATGCAGGCGGCCATGATAATACCCCGGTAGCGGCGCAAACGATCGGACAACACACCACCCGGCAGGGAGGAGACTCCCATGGCGATTTCCTTGGCCGTCATCAAGGCGCCGATCTGAATCGCCGATATACCGAAAGTCTCTTTGATGGCCGGCAGCATCACGGCGAAGCTCTGCTGCATAAAATGAAAAATCCCATGGGCAATGGTAAATGCGGTCAAGATTCGGGCCCCGCCCCGGGATTTTTCCACAACATCATTTGCAGCCGACAATGCAGTAGCCATGAGGCGTCATATAGCACAAATAAAAAGGCAACGCCAGAAGACGCTGCCTTGATTATCCAGAGATTGACAGGTTATCCGGCCACATCAATTCCCAGATTACATCCCAGATTGGTGTTGCTTTCGCACTGAAAATTTTTATATCGGGTATCCTCGTGGCCGGAATCTCTTTCGTCGTCACTTTCAATGTAGTTATGATCTTTATCTGTAAATTTCATTTTTAACCTCGCAATGGTTTTGATTTTGTGATTGTTTGGGTTTGCTTCCTGTTGAAAAGTAAGATGATCATGTAATTCAATTTGGCAATATGAGAGGAATCAGAGTTTATTAATAGGTAAAAGCCACCATTTTGACTTTCCAAGAAAATTGCGATTTGCTATTTCGGCCTTATCTTTACAGTTTACGGCATGATTATTTATAAAATGACTGTGATTGGCTTATGCTCGATATAAATGATATCGCCCGGCAGGTTCTGCAAAACTGCACCATCTCGGATGCGAACAACGCCGGCATGTATTCGATATGCGGCCTGGCGCTGCGATTGCGCGACTTGTATAAATGGGAGCACGGATTACCACCCTGGGAGGAAAGGGATTCAACCGAGGTGCTGGAATGGATTGAATCCAAAGAAAATCAATGGGAAAAGTGCATTGACGGTGAATTTGCGAATATCGCCATTAACGGCAAAAGCTATGATCCTTTTGATACGGCCGGCATCAATGCGGTATTGGAACCGCAGAACTTTTTTTACGGCGCCGGATATGGCCGCAGCCTGAAGCCGACATTTTTTCTGGCAGCTGTCAAAGAAAAATCAAAAATTAACGGCACAACAGTCTACAGGCTGAGCCGCGAGCTGGCCCGTGATCTTCTGACCATCCCGGCCCTATCCCAGGAAGACCAGGTCATCTTGCGACAGGATTCAGCCAAATTTTACCTGTGGGACAACATCTTTTACATTAAAAAATCGTCCCGCCCGGCGCTGAGCTTTGCCTTGCAAAGCTGCGGCATTAAAGATCATCAGCCCAGGGCATTGAGGCACCGCCTGGCCGACATTTTGGCGGCCCAACAAGAAACCTATATCTACCATGAAATCGGCGAGCTCCGTGACACTGTCTTTAACCGGGAACTCTGGCGCGAAATCATCGCCGCCTTCCCGTTTTCGCCGGTAGAATTTCTGGCCCGGGCCGTCAAGGATCTCCTGGCCGATACCAATGAACACGGAACCCTGCAACAAATCGTTCGGCAACGCAATACCGCCGCCTTAGCCTTTTACGTCGCGTTTCTGGATGGCCTACCCAAAGAATTCTTCCCGCATCTGCCGGCTTCTTTTCAACAGTTTGTCCGGAAACAGGATTGGCGGATCATCGAACAGGCCGTATCGGATGGTTTCCGGACCGCCGCCCAAAACGCCGCCTTAATAATGGATATCTACCAGGATGGGTTCGAAAAAAAAGATTTAAAATGGGCTGCAGAACAGATCCAAAAACGTCTGCTTGGCAAATATATGAAAAAAAAATAATCTTTCATCCTGAACAAAAATTCCCATTTTACGGCTATCACTTAAAAGACGCCTCAGGAGACCAAATCAGGCGGGTGGGCAAGGTGCCACTCGGTAAGCCGCTGGTAGGCGCATGCCACGGCAATGATGATGTTCTCGTCGTAGGCCCTTCCCATAAACTGGATGCCGGTCGGCAGGCCTTTTTCTGAAAACCCGTTCGGTACCGATATGGCGGGCAGACCGGCTCCATTACCGATGGCGCCCATGACATCTCTTGCGGAACCCCGAACTGCGCTCGGAACCTCCTCATCAAGCGGTGTTGACGGAGTCGGGCGTGAGGGTCCCACAAGGACATCGAATTGAGACATTAGCCGGTCAATCTCCCGCGCCATGATGCCGCGCAGCCGCAAAGCCCGTATATAATCTTTGGCCAAAATAGTCAGGCGGGCATATGCGCTGCAGCGGTCTGCCTGATCGACGAGTTCTGCCGTTTGGCCGCTTTCAATGAAATCCTCGAACGCACTGGTGGCTTCGGCAAACAAAATCGTACGGGTAATTTCTTCGTAGGGCAAATCAGGAATTTCCACCTCCTGGATCGATGCGACTTCCTTCAGCACGGTCAACGCTTTTTCGAAGTTGGTGCGCACCGCATGGTCCATGCCGGCGGTTACATCTTTTATTACCCCCAGCTTGAAGGGACGGGCGGAAGATCGTGAACGGTATTGATACTTCCGATCTGTAGTCGTGGGATCCAGGGGGTCGGCTCCGGCGATAGCTTCCAGCACCAGACCGCAATCCTCGGCGTTGAGGCAAAGCGGGCCGATTTTGTCCAAGGACCAGCATAGCGCCATGGCGCCGTGGCGACTGACGCGACCGTAGGTTGGCCGGAGCCCGTTAACACCGCAATTGTTGGCGGGATTTAAAATTGAGCCCCAGGTCTCGGATCCGATCGCAAACGGCACCAGGCCGGCACAGACCGCGGAACCCGATCCGCTGGAGGACCCACCGCTCCAGGTATTGGTATTCCACGGGTTGACGCCGGGGCCGGTAAAGGCGGCGTTGGGGCGACGGTAGCCCATTCCGCCGGCAAGCTCCACCATGGCCAGTTTGGCACACAGGATCGCTCCCGCATCCCTTAGCCGGCGGATGACGGTGGCATCGTAGTCAAACGTCCGATGGCGCAGTGATGCCACGCCCCAAGAGGTCGGAATGCCGCCTGAGGTGGCTAAAAGATCTTTGGCGCCATACGGCAGACCATGCAGCGGCCCCCGGTAGGTGCCGGCGGCAATCTCACGTTCTGCTCGATGAGCCTGCTCCAGGGCAAGTTTGCCGGTTACCGTGACAACGGCATTGAACCGGGGACCCAGGGTTTCCAGGCGCTCTAAAAATATCTTGGTAAGCTCAACCGGCGACACCTGGCGGGTACGAACCAACTCGCTCAACTCGCCGACGGCCATAAAAACCGTTGTGCTGGTCGTCATATTACGCCCTTTCTCGATACGGAACAAACAGCGCATAGGGCTCATCGCGATTTTCCAGTATGACCGATCGTAACTTGTCTGCGGCCTGCTGGATATTTACCACCCCCTTCTTGACTTCCTCGAGTTCCTGCGGGTTCAGTCGCTCATCGTACCGCTTTTTCAGCAGGTCGAATAGATATTGGCTGTCTCCTTCAGCCGCGTTTTTATCGCTCACGTTATACCTCCTTTTTTAGACGCTTGGCGTCGTCAGATCTACCGGGCATTTCAGGCAGTTGCCACTCATGTCTCGGCACCCAAACTTCCGCACCGGGGCCACTTTTTCCGAGGGCAGTCTTGGAAAAAGATGACATCCATTTTAGCCATTTTTCAAACTGGTGGCGGTCAAGCCGCTTTGCAGCGGAAAGTGGCAGGCCGCCCAATGTCCTTTTTCCAGTTCTCGTTCTGCCGGGATCTCCTCGCTGCAAATTCTTCCACGATACCTGCAGCGCGGATGAAATGTGCATCCGGCCGGTGGGTTGATCGGACTGGGCACATCACCTTCGAGGATGATCTTCTGCTTTTTCTTTAAAGGATTGGGTACCGGAGCCGCCGACATGAGAGCTTCCGTATACGGATGAAGGGGATGATCATAGACTTTATAGCTTTCACCGAATTCTGCGATGCGTCCTAAATACATGACCGCTATGCGGTCGCAAAGATGCCGGACAACACTCAGATCATGAGAGATGAACAAATAGGTCAAATTGAATTCCGTTTGCAATTGCACCAGCAGGTTCAAGATCTGGGCCTGAATCGATACATCCAAAGCCGAAACCGGTTCATCGGCAATAACCAGCTTCGGACGAAGGGCCAAGGCCCTGGCAATGCAGATACGCTGCCTCTGTCCTCCACTGAACTCATGAGGATAGCGATTGATGTGATCCCGGCGCAGGCCGACGCGCTCCAGCAGCTGCCGGATTTGTGATTCCCGTTCCTTTTTTGAAATAATTCCATGGACTTCAAAAGCTTCGCCCACAATCTGCCGCACGTTCTTGCGCGGATTCAAGGAAGAATAGGGATCTTGGAATATAATCTGCAAATGGCGGCGAATACCCTGCAGGGTTTTGCGATCGTATGACAAAATGTTTTCATTCTCAAAGAAGATGCGGCCTTCAGTGGGCTCTTCAAGCCTGAGTATACAGCGTCCCAGGGTGCTCTTGCCGCAGCCGGACTCGCCCACCAACCCCCAGGTTTCACCGGTCTCAATCGACAGGTTCACCCCGTCCACCGCTTTCACATAAAGGGTGGTGCGTTTCAAAAAACCACTGGTGACCGCAAAATATTTTTTGAGATTTTCAACCCGCAAAAGCGTTTTATTCATATTTCCAGCACCTCACACGATGCCCGGAACCGGATTCGAACAGCGGTGGACTGTCTTTGAAACACCGATCAAAGGCATATGAACAGCGGTCCTGAAAAGTACACCCCTTGGGCAGATGCAAAAGGCTCGGCACAATTCCCGGTATGGCTTTCAGCATTCTGTCAGGTGGGACTTCATCTATTTTGGGGATCGAATCCATTAATCCCAGGGTATACGGGTGCTTGGGGTTGGCGAAAAATTCAACCACTTCGGCAGTTTCAATGATCCTGCCGGCATACATGACCGCAACCGACTGGGCCATTTCGGCAATCACCGCCAGGTCATGGGTGATCAACAGAATAGATGCCCCCAGGTCCTTTTTGAGTTTGTTCATTAGATCCAGAATCTGGGCTTGAATCGTGACATCCAGCGCCGTAGTCGGTTCATCGGCAATCAGCAGCTTGGGGTTGCAGGACAGAGCCATGGCGATCATGGCCCGCTGGCGCATACCGCCGCTCAGCTGGTGGGGGTATTCCCGCATGCGCTTGTTCGGGTTGGGAATTCCCACCTTTTGCAGCATGTCGACTGCCAGTTTCAGTGCTTGATTTTTAGTCACTTTTTGGTGTCGACGAATGGCTTCGGAGATCTGATTGCCGACGCTAAAGACCGGATTCAGCGAAGTCATGGGCTCCTGGTAGATCATTGAAACCAGGTTGCCCCGCACGTCTCGCATTTGTTTTTCGCTCAACTCCAGCAGATTTTTGTCTTCAAGGTATATTTTCCCGCTCACGACGCGGCCCTGGGGTCTTTGGGTCAACTGCATGATCGAAAGGGAGGTGACACTCTTGCCGCAGCCGCTTTCACCCACCAGGCCCAGAGTTTCTCCCTTGCGGATGGACAAATCGATCCCGTTGACGGCTTTGACCACGCCCTCATAGGTAAAAAAATAGGTGTGCAGATCTTCGATTCGAAGCAGAGTCTCAGTCGTCGTCATGGTTTAACCTGCGTCATGTATCACTCGCCTCTCATTTTGGGATCCGTCACGTCGCGAATCCAGTCGCCCAACATATTCAAGGATATGACCGTTGCAAATAAAACCATGCCGGGCATGGTCGACATCCACCAGGCCACGGAAATATAGTCCCGGCCGACGGCGATATCCCACCCCCACGACAGGGTTGTCCCGGTCAGACCGAAAAAGCTGAGGGCTGACTCCAGCAAAATCATGTAACCGATCTGGGTCGTGCAGATGACGATGATGACAGGGACGATGTTGGGCAAAACCTGCTTGACGATAATTCTCGGATTGGAGGCGCCGATGGCCCGTGAGGCTTCGATGTAGTCCATCTCTCTAATTTTCAGAACAGCGCTACGGACCGGCCTGGCATGCCAGACCCAGGTTACCAGGGCCAGAACGATGATAACCGTCGCCATACTGGGCTTCATCAGGGCGATGACGCAAATGGCCAGAACAATCGGGGGAAAAGCCAGCATCACGTCGGCCGCGCGCATGATGAGGTCATCCACCAGGCCGCCGTAAAATCCGCTGATCAGGCCGGTCAGGATGCCGAATGCCGCGGCCAGGATCACGGACAAAATACCCATTGCCAGAGAGACTCGCGCACCGTAAATCGTGCGGCTGAAGATATCCCGGCCGTGCAAATCGGTGCCCATGATGTGCGCCATGGATCCCCCCGCAAAGGCCGGTGGGACCAGCTGGTTTCTCAAGTTTTGGCGGGTCGGCTCGTAAGGTGCGATGAGGGGTGCGAAAATCGCCATCAGCGCGATCACAACGATTACCGTCAGCGATATCCAGGCCTTCGGGCTCCTTAGGAATTTGGCAAACAGCCAAGCTGGACGTTCTTTATTCATCGGTTGGAATCTCTCAGTATTTTATTCTCGGATCCAGCAGCGTGTACAGGAAATCGACAATCAGGTTGACGACCGCGAAAAGAAAAGCGCATATAATCACCCCGGCCTGAACGACCGGATAATCCCGATTGTAGACCGAATCCACCATCAACCGGCCCATACCCGGCCAGGAAAAAACCGTCTCGGTAATGACGGCGCCGCTCAGGACACTGCCAAACTGTATGGCAATGACGGTGATGACCGGAATCATGGCGTTTTTCAATGCATGTTTGGAAATTACCCAGAATTCCCGCAAGCCTTTGCCACGGGCGGTTCGAACGTAATCTTCATTTAGAACCTCCAGCATGCTGGTGCGGGTCAGGCGGGTCACCAGCCCGACCATCCATAACGCATTGGTGAGTCCCGGCAAGAAGAGGTGATGCAAGAATATGCCCAGCGGCCGCCACTCCCCATGCAGACATCTTCCGACGGCCTCCCACAGAGACCATTCCGGGCGGCCCATCACGGGAAACCATTCCAGAAAAACGCCTAACAGAAGTATGAGCATGATGCCGATCCAAAAACTCGGGATCGACAGGCCGAAAAGAGAAAATAGCGATGCAAAATAATCCCACCAGCTATTCTGGCGCAAGGCGGCGATCACTCCGGTAAGAATGGACAGCGGGACCGCGATGATCAATGATGCCACAACCAGTTCCAGCGTGACGGGAAGCCTTTCAAAAATGAGACTGCCGGCCGATACGCCATGGCGGATGGAAAGGCCGAAGTTACCCTCCAGGGTGTTCTTCATGAAAATAAGGTATTGGACATAAAGCGGTTTGTCCAATCCATAGGCCCGCCGCATTATTTCAATCTGCTCGGTGGTCGCCCTTTCGCCGAGCAGCACAATCAACGGATCCCCCGGGGCTAAATGAATCATCGCAAAGATCACCACCGATACGATGATCAGGACGAATATCAGGTGAACCATCCGTTTAAGAAGGTAGCGCCTCATGGCTAATCAGCTCCTCGGCAATTGCATGGGCTTGAAAGATGCAGCGTTCGTGGGAATGGGGGAGGGCGCATTCACCTCTCCCTCATCACCCTTCATCGAGCGGGCGCTCAAACTTTTTTAACATCATAGACCGGGATCATTTCATCCGAACGTGCCTCCCAGCTGTAGGCTCTGTTGACACCATAGGCATTGGGCTGAAGGTGGAGATAAATCATGGGGCACTGTTCATGGAGGATGCCCATGCCCCGTTGGAACATGGCCTTTCTTTTAGCCGCGTCGGTTTCGGACGTTGCGGCATCCACCAGCTTGTCTATACCTTCGCTACCGTAAAAAGACCATTTTTCTCCGGTGTAAAAAAGCGGTTTCACATAGGTACTCGCATCGAAGCTGCTGTAGCCGCCCCAGCTGAGCAGATGCATGGGGTTGGTTTTGCGCTGCAGCAGACGGCTGATAAAATCTGTCCATTCGTTGACGACTAGATTTGCTTTTACGCCAACTTCCTCGAGCTGCGCGACAATGGCTTCGCAAATTTGAATATCGTTTAAAGCCATCCCCTTGGCGACATCAAATTTCACCTCGAATCCATCGGCGTAGCCGGCATCTTTTAAGAGCGACCGGGCTTTTTCGGGATCGTAAGGGTAGGGCTGAATGGACGGGTCTTGACCAAATACGGCCGGACCGGCGGGCTGACCCAATACCTCTGCTCGGCCGGCCAGAAGGCTGTCGACGATCAACTGTTTGTCGACGGCGTAATTGAGCGCCTGGCGCACCCGCACATCCTTGAGCGGCGCGATGACATCTTTGTCCAGATGAAAGACGACGGTTACAATTCGGCCCCCGATGGAGGTTGACAACCTGACCTTTTTGCTTTGATCCACTGATTTCCAAAGATGCGGCGGCACGTAAGTAATCAAATCGAGTTGGCCGGCCATCAATCCCGCCACCCGGGTGGATGCCTCCGGAACCGGTTTAAAAACGAGTTTTTTGATCTGGGGTTTGCCGACCCAGTAGTTTTCATTGCCCGCCAACACCAGGCGATCGTCTTTGACCCATTCCACAAACCGGAAGGGACCGGTACCCATCGGATTCTTGGCCAGGTAAGCGTCATCATGGGATTCGCAGTACTTTTCATCCACCATCGGTGCAAAATAAAGGACATTGGGCAGCGTGATATAGGGCTTTTCACAAACGAAGACAACTGTATGGTCATCGATAATTTTCACTTCGCTGACCGGTTTATAGTCGCCCGGATGCCTGGGCCACCGTAAACTGAGGGATTTCTGCATAGCCCTTGCGACTGCCGAGCGGTATGCCTAAAAGGGTGACAGCGGAACCGATTAAGCTTACTTTCAAAAAGCTTCGGCGGTCCAGGTCGCCAACCGATTGTCTGTTTACATCTTGTCTCGATTTTTCCATTGGCAGGTCTCCTCTCTTTGCTGGTTGTTGGATAAACTAACAAGAGCACGTCTGAAAGATCAGGTCCTTATCGGCCGCTAGACAGATTAAACAAAAGAAGTCGGATCCGAACCAAATTGATAACCAAAAAGAAGTCGCTTTTGAAGTGTGGCTTAAAATAAAAATGACTAGTGGATTTCTGTATCTGTTCGACCGCAACAGACAACCGATAGGCTCCCCCTGAGGTGCAACCAACATAACGAAGACCGGTATGTTTGTCAATACGGTAAAAAATAAGTGGGCAAACCACATTGAACTGAGCCGCGGCGTTAAAAAAGTCTTGATTGTGCGATCAACTTTTGGCACATTTAAATGGCCTTAGGCAATCAGAAAATAAAGCGAAAATGACTAACTGCATGATAGGAGCCTTCACATGAAGCGTATGGAAACCGGTCGCAAACTTCTTAAAGCGGGTCCCTGGGGCGAATGGTTCAAACAAGATACAGATCAACGCAGGAAGATCCCGCCGCCGCCGCTTCAAAAGCCGTATCCCGCAGATGCAAAACTGATCGATTTGACAGCGGCCAAAGACTTGACGGTGGGCAACATGCCGCTGATTGAAGCCATCAACCGCCGCAAAAGCCACCGCCGATATACGGCCGAGGCTTTGACGCTGGAAGAACTTTCATTTTTGCTGTGGGCCGTACAAGGGGTGCAGGAAATCACTAAAAAAAGGGACGCCACCCGTCGTACCGTGCCATCGGGCGGTTCACGGCATCCTTTCGAGCTCTACCTGGCCGTAAATCGCGTAAACGGCTTTGAACCGGGCCTTTACCGGTATCTGCCCCTGGATCACAAATTGTGCTTCCTGGGATCTGACCCGGAGTTGAGCGAAAAGGTAATCCAGGCCTGTCGCAAACAGGCCTTTGTGGGCAAAGGAGCGGTCGTCTTCATTTGGACAACCCTGCCCTATCGTGCGGAGTGGCGCTACACCATCGTGGCCCATAAAATGATCGCAATGGATGCTGGTCATTCCTGCCAGAATCTCTATCTGGCCGGTGAGGCCATCGGCGCCGGCGTATGCGCCATTGGTGCCTATAATCAGAAGGAGTTGGATGCCGTCATAAAGGTGGATGGAACTGAAGAATTCACTGTTTATGCGGCTGTGGTCGGGAAAGTACGATCCTAATTGAGCGAAGACTGCTCAATTAGGGTGTTATTTGTTATTGGTTAATCGTTATTAGAAATGGCTGAGATTCTGATTTTACATTTCTATCATCAGTGGCGTATAAAAACCGATCTGATTCCTTTCAACCAATAACTGATAACGAATAACCAATAACTTTTAATCGGTTTTTTTAACTCAGTTTGAGGTAACAGAGAAGCCTAATTAAGAGGTAAGTATAATGATCTACTATCCGGACAGTGACCAAAACTGGGAAACTATTTCGGCGCGGCAAGCCGGATTCGACCCAACACGCCTCGCCGATGCGATCGCCTTCGCCGAGGCCCATGAATCACCCTGGCCCCGCGATCTCGCAAAGGCCGGCGACGTCCCCGGATTGAGCCAATTCGAGAGGCCACCCTGGAATGAAGCGCTCGGCCCCTTCAAGCCGCGCGGCGGCACCAATGGTATCGTTCTGAAAGGCGGACGCATTGTCGGGTGCTGGGGCGAGCCCGAGCGCGTCGACATGACTTTCAGTGTCGCCAAGAGCTACCTCGCGGTGCTGGCCGGGATCGCCCTGGACGATGGCTTGATCCCGCATATTGATGCGCACGTCGCCCAAACCTTGCCGGGCGACTATTTCGCCTCGGCCCATAACAGCGTCATCACCTGGCGCCACCTGCTCAATCAGACCAGCGAATGGGAAGGGACGCTGTGGGACAAACCGGATCTGGTCGACCGTAACCGGCAGGTCGGTCCCGGTTCGGACAACAGCCGCAAGGGCGAGCACCGCGACCTCCAGCCCCCGGGTACCTTCTGGGAATACAATGATGTGCGGATCAACCTTCTGGCGCTGGCTTTGCTCCACGCCTTCCAAAAACCCCTGCCGGAGGTCTTGAAAGTGCGCGTCATGGATCCGATCGGCGCATCGTCGAGCTGGAGCTGGCACGGCTATCGCAATTCCTTCGTTGAAATCGACGGCCGCCGTATGCAGTCCGTGTCCGGCGGCACCCATTGGGGCGGCGGCATGCAGATCAACAGTTTCGACCATGCCCGCTTTAGCCTGCTGGTTCAGCGCGGCGGGTTGTGGAACGGCCGGCGTTTTCTGCCCGAGGGTTGGACCGACGCTCTGCGCACGCCCAGCACCATCAATGACGGGTACGGGTACCTCTGGTGGCTCAACACCGGTAAGCGCGAATGGCCCGCAGCACCCGCATACAGTTATGCCGCCGTCGGCGCCGGCACCAGCATTTTGTGGATCGACCCGGATAACGATCTGATCCTCGTGGCACGCTGGATCGACAAAGAAAAAGTCGCCGCTTTAATCGGTCAGATCGTCGGCGCACTCGCCTGAACGTTTCGAGGGCATGACGGCAACCTATTCCCCAAGGCTTGAAAGTTGCCAAATCAATTCGTATTTCACAGCCAAAATTAAATCGCCATTCCAGATCATATACATCTCTCGGCACATTAACATGACCGGGTAGAACAATTCAGAAAAATCTGGATAGGGAGGGAAAATTATGGACGATGAGAAAATTACGACGGCTGATATTGCCGCAGCAGAAAAGTTAATGGGAATCGAATATACGCCGGATGAGCGCGATTTTATGGTGGACAATCTGGACGGCCAGATCAAGGCCGCCCAGGCACAGCGGGAGGTGATATTTCCAAATTCCCTGCCGCCAGCAACAATATTCAACCCGCGTTTGCCCGGCAAGGTGACGCCTACGGAACAAATGCCGATTATCCGCTCGGGTAATGATCCCGGTCCGCTGCCCCAGGCTGCAGAAGATATCGCATTTGCTCCAGTCACCGCGCTTTCCGAATGGCTGCGTACCGGCCAGATCAGCAGCCGCCGATTGACGGAAATATATCTCGCGCGGCTAAAGACATTCGCACCGAAACTCAAATGTGTGGTGACCCTGACCGAGGAGCTGGCTCTGCAGCAGGCTGACGCAGCGGACGAAAAATTACGCGTGGGTACTTATCTCGGCCCCCTGCATGGCCTGCCTTATGGCTTGAAGGACCTCTTTGATACCAAGGGCATCGCCACGACCTGGGGTGCGGCACCGTTTAAAAACCGTGTGGCGGATCGTGACGCGCGCGTTGTTGAACTGCTGCGTGATGCCGGTGCGGTTTTACTCGCAAAAACCACTTTGGGGGCCCTGGCTTTTGGCGACATCTGGTTTGACGGTACCACCCGAAATCCCTGGAACCTAAACGAAGGGGCAAGCGGTTCGAGTGCCGGGTCGGCCTCGGCCACAGCCGCGGGACTGGTTGGATTTTCAATCGGAACGGAAACTCTGGGTTCCATCACATCCCCAAGCCAGCGCTGTGGTACGACCGGGTTAAGGCCAACCTTCGGCCGGACCTCTCGCAACGGAGCCATGGCCCTGTGCTGGTCGCTCGATAAAATAGGCCCGATATGCCGCAGCGTTGAGGACACTGCCCTGGTATTGCAGGCGATCAACGGCCACGACCCGGCAGACCGCAGTTCACTCGATGTGCCGTTTAACTTTGACGCTAATCGGTCAATCAAGGGCTTGCGAGTTGGTTATATCCCATCTTCTTTCGAAGATGAAGAGGCCACTGATATCGATCGGGCCACGCTGGAAGCAGTGCGCCGCCTGGGCCTGGAACTGGTGGAAGTTTCGCTGCCCGACCTGCCGTATATGTCGTTGATGAATATTTTGTTTGCCGAGGCTGCTGCAGCGTTCGAAGAACTCACGCTTTCCGATTGCGACGATGAACTGGTCTGGCAGGATGTTGGCGCCTGGCCCAATTTATTTCGTAAAGCCCGCTTTATGTCCGCCGTCGATCACGTGCAGTTGGATCGCCTGCGGTATCAGACGATGCAGGTAATGGATAACGTGTTTAATGATGTTGATATCATGATTGGCCCTTTTAAAATAGACAACATGATGGTGATCACCAATTTCACCGGACATCCCTGTCTGTTTTTGCGGGCCGGGTTTGTGCAGTCTAAATCTCGCGGAGCGGCATCGCTGGGAGACGGCAAACTGACTGCGGGAGATGAAACACCGGAGGCCGAAAGTGTTTATGAAGTTCCGCACGGAATATCGCTGTGGGGTCGGCTTTTTGACGAAGGATTGCTCTGCAACCTGGGGATGGCGCTGGAAGCAGAGCTGGATGTCTGCTCGCGACGCCCCCCGATTGCTTGAAGCGTTAGGCGCATGGAGCCTTATATGAAACTTTATCGAATGACGAATTCATGCGGAGTTTCTTCTATGACTAGACTAGAAACTCGCGGTCAAAGGCGGTGTTCACCTCTCGACGCAAAAGGGAGACCCTGCAATGAAGACAGATCGAGTTGTCGAGGTAAGCAATCTCGAAGTTAACTTTAACTTAGATAATGGTGTTGTGGTCAACGCGGTAAAAGGGGTTTCATTTCATATTGCCAAAGGGGAAACACTGGCACTTGTGGGAGAATCGGGCAGCGGCAAGTCGGTAACCGCCATGACGCTCATGCGCTTGACAGAGTATGCCGGCGCTGAGATAGCCGGTGGCTCGATGCAGCTGCGGAGAAATGCTGGGCAAGTAGTTGAGCTCAGAGATCAACCTTCTGCGGTAATGCAGGATATCCGGGGGGCTGATATATCCATGATATTTCAAGAGCCCATGACCAGCCTGAATCCGGTTCTCAAGATTGGCTACCAAATCTCGGAGGCGATCATCCGTCACCAACATAAGAGTAAGAAAGACGCCTGGAAAGTGGCGCTGGAAATGCTCCAGTTTGTCCGCGTGCCGGAAGCCGAAAAGCGCATGAAGCAGTACCCTCATAACCTGTCGGGGGGTATGCGTCAGAGAGCAATGATTGCCATGGCGCTATGCTGCCGGCCTTCTCTGATGATAGCTGATGAGCCGACAACGGCTTTGGATGTGACGATCCAGGCTCAAATGCTTGATCTGATGAAGCTGCTGCAAAAAGAAATCGGCATGTCGGTTCTCTTTATTACCCATGACATGGGGGTGGTCGCGGAAATCGCCGATCGAATTTGCGTGATGTTCAGGGGTGAAATTGTTGAGCAGGGTGATGTTTATGAAATTTTCGAAAATCCCAAGCGTCCCTACACTAGAGCTTTGTTAGCTGCCGTTCCCCGATTGGGAAGCATGTCTGAAAAAGACGAGCCCGAGAAGTTTCCCATCTTAAAAATGAGGGATACGTTTGAAATTGACACCGCTTCTGAGGGAAAGACAAATTGAAGACCGACATGACAACTTCTCAATCAGAAGAACCGCTTGTGAGTATTAATGACCTCGTAACCCGGTTTGATATCCGCTCCGGCGTGTTTCGTCGAGTTTCCGAGCGGGTGCATGCCGTTGAAAAAGTATCGTTGAATATTGCGAAAGGTGAAACGCTAGGCTTGGTTGGCGAATCGGGCTGCGGAAAATCAACCCTTGGCCGGAGCATACTGCAGCTCGACAAGCCGACTTCCGGATCGGTGAAGTTTGAAGGGGTTGAAACACTCGGTCTTTCATACGAAGAAATGCGACCTTTCCGCAAACAGATGCAAATGATATTTCAAGATCCTTTCGGCTCCTTAAACCCACGCATGGCGGTGGCGCAGGCCATTGCAGAACCCATGGTGATCAACGGGGTTGCGAAAGGCAAAGAACTGCGCGAAAGGGTCCTTGAGCTGCTCGAAAGGGTCGAGCTCGGCAGAGAGCATCTGGCTCGCTACCCCCACGCATTTTCCGGCGGCCAGCGACAACGCATTTGTATCGCACGGGCGCTGGGCTTGAATCCGAAACTGATCATTGCCGATGAATCCGTGGCTGCGCTGGATGTTACGATTCAAGCCCAGGTCATCAATCTCATGATGGATTTGCAGGCCGAATTTGGTATTTCTTTCTTGTTTATCTCACACGACATGGCAGTTGTCGAGCGCATTGCACACCGCGTTGCCGTCATGTACATTGGTGAAATCGTCGAAATCGGGGACCGGCGCTCCATTTTTAAAAATCCGCAGCACAGTTATACCAAAAAATTATTGGGTTCGGTTCCAATTGCAGACCCTAGAAAGCGGCCGGAGAATCGTCAGTTGATGATCGATGAAATTCCCAGTGTGATCCGGCCGGTAGATTTTGAGCCGGTTCACCTTCCGATGAGAAAAGTATCTGAAAATCATTTCGTTCGCGAAGAAGAATAACGCACCTGAAAGCCTATCGCTACTGACCCGATAGTCCCGCATCTCCACGAAAACCAAGGGGGGTTGAATTGATTGAGACAACTATTGCCGATATTCAACAGGCTTTTCGTACCGGCAAAATCAACTGCCGGTCATTGGTCGAGGGTTATCTTGAACGCATCGGGGTTTATGATCAGACGACCCGCCTGAATGCCATCGTGGTAACCAATCCGAAGGCATTGGCGGAAGCTGACGAGCTTGACGCGGAATTTAAACAGACTGGAAAACTCCGCCGTTTGCATGGGATTCCTGTCATCATTAAAGATAATTTCGATACCCAAGATCTACAGACAACCGGGGGGTCACTGGCGCTCATGGGCTCCACTCCCCCTGACGATGCCTACCAGGTGAGAAAGCTGCGTGAGGCTGGGGCGATCGTTCTGGCCAAATCGAACATGGCTGAATGGGCTTTCAGTCCTCTAGTAACGGTGAGTTCGATTTCGGGCATCACACGCAACCCCTATGATCTGGACCGGGTTCCAGCAGGCTCAAGCGGTGGAACGGCAGCAGCAGTTGCTGCAAATTTTGGTGTCGTGGGATTGGGTACAGATACAGGCAATTCGATCAGGGGTCCCGCTTCTCATAATTGTCTGGTCGGTATTCGTTCCACCATGGGGTTGACCAGCCGTGATGGAATTATTCCGCTCTATCTTCGCAATGATATTGGGGGGCCGATGGCAAGAACCGTTGAAGATGCGGTAAGACTATTGGAAGTGATTGCCGGCTACGACCCGGCGGATCCGATCACCAAAATCTCCCGGGGCAAGGTGCCAAAAAATTACACCCAATTTCTTGACAAAAATGGCCTGCAAGGAGCATCCATTGGGGTTTTTAGAAAATATATCGATACTACAACCACTGACCCGCAAGTCAAGGCATTAACGGAAAAAGCCATTGAAGATTTGAAAACCCTGGGGGCCGAAATCATCGATCCCTTTGTGATTTCCGGCTTTGACAAACTGATTGAAAACATCTGGAGCGATACGTTTCAATATGATGTCAATCATTATCTAGCCTCACTCGGTGAAAATGCCCCTTACAGCAATTTGGCTGAAATCGTAGCGACCGGGCTATACTCTCCTTATAACGAAGATAGAATGAACAGCGCCCTCAAAGAGAATAAACCGCCGGAAGAGAGAAATCCGCCTTGCCGGGATCTGTACAATGATACTCGTAACATTGCCTTTCGAGAAGCGATCCTGCAAGCCATGGAAAAAGACAAAATCGATGCCATCGTCTATCCTACCTGGAGCAATCCGCCAAGGAAAGTGGGTGATACCGAAAGCCCGGCTGGAGATAACAGCCAATATATGTCACCCCACACAGGATTCCCGGCCATTTCCATTCCTATCGGGTTTACCTATAATTCTTTGCCGGCGGGTTTGACATTTGTCGGTAAACTTTTTGCCGAACCGGATTTGATCAAATTTGCATATGCGTACGAGCAGAATACAAAACACCGCCGTCCCCCTGAAATGTTTCCGTAAATTGAGGATCGTTTTTCGTACTCGTCGTCGCCCTCGTGCTCGTTCTCGTAATCAAAAAATGGCGTTTGTAAGGGACGAAGTAAACAGGAAGGTGCGACCTAATGATACGTATAGGTAGGATCCAGCACATCTCTTAAAACATCGCCCAGCATATTCAAGCCAAGCACGGAAATCGCTATCGCCGTTCCGGGCATGAGTGCGGTCCACGGGGCCGCGTCCAGGTAACTGCGGGAGGTTTGGATCATCAAGCCCCATGACGGGGTGGGGGGCTGAGTCCCTAAGCCCAGAAACGAGAGCCCCGCTTCCGCCAGGATCGCAAAGGCCACACTGATCGTTGCCTGCACAATCACGGGACCCATGATGTTTGGCAGGATGTGGCGCACAATGACACGAATATGAGAGGCCCCCGCGGACCTGGCGGCTTCCACATAGGGCAGGCTGTTCACCTTCAGCGCTTCGCTGCGCACAATACGGGCCAGGTAGGGGGCAAAAGCGACTCCTATCGCGATGATGGTGTTGCGCAGGTTCGGTCCCAGAATGGCACTGATAGCCAGGGCCAGCAGAAGGACGGGGAAACTAAGCAGGGTGTCTACCACGCGCATCAGGGCCAGGTCGATCCAACCTTTAAAGTGACCTGCCAGAATGCCGAGCGGGAGCCCGACCAGGAGACTGAGTGAAACTGCGGAAACGGCAATCAGCAGAGAGGATTTTGCCCCCAGCAGCACCCGGTAAGAGATCTCGCGCCCCAGGTTGTCGGTCCCCAGGGGATGGGCGAGGGAAGGGGGCGCATGTCTCGCTTTTATATTGATCATCGTGCTCAGGTCTTGCGGAATGAGCAGGGGAGCCAGGATGGCCGTCAAAGTAAAGCTGACAGACAGAATAAGTCCGATCACCCCCTTGGAGGTTTTGAGGGCTCTCAGCAGGCGTCTGGTTGTCAGCTGGTCATCATCACGGACCTCAGGAGTATTTAACGGTGGCGGATTTGGGGGGTTGGTCATACGAACCTTTATTCGAATCCGATACGGGGATCGAGTACTTTGTAAATCAAGTCCACAATGAGGTTGCTGAGCATAAACACCGCCGCAATTAAGAAGACCGAAGCTTGAATCAGCGGGACATCTCGATTCAGCAACGCATGATAGGTAAGCCAGCCCATGCCCGAGTAGTTGAATAGACTCTCGACCACAATAATACCGCCAAAAAGGTAACCAAGCTGCAATCCTAATACCGTAATGACCGGGGCCAAAGCGTTGCGCAGGGCGTGTTTGATAATGACCGCCGTTTCACGAACGCCTTTTGCCCTGGCCGTACGAATATAATCTGACTTGAGCACCTCAAGCATCGCAGAGCGGGTCATGCGGCTAGCTGTGCCACCAGTCCAATCCCCAGCGTGATCGCCGGCAATAATGCGTATTTAAGGGACAAGAAGAAATTATCCGCCGGTGAGACGTACCCGCTGGACGGCAACCAGCCTAACCCGCGCGAGAAAAGCAGGATGAAGACAATTCCCCAAAAAAAATCAGGCAGGCTGATCCCCGTTAGGGCCATCCCACTGCTCAGGGTGTCTTGCCAGCGGTTGTGCTTGATGGCACTGATGACGCCCAATGGAATCGCAAAAACCAGTGCGATCACGAGTGAAAGAACGATGATCACGCTGCTTGCCAGCATCTTTTGGGAGACAAGCATGCCGATGGGTTCCTTGAATCGCAGTGAGGTTCCCCAGTCCCCTTGCACCATACCGCTGATCCAATGCCAATATTGCAGAATAAGCGGATCGTTGAGCCCCAGCTTTTGCTCCAGGGCTGCAATCGTCTCCGGTGTCCCCCGGAAGCTGAGAATCATCATAGCGACATTGCCGGGCAACAGGTTGGTAATCGCGAAAGTGACGATGGATATAAACAGCAGGGTCAGAATAAGCAGTGCGATTCGGTTTAAGAGATAACCCATAATGTTTAGAAACTAGCTTTCCAACCAGACATTCTTGAAAAGAAGTTCGCTTCCATTGGGATGCACGAGCTTGTCAAGACCGCCTACATTTTTCTGGGCGGCAACCCAACCCTTACGCCGCCATAAAACCACGTCATGGGCCTCGTCAAAAATACGCTGCTGGACCTTGTGGTAGATTTTATCACGTTGAGCCACATCGATGGTCGCACGAGCTTGCTCACACAGTTCATCAATCACCGAATCACTGATGTTGCGGTAGTTGAACCCTCCGTCGGTATGCCAAAGGCTGTAGTAGAGGAAGTCGGGCTCCCATAAAGTAAAGAAGTTCATCATAGTGACGTCGTAGTCTCTGTTGGTCCAACACTGAGCTAGCCAATCACTCCAGTTGAGCTGGGCTATCTTGACTTTCATGCCCGCCATGCGGAACCATTCGACCATAATCTGGGTCGCATCCACATGCCAGGGATAGTTGGTGGTGACCTTGAAGGTAAACTCCAGATTGGCGACCCCGGCTTCTTTCAACAAGCTGCGGGCCTTGTCGAAGTCCTGGTTACGGGCTTTGAGGTTGTTATTGCGGCTGCCGGACCCCGGATAACTGAAGGTTGTGGTCACCTCCCCCTGGTCCCAGATTGCCCCTTGCTGCAGCGTATCCTTGTCAATGCAGTAGTCAAAGGCCAGCCGGACGCGTGGATCGTCAAAAGGCTTTACTTTGTGGTTGAAGTTTAGAAAGGCAAAGGAAACCGGATCCCAGGAATATGTTTGAAGATTGCTTTCTTTTTGCACCTCGGCGATGCGATCCATGGGAACGTCGTTGATGAAATGAAACTCACCCGTGCGCAAACCGGTAAGACGCACAGTCGCCTCAGTGACCTCACGAGAATGAACCGCATCGAGATAGGCGGGCTCTCCCCAATAATCCTCGAAGCGCTCCAGATTTGCCTCACTGCCCATCACCCGTCCGGCAAACTTAAACGGCCCGGTGCCGATGGGATGGGTGCCCTGCTTATCCCCACTGCCCTCGGGCATGATCGCGGCGTTGATGTAAGCAAGACGGTTGAGAAAGGGCGCGTGTATTTTTTTCATTTTCACCTGTACCGTGCGATCATCAAGGACAACGATCTCTTGGGTGTTATTGAAAATTTCGCGGGTAACGGCCCCTGTGTCCGGATTCATAATTCGGTCGTAAGTATATTTGACGTCCGCGGCGGTGAGTGTCTTTCCATTGTGGAATTTAACGTTTTTGCGCAAAACAAATGTGTAGGTCAAGCCGTCATCGCTGATTTCAAAACGCTCTGCCAGCCCGGGCACTATATTGAAATTTTTATCAGGCTTAACGATGGTTTCGTGAAGATTGGCCAGAAACCGGCCTGTTGAGGCAGTCCCGGTCTGATGTGCGTCCAGATTCTGAGTGGTCTCCGAGTGACCCCAGATCAGGGTACCCCCGCGTTTGGGCGTCTTGCTTTGTGCCAAAGCACTGAATAGCGGTACATTTCCAAACACCACGATTCCGCCGGTGATGGCTCCAGCCTGTTTGAGAAAATCCCTGCGTCTCATAGCATCCCCCTTTAGTTTAATTTTCTGAAACAACATAACCTTCTCATTGAGATTGGCCATGCAGATGAAGATCGATCAGATTGATTGAGAGAATAATTCAACCATAGCAAGCTTAATTAGTGTTCGAACGGGTATCCAGAACTCTTTGATATTGCTGATTAATATCGCATAAAAGGAAAACGAAGATTTTCCAGTTTAATGCATTTTTTACTTGCATTAAAAACTCGTAAACGGTAGTTATCTT
>Ga0209786_1000088_pt1 | contig 38456 bp, 39 predicted proteins | sample WorMetilvaeELBA2_FD_187405 | JGI IMG/M metagenome (GOLD analysis project Ga0209786, IMG submission 187405) | Marine gutless worms symbiont microbial communities from Max Planck institute for Marine Microbiology, Germany - Olavius ilvae ELBA.2... ...
AAATTCATGCGAATTGTAGAACAAGTCGCTTCATCGGCTAAGATAACCTGTAGACAAATTAAAAGTGGAATCCAAGCTGATTTACTTCTACAAAATTAATTCACTTGGGCTTTCTTTATAACCAGATTCTTTTAATCTTATCCCCTCTCCTTACCTCTCCCACCTAAAGAGAGGAATTGCGGGGGATCCATGCAGTGAGCTACAGGGGAGGTATACGTTTGATACTCATGCAAACTATAACAGGGGTCAAGCGGAATCAAGGTTGCCGCCACAGGAATCGAGAATCGATTTTCCGCCTTTCAGGGTGAGACGCCGGAATCCCCAGAACCGGCTGAAACCGAGCTTTAGAACGCCGGAAACCGTATGTTCCGGCCGAACCCGATCCGATACCCAGAGGGTCACTCCCTCAAGGGAAACCGGCTGAAATCCCTTCACTACTTTCGGCGCGCCCATGCGAACTGCGGGGCTGCGACCCACGTTTCATCAGCCGGCTCCGAAGGGCCTGCTATATAGCCAGATGGTGGCCGCACCTTTTTTATGCCGGACAAACTCCAGGGCTTCCGGTTCGAGAATCAAATCGAGTCCGGATAAGGATTTCCCGGCAAGAGTTGTGTCATGGGTCATATGCTGCAGATATCCTCCAGGGTTTTCACAGATTCGGTGTGCGCTCCCGATCGGATGCTTCGGTAATCCGGGAGGCGGCCTTTGATGCCGCAGTCGGAGAACAGAATTTGCCAGAGTTGGTTTCTGCGGGCACGGAAGCTGCCGGCGCAGGATAGCAGATAGTAGTTCCACATACGGTAAAATCGCCGATCGTAGCGCGTGGAGAGACAGTGCCAGCGTCTGGCGAAGTTCTCTTGCCAGGCCATCAGGGTCGGATCGTAGTGGGAACCGAAACTGTGCCAGTCTTCAAGGACGAAAAGGCCCTCGGCGGCAGCCGTGATCTGCCGGGCAGACGGCAGCACGGCATTCGGGAAAATGTACTTTTGAAACCAGGGGTCGAGCGCTTCGACCGACCGGTTGCACCCGATGGTGTGAAGCAAAAAAAGCCCTCCGGGTTTCAGGCAGCGGGAAACCATTTTCATAAAGGTCCGGTAGCGGCTTGTCCCGACGTGTTCGAACATGCCGATGGAGACGATGCGATCGAAGGTTGCCCGCAACTCCCGGTAGTCCTTCAGTTCGATGCGGACCGGCAGGTCTCCGATCCGCTTGCGGGCCCAATCGGCTTGTTCCCGCGAGACGGTAATACCGGTGACCTCTGCGCCGTAATGCTCGGCAGCATAGATGGCAAGACCACCCCACCCGCAGCCGATATCGAGCACGCGCATTCCCGGCTCCAGCATTAGTTTCCGGCAGGTCAACTCCAGTTTGTCTTCCTGGGCTCGGTCAAGATCCTGGGCATGCTGCCAGTAGGCGCACGAGTAATTCATGCGACGATCGAGCATCGCCGCAAACAGGTCGTTGCCCAGATCGTAATGCCGTTTTCCGACTTCAAAGGCCCGAAACCGGCTCTGGGACCCGGTCAGCAAACCCTTTACCCTTGCCCAGAGCAGTTGCTGAGATTTTGCGACCCGACAGTCGAGCCTGGCTCTTAGCAACCGTTCGAACAACTGGTCCAGAGCCTCGCAATCCCACCACCCGTCCATGTAGCTTTCACCCAGGGCCAGGGTACCACCGGCCAGGATCCTGGGGAAAAACTCCGGATGGTTCACCCGGATGTCGAACGGTCTCGACCCGCCCAAGGCGACGCCGACACAATCCAGAAGTTGCTCCAGCAGCCGATGTTCACAAGGAGACGTCATGGGATCCCCTCCGTGGTCGAAAAACAAAAAACCCCGTTCCTCGCTAACGAGAACAGGGCTTTGGATTTTGATTCATGGCTCCTCCCCGGCTGAAGGTGAAGTCCATTTATATCCTTAACTTATGTTTCTAACTTGGCCATGTCAAGTAAAATGCCATCCTTTCTGGTAGGCGGGGACTCCTTGACAGGGGTGCTTGCGACCCTGCCGGTCGGGACAACAATCCCCGAGCAGACCCACGATGATTCGGGAGTCGGATTCCGGGCAGGAGGATGAGCTTAATGGGCCCTTGCCAAACATTTTCAGTCTTATCCCCTCTCCTTGCCTCTCCTGTCAGGGGAGAGGAATTTTAGTGGATTCCTGCAGCAAGCTACAGGGAGTAAGCCACTTGAATTTCCAAAATATACCCCGCCGACATCCTCGGGGCCGACATGGCTCTCAAGGCCGGAGGGCGGCACCTGAATGCCCTGTTTGGATATCACTGGTAGACAGAATCCGCCCTGAGGACGAGCATCGGTCGCTCATAAAGCATCCGGACCGCCGGACTGCCGGGATACCCGTCAGTCTTCTCGATAATCCCCTTTAATACCCAGTTGAATCCTGTTTTTGCCATACCCCACCAGATCGAACGCCTGCCCACCGAGCCGGATTCCCTTTTTCGCATCCCTGACTGGAATTCTATGATGATAGGGAACCTCCGGATCCAGTTCCAGAATATAGACGGCGATATGTATCCGGTCGCTTTCCAGACCGTGGTAAACCAGTTTCTTCTTCCACACCGTTACCGGTCGCCCGCGCAGCAGGGTCAGTGTGTTGTTTTTAATGGGGGAAAGGGTTTTTTTCGGGGACGCATCTTTATATGTCCCATCCGGGGGCCGCATGCTCTGTCCCGCCGGCCAATTGTACGCACGATAGAACACTCCGAAAACGATTCCCGCCATGACCACGAGCACGAATATTCTCAAGTATCTGTTTTGGGACCATTCTTCCATGATCAGCCCTGTTGAATCATTCGGATCACGTCAACCAGCCGGCCGACCAGGTGCTCGTGGTATGCCTTCCCCCCCGCTTCCGACGCCTTGCTCGGTTCACCGGAGGTGCCCCCGGCGATCTCGGCCATCGCCTTCATATCTTCGGGGCTGCTCGGGACATAGCAGAGGGTATCGCCGGCATATCCCGGATCCACGTGGTAACGCGGGTGGTGCCGGTGGGGGTTGTCTTTGGCACGATCCATTTTGACCAGGTCCGGATAGTAGTGCCACATGTGCGATCCTTCAATCTCTTCGGCATGGCCCACCTCCCCCCAACCCATGGTTCCAACAAATTCCTTGGACATGTAGGCCGGATCGAAGATCACCACCTTCACCCCCAGCTTCCGTTTGGCGCGCTCGCCAACCATCTGCAGCCAGGTGACGTTGACGATCCGATGGCCGTTAATGAAGACAATCTTGTCGAACCCGTGGTGATTCAGGGACGCCACCATGTCAAAACCCACCTCCACCAGAATCTCCGGTCGAATGGTGATGGTGCCGGGGAGCACCATGTGATGCGGGCTCCACCCGAACCAGAGGGGCGGTGCCGCCAGGACATGGGCCTCTGCCGCCGCCGATTCCGCCAGCGCCATGGCCACCAGGGTGTCCGTTCCCACAGGCAGGTGCGGACCGTGCTGCTCGGTACTTCCCACGGGAAGAAGGATCGTGCCCTGGCTCTCGGAAATTTTTTCCCGGACTTCTTCCCAGGTCAGGTTCTGAAGCCAAACGTGTTGTGTCATGGGTGCCCCTTTCGATTCCGCAGAAGATCGCGTCGAAGTCGTTCAGGTTTCCGCATGTTCGGCGTCGGGATCGCTATCGGTATCGGAATCGAACCAGGATGGCTGTCTCCGCAGTCGATACCGATTCCAATGAATCCACACGTGTCATACCGCAGTGACGCCGTCAATCGGAACGGAATTCTGACGTTTGCTAAAATCTTGCTTCTGCGCATCTCGTTTGCAAACTTGGCCATGATATGCCGTGTTCCCTGGCCATGGATTCCAACCATACCCTTGTTTCGCCAGTTTCGGGTTTGTCGGCAATGGATATATAGGGAGACTCGCTGTTACCCATCCATTCCCATGCTGCTTGGTAACGGGCTAACGTTTCAACCACGCTGGCTTTCAGAAAGACCTCATTTGCAGCTTCCTGAAACGTCAGGCGCTCTTTTGTTTCCAAACCATCTTTGAACAACGGCTTGTGAACGATGTAAAATCTTTTTGAAACGAGTTTCGATGCGCAGAGAAGCAGGGACTACCGACCAGCGAGTGCTTCAGCGATCTCCAGAATCCGCTTTTCATGATCCGTGTAGATGTGATGCGCCTTTTCCAGGGTGATGCTCTCAAATGTAACGCTGTTACCGGGAACGGCCTGGGCTATTTTGGATAGATCCTTGGATATGACGGTAGCAATTTTTGAATATCCGCCGACTGTCTGTTCAACGAGCAGGATGATCGGCTGCCCGTCGGCAGGTACCTGGATGCCGCCCGGCATGGTGGACTCTGAAATAATGCTTTGGGGAACATTCTCCCGGTGTTGAATCGGCGGACCTTGCAGTCGATATCCCATACGATCGGCCTTGGAGGAAACCAGAAATTCTGACCGGAACAGGGTTTCCAGTCCTTCATCAAAATGATCGTCCTGGGGACCGGCGACGGCGCGCAGCGTGAGGTGATCAGGATACCGGGGAATCCATTTCTCCGGAAGATAACGCGGGGCATTTAGCAGCGATCCGCTACCGCGCGTGATGATATCGCCTTTTTTCAATGGCCGACCGCTATACCCACCGATCTTACCGCCAAAGTAGGTGGACTTGCTTCCCATTACATCCGGAACATCGATGCCCCCGGATACGGCCAGATAACCGCGGCAACCACTTTTAACCTGTTGAAATGTCAACACATCTCCTGGCATCAGATGGATCGTTTTCCAGTTTTCGATGGGTTGGTAATTCAAGGTGGCTCCCATCTCACCACCGGTTAAAGCGATATCCGCCTCTCTCAGGACGGCCAGCTGGGGGCCGACGATGGTACTCTCGAGAACCGCACGGTCTTCAGCATTCCCAACCAAAAGATTGGCCACCCGGAGGGAAAATGCGTCCAGCACGCCTGAAACAGGAATTCCCATGTGCTGATAACCAATGCGTCCGTTATCCTGGACGGTTGTGAACGGCCCGGGCGTTAGCACAAGAAAGGTTTCCACTAGGTGTCCTCCATGTCTGAAAGCCGCTGGTAATCACTCGGTGATATGGGTTTGAATCGGATGCGGTCCCCTGCCTGGTACAGTATCGGGGATGAACGCTCGGGGGAAAACAGCGAAATGGGTGTTCGGCCGATTAGCTGCCAGCCGCCCGGGCTGGCAATGGGATACACCCCTGTCTGTCCGTTGGCGATGCCCACGGATCCTCTTGGAACCAGTGTTCGGGGTGTCTTCAGCCTTGGGGTGTGAAGTACCTCGGGAAGCCCTCCGAGGAAGGGGAAGCCTGGTGTAAAACCGACCATGTATATCAGATATTCGGGTTCTGAATGAAGATCGATAACCTCCTGCAGCGTCAGGTTATGGCTTTGGGCGACGTGTTCGATGTCCGAGCCATGGTCTCCGCCGTAACACACCGGGATCTCGACAACCTTGGGAGGCGGAATTTTTATTTCCGAAAGACCGCTTTCCAAATCGATCAAGGTCTCTTTTAACATTGCAGGATTCGTTATCAGAGGATCATAATAAATCAATATCGACCGGTAGGTGGGAATGATTTCTCTCACACCATCTGGCATATTGTTTTGCACAACAATGGCCATGGACCTGACTTTTTGATTGACGGCAGGATCTATGGCGTCACCATATTCGACAAGAAGGCCGCAGTCGCCTGCGATTCGAAAGGTTGCCTTTTCGAATAGGCTGCTTGCCATTGTCTTCTTCTCCTTTATTCAGAATTTGCAGTGTTCGGGCTAAACGGCATCTCCGATGGATTTGAGCAAGATGCCTTCTGTCTCCAGTGCCCTGCGGATACTTTTGACCAGTTCCACGGCAGAGGGTGTATCCCCGTGAACGCAAAGGGTTTGCACCGACAGCGGGATGTTCGTTCCGTCCACGGCTTTAACAACACCCTCTTTTGCCATCATAAGGGCCCTTTCCGCCACCTGATCCGGGTCTTTTATCACCGCACCCGGCAGCCGCCTGGAAACCAGGTTCCCTTCCGCCGTATAGGCGCGATCCGGAAACGCCTCATAGACCACCTTGAGACCGATTTCCTTGCCAATGCGCGTCATCATCTCGCCTTTGGCGCCTGCCAGGGCAACATACCGAAGATCCGGATCTACACTTAAAATGGCCTCGGCGACCGCCCGGGCCACATCCTCATTCACCACGGCGGTGAGGTAGAGGGCGCCGTGGGGTTTTACGTGGCGAAGCCGGGTGCCATGCACCCGGCAAAACGCCTGAAGCGCCCCGATCTGGTATATGACATAGTTGCGGATCTCATCTGCGGTGCAGTCCATGTTCCGGCGTCCAAAACCGTTTAAATCCGGATATCCCGGATGGGCACCCACACCCACGTTGTGTTCCACGGCTATTTTGACGGTTTTATTCATCACCAGTGGATCCCCTGCATGCCAGCCGCAAGCCACATTGGCGGAGGTAATATGCCTGATAACCGATTCATCCATACCCAAGCTGTAGGCACCAAAGCTTTCACCCATGTCGCAATTGAGGTCTATTTGTTTCACCTGTTCCTCCTCCGGAAGTCGTTGTAAATTGGAAATTGGTTTTAGTTCGTAACGATTAAATCCATCACTATACCTATTTGGTGACCATCAATTCCGGAAGGTAAAGCGCAATCTCGGGGAATATCGTCAGAATTGCCGTTGTCAGAAGCATCAGAAAGAAGAAGGGCAGTGCGTATACGGCGATTCTCATAATCGGTTCATTCGTCAATCCCTGTATGACGAACAGGTTAAATCCCACCGGCGGCGTGATCTGACTGACTTCCACCATCAAAATAAGGTAAATGCCAAACCAGATAGGATCGAATCCGGCTGCCACCACCATGGGAAGTGCAATGGGAAGGGTCATCACCACGATGGAAAAACCGTCAAGCAGGCAACCCAACAGTATGTAGAAGGCTCCCAGAAGTATCATGAGCAGGTAGGGGGAAAGGCCCAATCCCGTGATTGCCGTGGTAATGGCCGCCGGGATGCCCAAATATCCCATGACCCTGGACAGAAAACCGGCCCCTACAACGATCAGCATGATCATGGCATTTGTCTTGACCGCACCCACCAGGCAGTCAAACATAATTTTAAAATTCATCCGGCGGTTAACGGAAGCAAACACGGTGGCCCCGAAAACACCGATGGCAGCCGCCTCAGTGGGTGTGGCGACACCTCCGTAAATACTACCCAACACCATGAGGATCAGGAGCAACGTCGGAGCCAGGTCTTTGAGGCCCAGCATCCGTTCCTTCCAGCTGTAGGTTTCCTGGGATTGGGGTGCGATTTCAGGATTTCGGATACCCCTATAAATGATATAGGTTGAGTATACCCCCGCAAGGAGCAGGCCCGGAAGGACACCGGCCATGAACATCTTGCCGATGGATACCTCGGCCAAAATGGCGTAAACAATCATGATCAGGGAAGGCGGAATCAGAAAGCCCAGGGTGCCTGCCCCGGCAAGGGAGCCCATGGCCAGGCTCTTATCATAACCCAGCTTGTCAAACTCGGCCAGGGTGATCCGGCCGACGGTGGCAGTGGTGGCGGCACTGGAACCGGATACGGCAGCAAACAGCGTGCATGAGACAATGTTCATCAGCAGCAATCCCCCCGGAAGGCGGTAAAGCCATGGTACCAGAGCCTTGAAAAGCTTCTCGGATATTCCCGACCGATACAGGATTTCACCCATGAGGATAAACAACGGCAGGGCGACATATTCCCATTTCTCGATGGTGGCCCACACCGAGGATGCCATGTTGGGGCCGGGTGGCAGGGGACTGAACAACACCATGCCGAGAAAACCAACGATGAAAAGGGAGAATCCGACCCAGATACCGCATGCCAGGGCTAAAAACAGGATCCCGAACACCACGATGGACATGATCAGACTTGCATCCATTATATTACTTCCTCCCCGCTCCCGATGGCGTCATAGGTTTTAATAGTGGTTGCGACCAGTTGAAGGAGAAAGAATGCCGCGCCGATAAGCATCACCGTCTGTGGAATCCACAGGGGCGTATTGGTCAGGGTCCCCGACGTGGAACCGTATCGGATGGTTGCCTGCACCATTTTGAATAGATACCACCATAGATACCCCATAAAAGCGGTGGTGATGCCCGTGGCAATAAACGTGATAACCCTCGAAAGTTTTTGCGGGAGAAACCCCAGTATGAGGGTGATGCGGATGTGCCCTTTTTCCTTGAGGCAATATCCGGCGCCGAGGAAAATGATGGCGGCCAGCCCGTATGCGCTGTACTCATCGGCGATAAGGGTTGTCTTTTCAAACAGGTTCCACAAGGTGATTTCAGCCAGGATCAAAAGGGTCATCAATCCCAGCGCTACAGCGGAAATCCATGACGCCCAGTCACTCAAACGTTCTATGCCTCGTACAAGTGTTTTCATTATAATATCACCAAAAATGATAGCGATAAGCGGGGATAAGCCGATCTATCACCAATCCGCTCACCACCATTACCGGGATGTAGGGTTATGTTCAGTTTGTGATCCGTAGCATCGATTGCAGTTGTAAATTTTCAATCATGTTGAAGCTTCAAGTGACCAAAGTTATGGCATTCGCCATAGCTTTGGTCACTTGTTTTCTGTTTGTTGTTTCGGCAGGTCTAACGGCCAACGATCCTGCTGTATTCCTTGAGAATATTCTGGGCATCGGATCCGGCCTTTTTGGCCCACTCCGATCTGAGTTTATCGCCAAGGGCGTTCAACTCAGAGCGGAACTTTTTGTCTACCGGAGTCAGCTCCATACCGTTTTCCTCGAGTTTGGCCCGGCTTGTACGGTCCATGTCCCCGGCCAGGTTCCACATTTCGTCTTCCATCTGTGCGGCGATTTCAAGTACGGTGGCCCGGATATTTTTGGGCAGCTTGTTCCAGACGTCCAGGTTCACATTGATCATGTTCACCGGTCCCACAATATTGATCGGGGTGAAATACTTGAGTACCTCCCAGGCCTTGGCATCCACTCCGGATACCGAAGATGTGTACATTGAATCCAGAAGCCCGGCCTTCATGGCAGGGTAGACTTCACTGAAAGGCATCTTCCGGGCCGCGATACCGGTGGCATCGCCAAAAGCCAGACCGGTGCCGTCATAAACCCTCATTTTCAATCCTTTGAGATCGGCTTCTGACGTAATGGGGCGTTGGGTGTAAATTCCGGAAAAGGGCCACACAGAGGTATACAGGGTGATCTGGTTGAATCTCTTGAGCACCTTGGTGTAGGTCGGTTTGGAAAGCTGATACAACAGGCGCTGCTCAAATGCATTGGTGGATATGAACGGCTGGGCCGTAAGGGCCAGGACCGGCGCATCACCCTCCACCATGCCGGTGGGAATCTCGGCTGAGGCGAGTTGGCCTTCAGCCAGAGCGCGCAGCAGTTCGGGCCCCTTGAACCCGAGGGAAGCGCCGGGATGCAGCACGATGACCAGTTCCCCGTTGGTGGCGGCCTTTACCCGGTCGGCAAATTCCTGGGCACCCTTGGAATGAAAATTTCCGGCCGGATAGTTGAGATGCAGATCCCATTTTGTTTTGGCCATTGCATCGGAAAATAGTCCCATAACCAATACAGCGCTGATCAACACAAACAATACTTTCTTCATCTTTCCCTCCTATTGCGTTTGCCTGAATTCAAGAAGTTTTTTGAGAAACGATCTGCCTTATCAAGAACTCATATAATAAATGATCCGCCGTTGAAATGCCGTGATGTGTTCAAGAACCGTTTTTTTCAGCAGTTCTTCATTTTTATCTCTCAAACAGGTGATAATCTTGTCATGTTCACGGATTACGGACTCGTAATGGTCGCTGAGTGATATTACGGGATCGACTTCGTTGACATATGACAGATAGGATAACCGTTTGGCTTCACTTCGGATTTGATTTATCCCGCGAATAAGATATTCGTTGTGTGAACACTGGGCAAAGTATTGATGAAACTTATGATTGGCCTCCACCAGCCTGAGGGGATTGTCGTCCTGGATCGCCGACTTCACGGCAGCACTCGCTTTTTCCATCTTGCTCAATAAGGGGGTGACATTCTGTCGAACGGCAAGGCTTACTACACCGGTTTCCAGGATTTTCATCATTTCAAATGCGGCTTTGATATTTTGAAGCGTAATGGGCCGAACGATATATCCCCTGCCCGGCTGTGACTCGACCATGTTATTCCCAACAAGACGCAAAAGGGCTTCCCGGATCGGCGTGCGCCCCATTCCCAACTGTTCAATGAGCTGCTTCTCTTCGAGACGCTGGCCCGGTTCAAAATCGAGGCTCACGATTTTTTGATAGATCTTTTCATAGGCGGCCACGCCAAGGGGCAGTCTGGTTTCTGAATGTCTTGTTTCAGCGTTCATCGGTTCAACATGTCCCGCAATGGATTTAAATAAAATATACTTGACATATTTAAAAATTATATGTCAAGTATATTTTAAATATTTATTTAGGCCGGTTTGAACAAAATGGATCCGCCGGGTAAAATCTAAAGTTTAACGTCAGCACCCGTCCCATGCTCCACATGTGGAATTGATTATCCGGGAATCGGTTTTAACTTAGTAAATTAGCACACGATTGGTTGTAGTTTTCACAAAAAGAACGCAGACAATCTCGCCACGGAATAAGCAATTTAAGTTATTTAAGAACAAACACTTGACCCCTGGACCCCTCGAATCCATGCCAGAGGCAGGTAAACCCTGATCGCCTCCGGCGCCGCCACAGGTTTATGCGCCTCAGGCGTACGGGTAAACCCTGGTCGCCTCCGGCGCCGCCATAGGCGGGTAAACCTTGGCCCCACTTCTCCCACCCATTGGGAGAAGAACTCAAGTGAATAGGATACCGTCAGATACAGAGCTTTTAAAGGAGCCGGTCAATGGATGTGATCTCGTTACTTCAAAAAGTTCCCCTGTTCGCCCGTTTATCAACAGAAGATGTCGAAGAAATCGCCAAGAAGACCAAGCTTCATCGCTTTAAACGGGGACACGTCATCATTGAGGAACACAGCAAGGATGACCGGCTGTTCATTGTGGTTGAAGGAAAAGTGCAGGTGATAAAAGGATTGGGCCGAAAAAATGAAAAGCTGCTCCACGTGTTCGGACAATTTGACTACTTTGGCGAATTGGCATTGATCGACGAACTGGAGCGATCGGCAAGCGTAGTGGCCATGGCGACGACAGAGGCCCTGACCATCGACAGGTGGAATCTCCTGGAAACGATCCGGAAAAATCCGGATTTGGCGATCGATATGCTGAAAGAGATGAGCTGGCGGCTCAGAGCCACAACCAATGTCCTTCTCAGCACAATTGGGAATCTGGAAGCGATCTGCATTCATTGCCACCGGATTTACGACAAACAGAACGAATGGGTTCCCCTGGGGCAGTATGTGGAGGACTATTCCGAAAGTCACATCAAGCACTCCCTGTGCCCGGGCTGCTCCAAGAAAAGGTTGCCGCAATTTTACAGAGATTGAAGATCCAGGTGTGGAGGATGTGTATGAGATTGGAAGGGAAAACAGTCGGTATTCTGGTCGGACCCGGTTACGAGGACCTCGAATTCTGGGTGCCGCTGATGCGTGTTCAGGAGGAACGTGCGGTCGTCCGGGTGATTGGTTCCCGGGCCGGTGAGCGCTATACCAGCAAAAGCGGCGGGCTGACCGTGGAAAGCGAGGTTGCGGCCGGGCAGGTAAGCGCCGGCCAGCTCGACGGCCTGCTGGTCCCCGGCGGCTGGGCCCCGGACAAGCTTCGAAGAGACCGGCACGTGCTGCAATTGGTGCAAGACATGCATGCGCAGAAAAAAATTCTGGGGTTCATCTGCCACGCCGGCTGGGTGGCTGCCAGCGCCGGTATTTGCCGTGGCAAACGGGTTACCGGCAGCACCGGCATCCGGGACGACATGGAAAACGCCGGTGCCGTATGGGTTGACGAATCCGCCTTCCGGGAAGACAACCTGGTGTGGGGGCGCGTGGTGGCAGACATTCCAAATTTTTGCAGGGAAGTGGTCCGAGCGCTTTCCAAGCCTGAAATTGCATGAATCTCTGGCCCTTGCCAAAATTCTATTCTGAATTCACACCACCGCATCTGAAGGCGTTCGGCGTCGGGGTCGGAATCGGAATTGAGTCAGGACGGCCATCTTCGAAGTCGATACCGATCCCGACCCCGGTACCGATGATTCTGCCGAGTGCATAGAGTCAACCAATCCTCTAATCGTACCGGAATTCTGACAAAAACTCTATCGTTAGCCGGGAAGAACACGTTTGAAGCCGACACAGGAAGAGCAACAGGTGCTCATGATCCTGGCCACAGAATGGGACTACAACGGACCACCGGGAATCATGGATGTCAGTGACATTGTCGCCGCTCTGGGCCAGGCCCCCAGCGAGACGCTGCAAGCAATCAAATCGTTGTTCGAAACCGGTCTGGTCGATAGGAACAGTCTTCAAACCGGCGCATTTCTCACCCCGGAAGGCTACGGCGCGGCAGAGAAGATCCGGAAGAACCTAATATAATAACATATCGACATCCTTCGTTTCCGCCAACTCAATTCTACTGCGTTTTCAATTTGTTGACCGAAATTCCATACTTCCGCAGTCGATATTGCAGGGTTTGACGAGGAACGCCCAAAAGAGCTGCGGCTCCGCTGGGTCCGCCCACGACACCCCCTGTTTCCTTGAGGGTACGGATGATGTGCCGACGTTCCAGTTCTTTCAATGTCATATGCTTCCGGCGCGTGGAAGTGCATACGCCACTGAGCTGAGTATCTATTTCATTACCCGTTATTGTTTCTCCAGGCCGCAGAATGATTAATCGTTTTACAACATTTTTAAGTTCCCGCACATTGCCTGGCCACGGGTATTGTAACATGATTTTCCGGCAGGATTTTGAAAATAAGGGTGGCGGCAGGTTCCTCTCCGCCGATTGTTTGGCCGCCAATTTCTCTATCAAGACCGGTATATCCTCCGGGTGCTCCCTCAGTGGGGGCACCTTAATGGTTACCGTGTTCAGGCGATAATAAAGATCTGAGCGAAAGGAATTGTTTTGCATCGCTTGTTCAAGGTCTTTGTTGGTAGCCGATAGCAGGCGGAGATCTATCGTTTTCGGAGAACTCTCACCCACCCTTTCAATCGTCCTGTCCTGAAGGACTTGAAGCAGTTTTGACTGGAGGCCAATATCCAATTCCCCGATTTCGTCCAGAAAAATAGTGCCGTTGTCCGCCATCTCGAATCGGCCCACCCGGTTCCTTTGTGCTCCTGTAAAGGAGCCTTTGGCATGTCCGAAGAGTTCGCTCTCAAAAAGAGCGCTGTTCAAGGCTGGGCAGTTCACTTTGACGAAAAGCGCGTCTTTGCGGTTTGACATCTGATGAATAAACTGGGCGATCATATCTTTGCCGGTTCCGGTTTCGCCAATGATAGAGACGGATACGTCCGAGTTGGCCACCATCTTGGCTTGACGGACCACGTCAGCCAAAACTTGGCTTTCATAAATGAACTCGTCAAAACCTTCGCTCAGTCTATTCTGAGAAGTTAAAAACTCTTTTTGCCTCCGTAACTGTGCATTGATGTGTTTTAGCCGTGTGTGGGACATCATGTGGTCGACTGCGATGGCGATGCGTGTGGAGACCTCCGATAAAAACTCGATCATCTCTTCTAAGTGCTCGGGTGCTTTGGCATAGCTTAAATGGAGGGTTCCCTTGACCTTATCTCGAACGATCAGCGGAAAGGCCATTGTGGCATTCAAGCCTGCGTCTTTCATCGCATTTACCGATTGCCAATACGTATGGGTGGAAAGATCAGAAAGGATAAACGGTTCGCGAGAACGTATTACCGCACTGGCGATGGCACCTTTGGCTAAAGGCCTGGCGTCTTCGCTGATCTCTGTGGGAGAAATGCCCTCTGCTGCGGCAAAATAACTGAGAGAATTGGTCTCTTCATCAAAAAGGTTTATGCTTAATCGATCGAAGCGAAAAGTGTCTTCCAACGATTGAGCCAGGGCAGAAAACACCTCACGCCGTGTAGACGCAGAGACGATGTCGTTGTTGATCCGGAGGAGTAACTTATATCGGGTTGCCGTGTCCCAGTGCATGCCAGCTGCCCCACTCTTCATTTCCAATTCATTTTCTTTATCCACACCTGGTTAACAAAGATCTCCAATTAGTACAGGATATTATAGTGACTATGGGAGCGACATTGTTTTGTCAAGCCCAATATTGGGCGCCGTTCGAGGAAGCACATCCAATGGAGGCGGCATGGGCGACTTCGCTAATTATTCGCCTGAAATCGAAGCGTACTATCTCCTCATTATTGTATAACTGATTGAAATTTATATTAATATATAAAATCGGCAGATGATTGCCCAATATTGGGCGGAAAGCTCAATATTGGGCGGCAGCCAATGGTCAGGTTGGAGGTGATGACTTTCATAACATATTATAATTACACACCATATTAGAAAATATGCTTATTGGCTCCTTTTTTGCTATGAGAATAAGAACACCCGAGTGAGCAATTGACGCCTTCCTGCACAGATGTAAGTTTTGTCTTGAACCCCCATAACGATTTTTCTTTTGAACTCCCATGACGATTTCGATGCTTGCATGGAACCATTTTACTTCAATTTAGGAGGTCGGGAATGATTCAATTTTTAGTTCACGAAAAGGCCGATAATGTTGGCGTTGCCACCGTCGATATCAAAGCCGGCGAAGCGGCACAGGGGCTGTACATGGACAGCCAGGAGAGTTTGGAGATGAAACCGCTGCAAAATATCCCGCTGGGACATAAAATCGCTCTCACAGATATTGCCGCAGATACTTCGGTCATTAAATACGGGGCGGATATCGGACGGGTTGTGGCCGATATCAAGGCCGGCGAACACGTACACACGCAAAATTTAAAAACCAGGAGGTGGTAATCATGAGCAACCCCAAAGTGATGGCCTATCGTCGTGAAAACGGACGCGTCGGCATCCGCAACCACGTCATAATCCTGCCGCTGGATGATTTGAGCAACTCCGCCAGTGAAAAAGTCGCGTTTAATATCAAAGGATGCAAAGCGCTGCCCCATGCTTACGGCCGCCTTCAGTTTGGCGAGGATCTGCAGCTGTTTTTTCGTACCCTCATCGGCACCGGAGCCAATCCCAACGTGGCTGCTGTTGTGGTCATCGGGATTGAGCCCGAATGGACCAATATCATTGTAGACGGCATTGCCGAGACCGGAAAGCCTGTCACCGGTTTTTCCATAGAACGTCATGGTGAAATCAAAACTGTGGAGATGGCCAGTTGGAAAGCCAAAGAATACATGCATTGGGCCAGTGAGCTCAAACGCGAAGAGTGCGACCTGAGCGAGATCTGGGTGTCCACCAAATGCGGCGAGTCGGACACCACTTCCGGTCTGGCATCCAACCCCACGGTGGGCAATGCCTTTGATAAACTGGTGGCCATGGGCGCCACCTGCAGCTTCGGTGAAACCAGTGAAATCACCGGCGGTGAAATGCTAGTCAAGGAAAGGGCGGCTACACCCGAGGCCGCCGAGCAGTTCATGGCGCTGTTTGACCGTTATGCGGAGATGATCGACCGCAACAAAACCGATGATTTAAGCGGAAGCCAGCCCACGAAAGGCAACATCGCCGGCGGGCTGACCACCATCGAAGAAAAAGCGATGGGCAATATTCAGAAAATCGGCAGATCGTGTCGCTATGTCGGTGCCCTGGACAAGGCGGTGACCCCCTCCGGGCCGGGATTGTGGTACATGGACTCTTCCAGCGCCGCCGCCGAAGCGGTTACGCTGTGGGCAGCCGCCGGCTTTGTGGCCCATTTCTTTCCCACCGGCCAGGGCAACATTATCGGCAACCCCATCGAGCCGGTCATCAAACTGACGGCCAATCCGCGCACCGCCGGCGATATGTCCGAGCACATCGACTACGATTGCTCCGCCATTTTACGGGGTGAAATGACCCTGGATGAATCCGGCGACAAACTGATGGATATGCTGATCCGCACCTGCAACGGCCGGTTGACGGCACAGGAAGTTCTCGGGCATGAAGAGTACGTCCTGACCAAGCTTTACGAGAGCGCTTAAATCAGTGAACCGCAACGGCACCTTAAAAAGTAAAGACCCCTTCCGGTCCGGGTCACCGGCAGTGGCGCCGGGTCGGGAATGGATCCTGAGAATAACAGGATATGAAGATCTCTGTAGGGCAGGAGAAGAACGGTAACAACGTATCAAGAAAGTCTGTGAGGGATCGCTAAATCGATACGCTTAACGCGGAGGTAAAATGCCATGGTGGCACCACAAGACAACAAGACAAACAGCGAGAAGGGAAGAGGCGCGCTGATGGCCTGTTTTGGCTCTTTTGCCATATACTTTATCAACGTGCTTGTTGGTAAAGCGAATATCTCATACGGCCTGAATCTACCCCACTTGGGAAATGTTCCCGAGTTTCTCCTGCTATCCCTGGCTTCCATCTTATTGATCGCAGCGGCTTTAGAGGACGAAGCGGCTGAAAAATAATCTTCAATTCAGACGAGAGGAGATGAAAAAATGGCACATGACGAACAGAAAGAATCCGGTCCGAAAATGGTAGAACGGCGACGCTTTATGGAATTGACGGCCAAAGTTGGATTTACGGCTGCCACGGTAGCGCTGTTCAGTGGCGTATTGGGTTCCAAAGAGGCCAGCGCTCAGGTCGCCAAGGAAGAAAAGAGGCGCCGAAAGAGAGCCAAATATACGATGAATATCGCCACCGCCTATATCCTCGGGGCATCGCGCAGCTATCCCATTATGCAACTGGATATGAAAGAAAACATTCAGAACTGCACCAATGGAGAGGTGTATGTCAAGCTGGCGCCGGGCGGCCAACTGGGTGCCGGTTCGGCACTGGCCCAAAAAGTTCAAAGCGGTACGATACAGGCCGCCCAGCATTCCATCTCCAACTTCGCCCCGTTTGCCCCCGTGGTGGACTTGATCAATATCCCCTACTGGTGCGGTGAAAATCAGAAATTTGTCAATCTGGTCAACTCCGACACCTGGCGCCGAGAAGTTCATGCCAAGGTGGCCCAAAAAGGGTTCAAGGTGCTGTGGTATGTCGTCATCGACCCGCGTGTGGTCGCCACCCGCAAGGGGGTCGCCGGCCCGATCAAGACGCCGGACCAGATGAAGGGGATCAAGTTTCGCGTACCCGGATCCAAGATCCTGGCGCAGTTCTATCAGTTGCTGGGCGCCAACCCGACCCCCGTGGCCTGGGGCGAGACTTCTTCCGCCATCAAGCAGGGTGTGGCCGATGCCCTGGATCCATCCGTTGAAGCCCTCTATGTGTTCGGTTTCAAGGATGTGCTGGACTGGGTGACCTTCAACGGCGCCGTGCCCGACAGCCAGGTGTATTCGTGCAATCTCAAGTGGTTTAAAAGCTTGCCGCAGAAACATCAGGACGGCATCGATTTCGCCAGTGAAATCACCATGCAGCAGAATTTGGCCAAAGTTCCGGCGGCACGCGCGTTCGCCATGGCGGAACTGGCCGCAGCCGGCGTGCAATTTTATGTGCCCACCGCCAGTGAAAAGAAACAGTGGGTGGAAAAGGCCGGCGCCCAGTTGCCCGCATGGGACAGCTTTAAAAAGGAACTGGCCGGATCTTTAAGTAAATTCGATGCGTTTCTCGATGCGGCAAATACAATGGGCCGATGGTACGTGCATGACGTCGAGGCATAGCTGTTGACTCCCGGCGGCGCCGATACCGATCAGGGCGCCGCCGGTTTCACCACCGGAAAATTGCAGGAAAAAAGGATGTGACGCATGACATTTCGTAATTTCCTCCGCAAAATTGATGACAACGGCGAGCGGTACTTACTGTTGCCGCTATATGCCATGATCGTAATCACCATCTTTATGGAAGTGTTCCGACGGTTTGTACTGAGCTACTCCTCGATCTGGGCGGAAGAGGTCGCGCGTTACGCGTTCATTTATGTTTCATGGATCGGCGCATCCGCCGCGATTAAGGAGCGTGCCCACATCCGTATCGACTTGATCCTGCCGCTCGTCGGCAACCGTGCCCGGGCCATGATCATGATCTTTGGCGATCTGGTGACCATTGTGCTGGCTGTTCTCGCCTTCTGGTGGTCCCTTGAGAGTGTTCTGGTCTCCATCAAATTCGGGTCGGTGACCCATGGCCTGCGCATCAGTCTGGCCTGGTTTTTGGCGGCCGTGCCGCTCGGGTTCGCCATGATGCTGTTCCGGCTGGTGCAGTCCATCATCCGGGATGTCTCCGACCTCAAGGCCGGACGGCCGATATACGAGGGTAAAAAACTTTTCGATTAGGAGTCGACACATGCTTCAACAGTATTTAATGCAACAGGAAGAAGTCGTTCTCGGATGGGGATTCTACGTTCCCCTATTGTTAATGGTCGTTCTGATTTTACTGGCCGTCCGAATTTGGGTCGTCATTGGAGTCGGTTCGTTTGCCATGCTGTTACTCACGGACGTCCTTCCCCCCACACTGTTGGGCGAGGCGCTGTTCGACGGTATCGATTCATTTGCCTTGATTGCGGTACCGTTGTTTATCCTGACCGGCGACATTCTCGTACGCACCGGTCTGTCCGGCAAGCTGCTGGACGTGGCCGAAGCCACCTTAGGCGCGGTTCGATCCGGATTGGGAACGTCCACGGTACTGGGCTGCGGTTTTTTTGCCTGTATCAGCGGCTCCGATGCCGCCGACGCCGCGGCGATCGGCAGAATCACCATCGACCGGTTGGAGGCGAAAGGCTATCCCAAGGCCTATGCCTGCGCCCTGGTGGCGTCAGGAGCGTGCACCGGGATTTTAATCCCGCCATCGATTTCGTACATCATCATCGGACTGGTGCTGGGCATCAGTGCCTCCACCCTGTTTCTGGCCGCCGCCATTCCCGGAGTGCTGATTTTGATGTCGATCATGGTGGCCAATGCCGTGGTCAATCGTGTGAGGGGCTACGAAAACAGCACCGCGGGATTCAATTTCAAGTACTGGCTGAAAACCGTATACTCGGGGCGCTTTGCCCTGATGATCCCCGTCATCATTTTGGGCGGCATCTACTCGGGCATCTTCACCCCCACGGAAAGCGCGGCCGTGGCGGCCCTCAGCGCGATAATCATCGGATTTTTCCAGCGAACGCTGAAACTCGGAGATATCCCCAAGATTCTGGAGACCTCCGCAAAGGTGAGCGGTGTGATCGTGCCGATTATCGCCATGAGCCTGCCCCTGGCCCAAACCCTGGCCAGCCTGCAGGTGCCGCAGGCGTTTGTGAGCTCCATGACGTCCCTGACGAGCAATCCGTATTTGATCATTCTCATCATGGTCGCCATTTTGATGATTGCCGGCTGCGTGATGGAAACAACGCCGAATATCGTCATCCTGGCGCCCCTGTTGCTCCCGCTGGCCCAGGAAATCGGTATGAACGAAATCCATTTTTGTATTTTCATGGTCACCGCTCTTGGCATTGGATTCATCACACCACCGCTCGGCCTCAACCTGTTCGTGGTTTCAGGCGTTACCCAGACACCGATTATCTCCATTTCCAGATACGTTTTTCCGTTCGTTTTTACCATGCTCATCATCGCGCTGCTGATCGGCTATGTCCCGGCGATTTCACTCTGGTTGATCAATTGATGTGGTTGAAGCAAAAACCGATTCGACCGTGAACAGGCACCTTGCCACCACAACCGTTTAACGGATTGGGGATTATGCAAAAAGACACTAAAAATAAAGGGCTGACATCATCCGAGCGCCGACGTTTCTTAAAATTGAGCGCCGGGTGTGGCATCACTGCCGCCATGGTTGCGCTGTCCAAAAACGCCCTGGGATCGGACGAAATCGCTTCCCAGGCGGCCCGCAAGGAGACGGAACGCAAAGCGGCAGCTGAACATCACATGATTTTGGGCACGGCCTACGCCCCGGGTGTGTCACGAAGCTACCCGATCATGCAGCTTGATTTTAAGGAGAATATTCAAAATGCGAGCCTCGGCAAAATTTATGTGCAGCTGGCGCACTCAGGGAAGGTGGGGGCCAGCGGAGCACTGGCGCGAAAGGTGCAGAAAGCGACGGTCCAGGCCGGGCAGTGTTCCATTTCCAACTTTGCACCATTTGTGCCCGAAGTCGACCTGATCAATATTCCCTACTGGTGCAGCGAGAATCAAACGTTTGTCAACCTGGTGACGTCCGACACCTGGAAAAACGAAATCCATCCCAAGATCGAGGCCAGGGGATTTAAACCGCTGTGGTATCCGTGCATCGATCCGCGTACCCTGGCCATGGGCAAAGGGGTGAAGGAAAAAATTACGACGCCCGATCAGATGCGTGGCATCAAATTCCGGATTCCCAATTCGAAAATGCTTCAGCGCACCTACCACATGTTGCATGCCAATCCCATACTTGTGGAGTGGGTAAATGCGGCGGTGGCGATTCGGACCGGGCATGTGGATGCCCTGGACCCGGCCCTGGGGGCGCTTTATGTGTTCGGATTCAAGAATCTGCTGTCTCAAATTACCTTTGCCGACATCGTTCAGGATGCCCAGATCTACTTCTGCAATCTGGAATGGTTCAACCGGCTGCCGCAACCGTTGCGGGCATCGATCGATTTTGCCAGCGAAATGACCATGCGCCAGAATCACGCCAAGGTGCCGGCGGCGCGCGCCCATGCCGAGATGCAAATGACTGCGGCCGGCATCAAGCTGCACCGGCTGAGTCCGGATGAAAAGGCCCAGTGGCGGCAGAAAATCGGCGCACAGCTCGCCGTCTGGGACGATGTAAAAAAACAGCTGGCCGGGTCATTGGCTCAATTCGACAAGTTCAAGGAAGCAGCGGATACCACGGTTAACTACTACGTCCCTGAAAGATGAGACCGCCCACCGGGAGTTCGGCGCCGACCTCGGGCGACCGCCGCGAATGAACTCGGGTCCATTCATGACGCCGGCAGGCATCCATCCACATGATGGAATTGCCTTCTCTCAGCACGTACCTTCCTTTGGGAGGACGTTATACCCATCATCAAATATTTAGAACAGGAGCAAAACAATGAGTATCGAGTACCTGAAAAAGGCAGCTAAAACCGCACAAACCGATGAAACCCAGACCCGTGAGATCGTCGTTGGCATGTTGAACGATATCAAGGAAAACGGTGAAGCGGCCGTAAAAAAGTATGCCGAGAAACTGGACAACTGGACCGGGGATTTCATCATCACCCCGGACGATATCGAAAAGGCGGCGGCCAGCCTGGACCAGCGCACCAAAGACGATATCCAGTTTGCCTATGAGCAGGTCTATAATTTTGCCAAGAAACAACGCGAAAGCATGCTGGAATTTGAAACGGAATTGCATCCCGGCGTTGTGGCCGGCCAGAAATTGATCCCGGTAAATGTCGCCGGGTGTTATGTGCCGGGAGGGCGTTTTGCCCATGCGGCATCCGCCCTCATGAGCATTGCCACGGCCAAGGCTTCCGGTGTGCCTTATGTGGTCGCCTGTTCCCCGTCCCACCATGGCGGCGGCATCCATCCGTCCATTCTCTATGCCATGTCGGTGTGCAAACCGGATGTGATCCTGACGTTGGGAGGGGTGCAGGCCATTGCCTCGATGGCCTATGGACTGTTTACGGGGAAGCCCGCAGACATCCTGGTGGGGCCCGGCAATAAATATGTCGCAGAGGCCAAGCGGATTCTATACGGAGAAGTCGGCATCGATGTGTTTGCAGGTCCATCGGAAATCCTGGTCATTGCGGACGAGACCGCAGATCCGGATATCGTCGCCGCCGATCTGGTGGGACAGGCCGAGCATGGTTATGACTCCCCGGCCGTGTTGATTTCCATATCACAGAAACTGGCCGACGAGGTAATGAAGAAGGTTCCTGAGGTGATTGCTGCATTGCCGGAGCCGGAGGTGGCCGAGGCATCCTGGCGCGATTACGGGGAAGTCATCCTGGTTTCCGACAGAGAAGAAGCCGCCCAGGTGAGTGACGAATATGCATCGGAGCATTTGGAGATTCAAGCCGCCGATCTGGACTGGTGGCTGGATACACTGACCAATTACGGGTCGCTCTTTTTAGGCGAAGAATCGACGGTGGCATACGGCGACAAGACATCCGGCCCCAATCATATCCTGCCCACCAAGAAAGCGGGGCGTTACTCCGGCGGATTGAGTGCCGGCAAGTTCATCAAAACAGTCACTTACCAGCGATTGACGCGGGAAGCGAATCGACAGATCGGGTGCGTTTCGGCGCGCATTTCCCGTCTGGAAGGAATGGAGGCCCATGCGCGGACATCCGATGTGCGTCTGGCCAAGTATTTTCCGGATGAGACATTCGATTTGGGAGAAACAGGATGAGCGTCATAGACGATCTTTTTGCACTGAACGGCCGGGTCGCCCTGGTGACAGGGGGCAGTTCGGGTATCGGTCGCGCCATGGCCTCGACCCTGGCCTCTGCCGGCGCTGCCGTCGTTCATGCCGCACTTGAATCGGAAGAAAACGCGCTGCAGGAAGCCGTCGCAGAAGTGGAGCGTACCGGCGGGAAAGCCGCCTATGTGACCTGTGATGTGAGCAACATGGATGCCCTGGCCGGCACGGTGAAGCAGGCGTCGTCCTTCTTTGGGTCGCCGGACATCCTTGTCAACGCTGCCGGGGTGAATATACGTGAATCCTGGGATAAGGTCAGTGAAGCCACCTGGAATAAGACCATCGCCATCAATTTGACGGCGCCCTTTTTCCTGGCTCGTCTGCTGATACCGGCCATGCAGGAAAACGGATGGGGAAAAATCATCAACATCGCTTCGCTGCAATCCATGCGCGCCTTCCCCAACAGCGCACCTTACGGTGCATCAAAGGGAGGGGTGATGCAGTTGACCCGTGCCATGGCAGAGGCCTGGTCCGGAAATATGAGCGGCATCACCTGCAATGCCATCGGCCCCGGCTTTTTCAAAACCGGACTGACCGGCCCGCTGTATAAGGACGAGAACGTGATCAACGCCCTGGCCCGCCAGACCATCATCGGCCGCAACGGAGAAATGGACGATCTGCGCGGGTTGACGATTTTTCTGGCTTCCAGGGCATCGGATTACATTACCGGTCAGACCATATTCCTGGACGGCGGCTGGTCGGCAAAATAATTGCGAATCTTGGAATTCTGTCGTTTTATAGCGATTCTCAGAATTCCGTTCCGACCCGTTTAGCGACAAAGATTTACCGCAGAGCCGCAGAGGGCGCTGAGGTCATAGTCTTTTTTACTTTTCGCTGACCCTTCGACCGAGCTCAGAACAGGGAGGGCGAAAAGTAAAAACATCGAAAGAAGATTGGAACATCATGAAAGCATTGGTCTACACCGCGACAAATGAAACGGTCTACCGGGATGAGCCCGATCCAGTACCGGGAGAAGGCGACGTGTTGGTAAAAGTGGCCGCCTCGGGCATCTGCGGATCGGACATGCACGCCTATCACGGCAAGGATGAGCGCCGTGTGCCGCCTCTTATCCTGGGTCATGAAGTGGCCGGCACGGTGATGTCAGGACCCCGCGAAGGTAAACCGGTGGTTATCAATCCGTTAATGACCTGTGGCCGCTGTGCCTTTTGCGATCAGGGATATTCGCACTTATGCGCCGAGCGTGAACTGATCGGCATGCGCCTGGCCGGCGCCATGGCCGACTATGTCACCATCACCCCACGCAACGTGATCGAAATTCCGGCAGATATGGACTTTGTCGAGGCCTCTTTGACCGAGCCGGCCGCCACGGCCCTGCATGCATTGAATTTGGCCCGGATGAGATCATCCCGTCCCCTTGCCGAACTCAACACACTGGTCATTGGCGGCGGTGCTGTCGGGTTGCTGGCGGCCCTGTTGCTCAACATGTACGGTTGCCATGATCTAATAGTGGCTGAAACCCACGGCGAGCGCCGCCGCTCCGTGGCCAAGCATGTGGGCTGCCGGGTTCACGATCCGCTAAACGATCCGGCGTTGGCTGCTGACAGTTTCGATTTGGTCATCGATGCCGTGGGCGGCGGGGTTACCCGAAAAACGGCCATGGCCGTCGTCAAGCCCGGAGGGATTTTCGTGCATATCGGCCTGATGGACTCGGCCGGCGAACTGGATATCCGCAAACTCACCCTTTTTGAAATTACCCTGTTGGGCGTCTATTGCTATACCCCTGCAGATATGCGGGCCGCCGCACACGCCATTGCAACAGGGGTCCTCGGCGATCTGAGCTGGGTGGAAACCCGGCCGCTGTCGGAGGGGGCGCAAGCCTTTCGGGATCTGGATGAGGGACGTACGCAAGCGGCTAAAATTGTCCTCATTCCCTGACAGAATAGCGATTGCCGGAATTCCGTTCCGATCCAAACCTTGTGCACGTATAGCTAGATTTGCCGGCGGGCGCGGTGGCCCGCCCTACGATAAAAAGACATGCTAGGAAATGTAGGGCCGGTCACTGTACCGGCCTGATGCCTTACGGAAACGGTACATACTTTTGGCAATTGGTATAAACATGGAAATCTACCGCGCCGAGGCGTCGATATCCTATGGAGAATGATCACGCCTTGAAGACCTGGGCAAAGAACCCGGCAAATTCCTCGAAATCCGTCGGTGTTCGATTGTCTTCCGTGCGCGGCTGGCCACTGGCTAAGAGTCGGTCATTAATAGCGGCATCCAGCTCCGCCAGTTGATGTGCCATGTCTTCCGACAAACCGGCCTGCGACAGGCCGTTGATGTAATCTTCCCGGGAAAAGTGCACATAGGATAGGTCCGGCTTGCCGATTTTGGCTCCGATGATCCGGGTAACCTCGTCCATGGAGATGTCCCGGGGGCCAAGCAGCTCCCGGACGGTCTTTCCGGAAAAATCCCTCTCGAGCATCCGCTCTGTGGCCACCTGGGCGATATCTTGGGTGGCAACCATGGCAAAGGGCACATCACCTCGGATGTGTCCACCGTTGATTCCCATGTTTTTGATCATATCGATGTTCATCAGCGTGTTTTCCATAAAAAACGTGGGGCGCAGATGCAGGATGTGGACGGCGTCGAGCTGATTCAGACGCTGCTCCTGGTCGTATAATCCTTTAATGGGTCCGGTTTTGTCGGGCAGGTGCGCACCGAGACTGCTCAGGCTGACAATATGGGTGACACCCGATTTTTCAATGGCCGCTGCAATGCCCCCACCGATATCGTTTTGATATTTCCGAAAGTCCGGCGCGGCGTAGTCCGGTGGAATCATGGCGAAGACCACCGCAGAGCCGGTGAATGCATCCGCCAGAAAATCAGAATTGTCTGCATCGCCCACAGCGGCTACGGCGCCCCTGTCCACAAACTTTTGCAATCTTTCTGTCGAGCGCCCGATGACTCTTACAGGTTTTTCTTTCGTCAACAATCGATCTGCCAGTTTGCTGCCGATGTTGCCGGTAGCTCCCATTATGGTAAACATTTGGCTGCCTCCATTTATGATGTTTCAAAGTTATAGCGAATGACATAATTCTGTTCCGATCGGAACAGTGCAACAGCACTTGAGGTTGCACGCGGGTACGGTGCCCCGCCCTACGAGAATGCCACGAAAACTGTCATGTAGGGCCGGGCACCGTACCGGCCACCCACGCTCGTCAAACGGAACATATTTTGGGCATCGACTATAATCTGGGTTCAAAGTAGTTTAACTTTAAAAAATTATACATTCTAGTAACGTATGCAAGGACGGCGTCACAGAACACAAGAAGGGACCGTTTGATGAATATGCGCCAGGTCGCTTGGCCTATAGTATTTGTCATAAATATGTTCCGCTTGCAGAAATATGGAAACGATGACCGCAGAGTCGCAGAGGACGCAAAGGAACTGTATTTTTCCCAGAATCCCTGAGAGGGGGATTCTGGGAAAGGGCCCCAGCAACATATTGAAATTCTATATATTTTACCAGACGATCATTTTGCATGTCGCCCTCTATGTCCTGTTTATTCTGCCTGTCCTGAGCCTGCCGAAGGGCTTGTCCGTTGGCCCGTTGGCCCGTTGGCCCGTTAGCCCGTTTGCCCGTGGCCCGTTTGCCCGTGGGCCCGTTTGCCCGTTGGCCCTTGTGTCCTCATGTCTTAGCTGTCCTCTGCCTTCTGCCCTCTGTCTTCGGTCCTGCGCCTTCTGACCTCCGACATCTGTCCTCTGCCATCTGACCTCCGACATCCGACCTCCGACATCTGTCCTCTGCCCTCTGTCCTCTGCCTTCTGTCCTCTGCCATCTGTCCTCTGCCTTCTGTCCTCCGCCATCTGACCTCTGTCCTCTGCCTTCTGCCCTCTGTCTTCGGTCCTGCGTCTTCTGACCTCCGACATCCGACATCTGTCCTCTGCCATCTGACCTCCGACCTCTGCGCCTTTGCGATGATACGTTGATCGTAAAATGAATCGGAACGCAATTCTGGCAATCGCTATAAAAGGTCGAGGGTCGAACCAAGTTGGGTCGCTACTACGAATCCTACAGTCCCGCCAAGTCGGGATAGCACGCGGAAAACGCAAACAGGTCGGCGCTGTGGATTTTTCCTTATTGTGTTCTAAAAAGGGAATTATTATTATGTTATCAGATCGGAAAACATACAAAAGACAATGTCACCGGGAAACCGGATGGGGCTTACTATGAGGGGGGCAGAATGACCATCGAAGAAGCAATCAAGACGGCCATTGAGTTTGAAATCAAGATTCGTGATATTTACTCTGAAGCGGCGGATGCCGTGGACGACGAGGTCGGCAAACGGATTTTTAAGACGCTAAGTGATGACGAGCAGCATCATGTCGAATACCTCAATTCCAAGCTCGAGCAGTTACAACAGACCGGCACGATCACGGTTGAACGACTTGATTCTGCAATTCCTTCCCAGAAAATTATCAACCAACAAGCGGACCAGGTCAAATCTCTGTCGGTAAAAGATTTCCATGGAATAAAACAGCAGATGTTGAGCAAGGCACTAAAGGCAGAAATCGAAACCAGTGAGTTTTACCAGAAGATGACGAATGAGCTGTCCGCCGAAGGGCAAGCCTTGTTCAAGCGGTTTTTGGAAATCGAAAACAATCACATCGATGCGGTTCAGTTCGAGTTGGATTACCTGGGTAAAACCGGTTATTGGTTTGATTTCAAAGAATTTGACATGGAATAGGTAGACCTTTTAAAGGTCTTTTTGATGGGCGGCCCGCTGCCCTTCTATCTTCCCACGCGTGCATGGGAACCTATCTTGAAAACACCCCGTCAATAAATTAGAGGATGTTCTTCAAATTTACAGATTTGTTAGAGAATCAGGAAAAAATCATTTATAGGTTCAAGAGCGATGTTCTAACTTCCGCGTATTGCTTACCGAGCTGTCTGTTCACTGCGTTACTCTGCAAGAACCTGAACCCTCCACTTTACCACAAGCACCTTCACCACCGTTAACGTGGCAGTTCACAGTGGCTGAGGCCGGTTTGGGTTTAGCGTCTGCGTCTCCGCAAAAACCATTTGTGACGCTGTCGCCTTTCGTGATGACTTCACAGGTGCCACCCTTTGTTCCGGTAGAAATGGTAAATGTCTTACCACCTTTACAGTTTACGTCTATCGTTGCGTAAACAGGTACCGTTCCATCGCATATAACCACGGTTCCATCATCGGCATGGTGGTTCCCATTGTAGGTATTATTTTCCATGTTTTTTCTCCTTTCCCACCTTTTTCCCAAAATTCAAGAAGGACCACACCTTCATTTCGTTGAAACGGGCTGTTCGCCAATCATGATGGTTTTTTAGTGTCCTTCAATTCTCTATGAGTAATTGGGTTGAGAGGTAACTTGAAACATAATCTTATTTTAAATATAGTCAAATAAAGGCAGGGTCTGTCCGCTTTTGTTTAATGGGGGGCCGAATGCCGAGAATGGATGTGTAGAATTGGTTACAGATGCGTTAATTATTGGTCAGCGGTAGCCTGACGACCACCCGGGTGCCCATTCCCGGTGTACTGGAGACATCGATGCGGCGCCGCGGGCATCGCTGGGAATTTAGGGGACGTCTATTGTTTTATAAGTTACTCGTGTATATTAGCATCCATACGTCATACCTGCACAACCTTCCCTCGTGACGAAAGGACGGCCTCTCCGAGGGGTGTCGTATTTTCAACGGTTTTTGCAGATTTCATCAAGGATGTTGAAATTATGGGAGCGGTTGAAGCGTTCGAGTTTATCCACCAGAGCTTGGTTGTCTTCCAATAAAAACGATCCTCCCTCAACAGCCAGACCCTCGTCGGAAAGGCCGATGAAGATGGAAACCGATTTTGCTCTTGCGTGGTGGGCGGCCTCAGCCACGTCTTCCAGAAAAGGCGGAGTGTACCTTCCCTTCCGAAAAGCGGTTTCTAACGCCGTTCCCGTAGCCACATAAGTAGGGTTAAGATGCATGTTAATATGGATATCGTGCTTGTCGGCGATCCGGTTCAGGTAATCGATGGCATTTTGAATGTCGGCCACAGCTTCGACATCGCTCATGCCAGGTACCGGTTTTTGCATGAAGTAGCACTTCAAATGATAGCCGTAAGGCGCCATTTTGAGTACGAGTCCTTCGAAGGCTTCCAGACTCAGGCCTTTGTCAAACACCTCATTGCGGATGCGATTGTCGAAGGCTTCAAATCCAATGGCGATTTCAAGCCGTGTCGGCGTGTCGCCTTCGGCCAGGGCTCTGGAGATGAACTCCAGCTCCGCCAGATCAACGTATTCCGGACGCGATTCCATGGACAGAACCGACAGGTTGGGAAAATTGAGATTCAGCTGGGCAATGAGATACATCAGTGCTGTGGAGGAAAAGGTATCTTCATCGAGCACCGACCCGTTATTGCTTATAATCACTTTGCGAATCAATGATGCCCGCGAACGGACCTCGGGATCGACAAAGATGTGATCGATCTGAGTCATGAGTGACTTGTAGGGGACATGATCCTGAGATACTTTTGACGGCAGGTTGCACCCCAGACAACGCGACCAACGACAGGCTTGCGTATAAAAAACGATGAACAAAATCAACCCTTCATCAGATTCCTGAAACCATTGCTGGGCCGGCAGGGTGGGGTCATGTTTCTCGTCAAAGGTGTATGTTTTCCCAGCTTTTTGGGATCCGAAAAGAATTTGTCTGGTAATTGCATCCGGTTTCATTCGTCAATAATCCTCAGATAATATTTTTGTAATTTTGCTATATTCAGGATATGTGGACAATTTGTGGGATCCGCTTTTTTCTATTTATGCCCATAAATTAAGAGCCCGCCTCTTTTTTCAGAATATCTACCTTGTCGATTCTTTCCCACGTAAAATCCGGGTCATCTCTGCCAAAATGGCCGTAAACGGCTGTCTTTTTATAGACCGGCCGTCTAAGATCAAGCTCCCTAATGATATCTGCGGGTTTAAGTGGGAAATGCTTATTAACCAATGCTGCAATTTTCTCTTCCGGTATCGTATTTGTATGAAAACACTGCACCAGCACGCTGACAGGTTGCGCAACGCCTATGGCATAGGCAAGCTGCACCTCACACTTTTCAGCAAGACCTGCCGCGACAATATTTTTTGCAATATAGCGCGCCGCGTAAGCACCGCTCCGATCAACTTTTGTAGGGTCTTTACCGGAAAAACATCCACCACCATGTCTACCCATGCCACCATATGTATCAACAATGATTTTCCTTCCGGTAAGTCCAGAGTCAGCGAAAGGCCCGCCTCTGACGAATGAACCTGCAGGATTGACATGGTAAAGGGTACCATCGTCCAGCCAGTCTTTACAAACAGGCTTAATCACGTGATTAATGATGTCTTGCTTAATCTTTCCATGTTTAACCGCCTCATCGTGCTGTGTTGAAACAAGAACCGTATGCACCCGAACCGGCTTGCCCCCCTCATATTCTACAGTGACCTGGCTTTTGCCATCAGGTCTGAGGTAGTCGAGTTGGTTTGATTTTCGTGTCTCTGCTAATTTTATGGCGAGCTTATGTGCCAAAAATATGGGAAGTGGCATATATTCAGACGTCTCGTTGGTGGCATAACCGAACATCATGCCCTGGTCGCCGGCACCTTGCTCGCTGCTTTCTTTGCCTTCAACAGATCTTTGGTCAACGCCCGCCGCTATTTCAGGAGATTGCTCCTCGATATGCGTAAGAACTGCGCAGGTCTCGTGCTCGATGCCATACGCCGCTTTTGTGTAGCCTATGTCTTTAAGTGTCCTGCGTACAATGTCACTGATGTTAACATAGGTGTTTGTCGTTATCTCTCCACCGACAATGACTACGCCTGTCTTTGTAAAGCATTCACATGCAACGCGTGCTTGAGGGTCATCTTTGTAAATCGCGTCCAAAACGGCGTCAGAGATCTGGTCACAGATCTTATCCGGGTGACCTTCGGTTACGCTTTCTGATGTGAATAAATGCCTTTTAGGTTTCATTTTGCATCCTCCTTTCCGTTTGAATGCGCACCATTTCATCCGTCGTAACCATAGGCCACGATGGCGAAGTCTGCCTTCTCCCCTTTATCGGGCCAATGGGAACACAGTGAGACGGGTGTGACGCCATTTGTCCAGCACGGAATTATCTTCAGGGTAAATTACAGCGCACCAATCACAGGCAATGTGACGACCACCCGGGTGCCGCTGCCCGGGGTGCTGGTGACATGGATACGACCGTTGTGGGCATCGACGATGGCTTTACATAGGCTCAACCCCAGGCCGTAGCCGCCGGTCTTCCGGGATCGTGAGAAGTCGGCCCGATAGAATGGCTCGAACAAATGGGGCAAGGCCGATTCGGGGATGCCTTCACCGTGATCTTCGACCACTATTTCGACATCATTCTCCACCACAGCCATGGATATCGCTACGGGGTACCCGTCTCCGGGTGTATGTTTCAACGCGTTTTCCAGTAAATTCCGCAGCACCATGCGGATCTTGTCCCGATCTGCTTGAATCTTGACCGCCTCCGATCCTTCCCAGACAATTCCGGGAGGATGATCCTTAAACTCCTCTAAAACGGATTTAATCAGATCGGTGAGCTCGAGCGTTTCCATGTTTAACGCCGAAGCAGAGCTTCTCAGCCGGGCCTCTTCCAGTATCGCGGTCACCATCGATTCCATCTCTTCAACGTCGGCGCGCAGGGCCTCCCTGGCATCCCCTTCCGGCAGGAACTCGAGCTGGACCTTAATCCGTGTCAATGGCGAGCGGAGTTCGTGGCTCATGTCCAACAGTAGGTGTTCCTTGCTCGCCAGGAGATCGGACAGCCGTTTTGCCATGGTGTTGAAGGCGTCGGCCAGATCCCGGAATTCGTCGCTGCCGGACTCGGCAATCCGATGATCCAGACGCCCGGCGCTAAGGGCCGCCACGCCTGCTTCCAGCTCGCGAACCGGCTTGAGCACCCTTCGAATCAATAGATAGGCGACACCGAGCACGGCAAACAGAGCGGCGGTCATAAATGACAGGATCAAACCGGCGTTTTCATGATCTCGGGCCGCCGGCGAGGCAACGAACATCATGTCTCCCCCGCCATGGGATATACGGATTAGATGATGACCTCGATGACGCCCGATCCATACGCCCTTTCCCTTGTTTCGCATCCAGGCCCGGTCCAAATTCACGGACCCGGGGAGCGCTCCGGCCTGCCACCCGCCATCCGGGTGGTCGAAGTGGATAGACAACCCGGTTCGGCCGACAATTTCCAGGGCCCGATCCCGATCCGGAGGATCGCCCAGGTCCCGGGTCAGATACTCAGCATATAGCAGCAGGTTCCGATCCAACTGGGACAGGTTATGAAAACGGATGACGGTGAAACTCACCACCACGGACAGGGTGATGGCGATGCCGGCTGCCAGAATGATCACCAGCAGTTTGGTGAAGACGGAGTGAAACAGACGTTTAAACCGATTCCGGTGCATCGTCCGACTCCTCGGCAATAAACACATAGCCGGCGCCCCAGACGGTCTTGATGAATTCCGGCATTTTGGGATCATCTCCCAGTTTCTGGCGCAGGCGGCTGATGGTGACATCCACCGCCCGATTGAAGGGATCGCTGTCGATGCCGCGAAGGGTCTGGAGGATTTCATCCCGATCCATGACCTTTCCGGCATGGCGCACCAACAGGTCGAGGGCCGCAAATTCGTTGTTGGTCAGGTTGACGGGAGAGTTGTCCATCCAGGTCTGCTGACGGTGGAAGTCGATGCTCAGCCGCCCGAAGCGTCTGCGGCGGTCCGAACCGATATGTTGGGTTCGCCTAAGCACCGCCTGAATGCGTGCCACCAGCTCCCGGGGCTCGAATGGTTTGGGAAGATAATCGTCGGCACCGAGTTCCAAACCGATCACCTTGTCCATGAGTTCTCCCCTGGCGGTGAGCATGATGATGGGGACCGAACTGGACTGCCGTATCCGTTTGCAGACATCGAAACCGGTCATCCCCGGGAGCATCACGTCCAGGATGATCAGATCCGGATTCGTCGTCCGGATTTTTTTCAATCCGTCCTCGGGATCCACGGCGGTAAAGCCGCGAAAGTCGAAATCGCCAAGAAACCGTTTTAACAGTTTGTTGAGTTTTTCATCGTCATCGATAACCAGCAGGGTCCAGGACATGTGTGCGGCCTCACGCTTTGCTCAACAGAGATTTATCGGCCTTCGGCCGGTTCGGTGTTAGAGTAAATGTCGTATTTTCGTTCCGATTCAAAGGAGGATAACCTTACGGCTGCTATGGGCGGGTGCGGTGCCCCGCCCTACGAAAGCCATAAGGTAGGGCCGGTCACTGTACCGGCCTGATTCTCTTCTGAATCGGAACATATTTTTGACAGTCGCCATAGATGGGGTTTTGAAACCCCTTCTAGCAAATTTCTCAACGAAACAAAAGGAATGACCGCCGGCACGTCGGTGCCGGCGATCGCTGATCCGATTTCCGTCTTGGCTCGGGCTAGTGGTGGAAATACCTCCCTTTGCCGGTTGCGTGCTCCTCGATGTGAACCGCAATTTTCTCGCGCTGTTCCGGGGTGAGGGTGGCGTGAAAGACCAACAGACGGTCTGTGGCAAATGCAGCCAGCTCCTCCATTTTTTCCATCCTGTCGGTGATCATGCGATCCACGGTCTCACGGCTGATGGTCTCCTCTCGGACGAGGTCCGCCAGTTCCCGGTGCCGGGATTCCCGGTCGGCCCGCATGTCTTTTACTTTTGCCGTGATTTCGACGGCGATCGATTTCAGCTCGGCTTTCTGGGTGTCGTCCAGATCCAGCCGGGCGGCGATCCGGTTGGTGGCCGCTTCCAGGTCGAATTCATCAAAGCCTCGGTGATAACCGTGTCTGCAGGCGGCAAAGCCTGTCGCCAGAAACAGGGATGCCAGGGTGACGATAACCACATTTCGTTTTTTCATGACTGCCTCCTTGCTTTAGTGGTATTACGATTTCGGGTTTCAGTGCCGCTTTCGTTTGATCCCACTGTAAGGCAGTCCGGGGAGGAATGCTTTTCCTGGAGGTATCAATGTGTAACATATTGTAACGATAAAACCGTTTCACGGTTTTATGAAACGCGACGATGTCGCTCATAAGACTTAAAGTCTCCCTGCGGGTGGATTGTTCACGGCTGTAGCATAGGCAGAATCATCGGAATCGGCATCGGGTTCGGAATCGGTATTGGCCCCAATCATGGCCATCCGACTTCGATTCCGATTCCGATAGCGATCCCGACACCGAGCGCGATTAGACCGAATGACCTCGACTCAGTCTGTTGCTGATGGGAAGGCTCTGGGATACATGGATTGATTTTCCTGTAGCCGAACAAAAAGCGGATAAGTTCCCTACTCTCGAATCCGATACAGTTCCTGGGCGTTTGCCGTTACGGCTTCCAGGACCGCTTCTTCCGAGGTCAGGATTTCGTCCCGCCGGGTCTAAAATAATAGGCCGGTACGGTGCCCGGCCCTACGAGGGGGTGATGCAGCAATTTCATGTAGGGCCGGGCACCGTACCGGCCTGAGGCGCCTTGAATCGGGACATATTATCGACGACGGCGATGGAGCGTGCTCACTCCCTCTATCACTGGATGCCATACAACCGTTCGGCATTTGCCGTCACCGCCTCGATGACCGCTTCTTCGGATAGTTCCTTGATACGGGCAATGGCGCGAACGGCGGTCATCAGATATGCCGGCTCGTTCCTCTCGCCCGGCTCGGCCCCGAGCACCGGGCTGTCGGTTTCCACCAGGAGTTGCTCCAGGGGCAGGTGGCGTACGAGTTTTTGCTTTTGGCGGGAACGGACAATGGAGGGGGGCACCGAAAAACAGAACCCGGCCTCAAGGGCCGGCCGGGCGGCTGAGATCTTGCCGTCGAATGCATGCATCTGAACGCGCTCCGCGCGATGCTCGAGCAGCGTCTGGACCGCATGGCGGCCGGCGGAACGGGAGTGCACGTTGAGAGGGAGATCCAGTTCCCGGGCCAGGCGGATGAATCGGATAAAGATCTCCCGCTGGAGCGCCCTCTCCTTTTCTGCCTTGACGACCCAAAAATCGAGCCCCACCTCGCCGACGGCCCAGAGCCGACCCCGGTGACGCCGAATAAAATCGACCATGGCGTCGGCCGCAGCCGGATCCAGGATGGTCGGGTAGAGACCGGCCGCCGGGTGCAGGACCGGATAGCGTTCGGCCAGTTCGAGGTTTTCCTCGGCGTCCGCGGCATCTTCTCCCACGGCGATAATCACTCGGATTCCGGCCGCTTTGGCCCGTGCCAGCACATCATCCCGGTCATCTTTGAATGCGGGATCGCAGATGTGGGCGTGGGTATCGATCAGATACGGCAAATCGGCCATCGGCTGGCTTGGCTCCCTATCCCGGACATTGCACCAAAAGGCAAAGATCTTGTTTCTATCTATACGTTCGCCGAAGAGATTTCATGCAATGTTTGGGATAGATCATCCACGGTCATGGTCTTCCATGATCGATTCGACTTCCCGGATGACGCTATCGGTGTTGTCTTCGGTAACGCCGGAGAACCAGATTCGCTGGGGATACAGCATAATATTGGGGCCGTCCATACAAAGCCCCATGCACCCGCAATGGGAGACCCGAACCTTTCCTGTCCAGCCCCGTTTTTTGAATTCTCCTTTCAAGAGTTGTTTCACCGCAGGGCTGTTGCCGTCTGCACAGGATTTCCGTGCCCCTTTGCGGTCATTGACACAAACAAACACATGGCAGACATAAGGTGACCCATTTTTTTCCATGGCTGTTTCCACTCCGTTTCGTTTTCAGCAAAACGCCCGGATCATGGGCGTTTTCCGGTAGGGTTAGGGCGGCTATCCAAGTCAGCCGGATGAAGCCTGCACAGGCACGAATCCATACGTCTTGTAGAGCTTCTGAGCGGGTGCCGACGTGATGAAGTCGAGAAATTTCTCGGCATTGTCGGGATTCGGAGCGTTCTTCAGCCGTCCGATGTAATAGGTGATATGATGGCGCTGATCCAGCGTCTCCCCGGGATCCACAACGTCACACGGCCACCCGCGGCTTCGGGCGTGGACCACTTCCGTTGCCCAGACCGGCCCCACGTCAACCGTCCGTTTTCGGATCCGTATGGGCGTCTCCCGGTGGTGAACAATGGTGAATATCGTGGTCCCCTCAACACGTTTCTCCTCCATGATTCGGTGGACCAGGCTGTCGCCGCCGGCATCCCGGTACATCGACATGATGTGGAACGCAATATCCTCATTTTCAGGATCGGGTTGGGATATGCGGACATGGTCCAGCCCCAGGTCGGCAACCTGGTGAATATTGCCGGGGTTGCCTTCCGGAACCATGAGTGTGATCCGGTTGTGGAGATAGGGATAATAGGCGTCCGGATCGATGTGGCCGGATCCCACCAGGGTATTCATGGCGGCCTCGCTGACCGAGCTGTAGACGTCGGCTTGCATCGTAAGCACCCGGTCCCCGAAACATGCCCCACCGGTGAGTATCTGCTTCAATTCCAGGCCCGGAGGAAGGGTTTCATAATATATGCTGCGGACGTCCGGGTAGGCCTGGCGAAACAAGCCGACGATCTCGGCCATCGCCATAAACTGGTTTCCGGCCATAAACAATACAAGGTCGGCCTGGTCAGCGATGTCCAGGTGATGCAGGTCATCGGATCGATCCGAAGGGATGCGAGGATAATCCGTCGGTGTCATGGGCTACCCCCCACGTGAACGGTAATCACTATGGAAAAGATTTATGCAGAGGAAGGTTTTCCGTTGTTGAGGATAATTTCCGCCTCATCGAGGGTCAGCGCATTCTTGGCCGGACACGACGAATTCATATGGAGCATTTCGAGCTGGAGGCGGCCGAGCACGCTGCCCTGATTTCGAACGTAAACAGCCTTTTTAAGGCCGCCGGAGACAAGCGCTCCTTGTATCTTGAACAGGAGGTCCTGATCGGAGGGCAGGAGCAGCGCGCCTTCCGTGAAATGGAAGATGCAGGTGCACCCGGCAGTCACTTTCTTGCATGAGACTTCAACGCTCTCCAGCGCCGCCTCGATCTCCACACGGTCGGCCTCGCCAATGGTGATGTACAGCCGATTTTTTTCCGGATCCGGTTTAACAAGATGCATGAAACGCTGCCCTGATGCGAGAATTTCAGCCAAATTAGACCAACGCACCGGCGGTGTCAATGGGAAATGGTCTCCGTGGCCCGTGGACCCTGGTTTGACTCCTTCCTAAATTTGTGAAATTTTAAAGGAAACGACCAAGGAGGCCGGGCCGGAAGATTCAGAAAAATACCATCCCGGATGACGGGGTGTTTTGACAACCGCGCCTATGGGGAAGGACCCGCATGACTCGAAGGAACCAACGACATGCCGAGATCTGGGCCATTGGCGGGGGAAAAGGCGGCATCGGCAAAAGTTTCCTGATCAGTAACATCGCCAATTACCTTGCCCTCCACGACAAAAAAGTCGTGCTGATCGATGCAGATCTGGGGGGCGCCAATCTGCACACCTTTTTCGGCGTGAACAAGCCCCGGACAACACTCACCGAATTTTTTGACGAAAAAATCCCCCTGGAGGCGCTCATCATCGACAGCGGTATTCAAAATCTCGGACTTCTGGTCGGCGCCGTCGGCTCGCTGGCCATGGACAGCATCAAATACACCCAGAAGCAGAAACTTCTTCGTCATATCCGTAAACTTCGCGCCGATTACATTTTAATCGACCTCGGGGCGGGAACCCACTTCAACGCCATCGACACGTTCCTTCTGGCAAACAAAATGATTGTCTGTGTCGTCCCGGAAATTATCGCTATCGAAAATCTTTACTACTACCTGAAGAATGTGTTTTATCGGAAGTTGATCACCGAATTAGCCAGTCACGGGCTTCGCGGTCTTGTGCCGGACATCTGGAAACACCGCCGAACCCATCGGATCCAGAATTTACGGCAGCTTATCCAGCACCTTGGACGGCTTCAGGACCCTGTGCCGGATGTTGTCGCCGGCGCATTGAAGAATTTTGCAGTGTACATCGTGCTCAATAAAGTCCGCCGGCGCCCGGAGATAGCTGTCGGCTCCTCGGTTAAAAGCATTTGCGCCAAATACTTCGGGTTTCATGCCTGTTATGCCGGGTACATCGAACACGATGATTTTGTTCCGATCTGCATCAATAAGCGCCAGCCATACATGCAAGCCTATCCGGCCTCCCGCTGCACTCAGGAGATCGGCGAAGTCGCCGAAAATCTGATACACGGGCGCCCGTTTGTCCGTGCCTTGAATGAGGTCTCGTGAGGTGGCCGCAGCCGAGGGAAGAACACCGCACCGCGAGGAATTTCAGGAAGGGGGACGTAACGTAAAATAAATCGTGACCGCTATCTTCGTGATTTCGAGATCCTGGAACTTACTCCGGATGCCAAACTGAAAGATGTCAGAAAGGCCTATCTGTTTCTGCAGGACCTTTACTCGTCCGAGTCGATTGCATCGCTGCCGGTTACCGATGAACTATCCTACGGGGACAAGCAGAGTATACTGGATGATATTGAGGCCGCGTATCAGCACCTGCTGGACTTCTTTGCAGCGGGGGGGACTAAAGGAACGGGACAACTCCCTCCGGACCGGACGGACCTCCGCGAACTTGTCGAAAGCATTTCAGTCTACGACGGCCCATCACTCCGGAAAGTTCGGGAATGCCTCGGCATATCCATCGAGGACATTGCACAGGAAACCCGTGTTCCACGTCACCACCTGAGGCACATCGAAGCGGAAAACTTCGACGAGCTGCCGCCGCCGGTGTATACGAGAGGATTCGTGGTGAACTTCGCCGAGGTCCTTCTTTTAGACCCACAGGTTGTGGCAAAAGATTTTATGAGCCGATATAACGACTGGCGGAAGGCGGGAACAGAACTTCCCCAATAAATGTGGACACCAAAAGCTAACTAAAGGAGGGTGTCCCAATGCCAAAGATTAAAGGACCACGAAAGAGCAACCGATATCCTGATGAGTTCAAGATCAGGGCGGTGAAACTGG
>Ga0209786_1000091_pt1 | contig 38208 bp, 31 predicted proteins | sample WorMetilvaeELBA2_FD_187405 | JGI IMG/M metagenome (GOLD analysis project Ga0209786, IMG submission 187405) | Marine gutless worms symbiont microbial communities from Max Planck institute for Marine Microbiology, Germany - Olavius ilvae ELBA.2... ...
AAAATCAGAACTAGAAATCGCAGTGACATCACCTTCTGCAGTTCACGAACACCTATAAATACGGGCTTACCGTCTAGTCAGTATACACACATCGATCGGTGAACGACATGGCAGCTGAAGCGTCGACGTCAATGACTCTCCCAGATATGGACGGATCGTGTACTTTGGCATGATTTTCGCCCTCCGAATGTGGTATTCGTTACTGGTGAAGCAACGGTTGTTTTTTTGGTGAAGAAATATTTCCTCAGCTTGTTATCGCTTGCTACTATTACGCTGTCTTGTCGAAATCGTCTTGGTTACTGTATCATTTAATGAATTCTTCATTCGCAACAGCTTTTTGAACGAGTAAGAACGGGACACGGTTGGGTTGGCAGGTGTGAAAGGGAGTCACACATAATTACAGACGACAATTCTAGTAGTGAAAGAGACATGGACGATGATAGCGAGGACGGTGAGATATCTCTGGATGAACAGGATTTACCGCCAGCTGCAGCAGAAGACGGACATAAGGTATAGTAGAAGCACCACACACACGCGCGCGCGCGTACTACTACTACTACTAGTACTACTACTACTACCTCGTGGGGGGTAGAAACAAGTGGATAATCAACTTTGTTGGTGTGGTATTTTTTGTTTAGGAAGACGAGACTGCGAAAAATTACGAAATTATTCCGAGCGCTTCGTCAAAAGGCAAGGACCTGCTGGTCGACCCCATCGGCTACCAATACACGAAAAAAAATCGACGTGGTCTATTTAAAACAACCTACTGGAGATGTGTGGTACGAAACAAAAAAATCAACTGTAAAGCATCTGTAATCCAACGCGACGAGAACGTTTTCGAACAAGGTGTACAAAAGCATTCACACGATCCAGTGCGTGGAGGAGCCATAGTGCGACGTATCGCTTACAAGGTTAGTTTCAAATAAACGAAATAAAATTAATCGAAATCATTTGTTTTTAAATTTGTATATCCACACAACCAACACATGTATGTGTATGCATGTGTAGATCAAACAGGCTGCTCTCGCAAATATGTTCCAGTCGGCGTCCGAGATAGCAGAGAAAATCGTCCTCGAAGAGTTCTCCGGCAAACGATGCGAAACAATACCCTCCATAACAAACCTCGCACGTACAAGCAATCGGTATCGGTATATTCAGCGTCCCAGACAGCCAAGGCACCTGACTTTCGGTTTGCAAGAAAAACATGTGCCTAAAGATTTCTTGCGTGCAGACGTACAGATAGGCAGTCAGAGGCATTTCATGTTCGCTACCGATTATCAACTGCAGCTACTCAGTAGAGCCGCAACGTGGTATATGGACGGGACTTTCAAGATCGTGAAAGAGCCTTTCGTGCAGTTATTTTCCATTCATGCATTCGTTCGCAAAGACGGAAAAATCAAACAACTTCCATTGTGTTTCTTCATCATGTCGTCGAGGCGAAGATGCGACTACGAGGCAGTGTTGACAGTATTGCTGCAACATTTGTCTACGGGTCCCAACGTCCAGAAGGTCGTCACCGACTTCGAAAATGCGCTCTGGAAGGCGGTCGGTAACGTCATGGACGTCCGACATCGTGGGTGTGCATTCCATTGGAGCCAGGCTGTTCGTCGCCACATGCGAAGAATTCCAGGTTTATGTGCGAGGTACAGTCGAAATATGTATGATCGCCACCTGTTGCGACAGGTTATGGCTCTCATGTATCTCCCTGCAAACAAAATCGTGGATCAGTTTACCTTGCTCAAGACACAGCTGGAAGATCGAGGCTTCAGTCGAGTGACCGACTATGTTCGGAAGACATGGGTCGCCTCGCGTTCGTGGCCGCCGCGCGCGTGGACTGTATTCAACCAAGTTATACGCACCAATAACGACTGCGAAAGTTGGCATCGTAGGCTAAACGCGAAGGCTAGAGGCGTTAGCGTCAATTTTTACTTCCTCATCGGCCTTCTGCACGAGGAAGCGAAAATGGTACCGATCAATGTGAAATTGCTGACTGATGATAAAGTGCGTCGTGCCAAGTCGATGAAGACGAAGACCAGAGAAGCACGCATAAACAAATGTTGGGACGGTTATACTCGTGGAATACGAACGGCTAATCAGTTGTTGCAGGACTGTGCAAAACTCCACCTTCTACCGCTGGTAGAGGACGAGTAGTAGCGGATGGTGATTAATAAATGAATCGATTTGTAACTGTGTGTGCTATTTATTATACAAAAAATCGTAAAACAAACACACACACGCGCGCATAATTAATTCAAGATAAAGAAAGAAAGAAAAATGCGAAGAAACGCAAACAGAATAATCACGATGGGTCAGTGGATCTCAAGATAGAAACGTTGGTCAAATTATCCAGCCAGCAGAAGGTCGTAAGTAACATTATACATTATAGCAACACTGCCTGATTCTTTTTTGTGTGACTATTTTTTACGGCACGGAAACGCATACCGTTCCTGCCTCGTGAGCTGATTAATCTTCCACGGAAAGCACACAACTTTTTTGGGGTGTGCTATTAAAGACGCGTAGTACTGAGATCACTGCCGAGTCATGAAACTTCTTTCGAAGAACTCAAACGAAAATCTAAAAATAATCAAGTGTTTTTCGAGACACCCTCCCGACTCGTAAAATCGCAATAAGTTATCGTGTGAAATAGTCACACCACACATTTTTTAATGTAAATGTCTGTCTAACAGACGAAGAGTGCAGATGGCGTTGCATGATGTAAATAAAATGCCGGTTGTTGTAATTCTTTTCTTTCTTTTTTTGTGTGTGTCGACACGTAAATAAGTTGTATTACACGCGAGAAAAAGCCGGCAACATAACCATGACTAAAAATCGCTGCATGATGGCTGCACCACCTCTCGGCGATTTGCAATTCGGACATCAGAATGGTCCCAATTTTCACAAGCTGCCCACTAATGGAAATGTCGCTTCTCACGTGCTTCAACGGGCTCTCATTAAGCACGTTGGTAATCGCATGGTTAGCGACGTTACGGGCAATTACAAGAGCATCCTGGCTGCCAAAGACGTGTGCAACGATGTCATGGCAGTGTTCGTCGGAGATCAGAAATCGATCACATTTACTGCAGTCGGACAGGCATTCAACCTGAGTTACGCGCACACGATGAACGTCAAGTCGCTGCGCGATCAGATACTAGTCGTCGTCACTCGTCCCGCGCCTGTACGGTGCAAGAACGTCAATCCGGAAACCACTGCGTGTTTTTGGATCGAACGATGTTTCGACAAGACAACGCGCCACGCCAAGATGGACATCCCGGGTGCCGTGGTCAACACTATCGAAACGCTGAAGACAAAACTCGCCAGTTTCAATACGCTCGGATGGGATGCGACAAACACCACCGACATTATGACGACCGCGGAGCATTACGACAAATTCACACAAAGCATGATTGAATCGCTCAGCGCCTGCTTTTCGGCTCCCGCTTTTGCACTAAAGACAGCTATCGAAAAGGGCGTCGTCGACCAGGCACTAATGTCGTTACTGCACACAGCCATGCCGTATGCACTGGCTACAATCACTGCCAAATTTGCCACGTCCATCGCAGAAGGATCAACGCCTGGGGATTGGGAAAATAATGCTCAGTTGCAGAAACATCTGGCTAAGCAGTACGCGAAAATGACGTGCGAGACGACGTACGCACTTGCCAAAAATCCAGAACACTTTCTTCCTGAACTTATCGATTGCGGATTGAACTCGGTTTCGAAGGTGGCTCATCTAAAGAGCAAAGCGATTGTTTATGCTCCGGCGGAAGACACCGTTTATGATCTTAGCGGCATCATACTGCTCAGCTATCAGGCTTACCGTTTCATCACCACTAATCCCGTTTGCAAAGCTCAACTGCGCGACGGTTACATGATAGACGAGAAACCGGCGTTTTATAAACCCGCTGATGCGTTCATCGAAAACGATCCGACAAAATCTGTTCTTATGCTGTACGACAGTGAAGATCATGAAAAAGATAAGGGTGGTGTTATCGAACTTATCAAGTCTGTCAGAGAAAAAGGCTCTTTCCCGTCGGGTCGCACCAAGGGAGAAGGGGTTGTGAGCTTGTCCGAACTAGGTCGCACCGTTCTCGCTGGAAGAAAGTTGCAGGAAGACGGTGATGGTAGACAGTCAACGCGCAGCAGGTACCTGATCGGTCAGTACGAAGTTACGGAACGGTGCCTGTTCGTGCTGCATAGAGGTGCCGCGTACGTAGTCGATTATACCAGAGAATACATGCCATTAAGAGAGCAGCCCGATTATTACGGTAGAACTGCGTCCCTTGTCGCCACAAAGCGAAATCTATTCAGAGTGTCCGTCGGCGACATCGACAGCAATCACGAACAGATGAACAGATGGATAGCCAGGGTCTGTGCAAGTGTTGCAGGAGACAAAGGCGCGGCTGCAGATATAGATGCACATATGCTGTTCGTCAACAAACCGGTCACTGCAAGTACGCCGGGCTTGTCGCCTCAAGGACTAACGTTCGGTTCTAACGAAGTCAGAACCGCTTTCATGGACCCGGCTCTCTACGACGCCACACAACAGGAAGCAGCTGCTAATTTTAACCTCAAAGCTCTGGCTGGTACAAATGCCAGGGAAATGCTGTTCTTGAAAAACATTTATTCTGACGCTTTGTCCGCCGCTGAAGAAAGCCGGGAGCTCTTTAAAGGATACTGGTATGACAAGACCGCAACAGGTGACGTCAACGCTAAGGGAAGTCAAGCAAAAAATGCCCTGGAAAGCATCGAGCTGCATCCTTTTTTTAACGTGCGCACACGAATTGACGTTTCAACGGGAAAGAAGCTCTTCAACTTCGAGAAGAGAAACGTGTATCTGCAGATGCCGCTTCTCTGCAGCTCCGTCATCAAGTTGAGAGGTATGCATCTGCTAGCAACCGGTGCACGCGACAGCGAAATCGCTGACTTGAACGCGCGTCTGACAGACGTGATGTTTAATGATAAACTCAATTCAGAGTACGCTATGAATACCGATCACGGTGCAAAGATCAATAAGATCTCGACATCGCTTGCGACGATGTTCAAGAACGCATTTACCCGCGGATCCTTCACACCGGAAGAGCTCAATTTCACGTTTCACAATTTTGAAGCCGCACCGGAAAATAATAATAATCCGAGACCGAACTGGTTCATTACCAAATATGTCGTTATGCCTGTTGTTGCGCGTGGGCGAACGTCATTCCAAAACGGAAAGGAAACCTCGTACGATAACAAGCGACTCGATAAGGACGTCGTTAAAATCCGAGATGTGGCCGAATTCGAGATGTTCAAGAAAGACCACCTGTTTCCTGATGATTATGTCATGAGTGCTAACACGTACTGGATCACAGTGAAAAGCAATTGGCCTCCGATTCTGCAAGCCGCCGCTCTTCTCATGCAATACTGCTTGACTACACCGACTGCGTTGTCTGCGATTATTCTGGAAAACGGACATCCAGGCTTTGCTGTAGATTTCATCCGACACGACGCCGTCTATAGCGAACAGGCTATTTTTACGCTGGTTGGGTCACACGAAATGATACTGTCTCCTGGCGGCGTGTCTCTGAAAGAGAAGGGTGACGGCTCGATCGACGTCATGGTCAACAGTGACATTCACACGACCAGAAATACGCTCGGAGCTGGAGCTGTGCTCGTGCCTTCCGTATTTCCTAACGTCAACGCAACTCCAAGAGGTGAAAACGCGGCCGGTAATCCGATCGTCACCAGAGACTGCATTACGAGAACCGAACACGGAACCCTTGCTCAGCTGTTGCTCAAGAGCACTGGGCTAAGCGCAAAGGACGCGGAGATGATCAGGCAACAGCTAGGTGTGAGTTCCAGACACAGAAACGTACACAATTTAACCATCGGCGCCGACTTGCCCGACGAATTCGTACCTATCATACGCCCAATTGCCAGACCGACAGAATGCATCCAACCCATTATGGGCATCGAAAAGTCAGCTTGTATGCGTCTGTCGGGGTCAAGTAACACCGCCTGGGAACGATTTTACAAGTCGAGCGAGATCACACAAAATCCGTATGCGAGCAAGATGTGTAGTCTTTATCAAATGAGGTACACGAAGGACAACACGGTGATCGGTCGGGATCGGGCATTTCTGCTGCGAACAACGTGTGTGGTGCAAAATCAAGTCGTCTGTTCTACAACTGCAGCGCTGGAAGAACTCTACGATCTTTCGCAGGACGTCGGTATTCTTACGCCGGTTGAACGATCTGCCATCACACTGCATTCGGCACAGAATTTCGACAACGTGGACGGCATGTCTTTTAAGCAGGAGGTGAATGATGCTGAAATTACCGGTCGTCCGCTGTTGGGAATACTCGACGTTCCGGCCGTTATGGGTTTCAGTGTGCCGTACACACAGTCTACAGATTTGGACGTTTTGGTCGCCGGTACGGCCACACGATACCCACCGGGCGGTTACGCCACAATTCTTAAAGGACCCACCGATTACCATATCGTATCTCCGTTCACTGTCCCCCCGCAGAGAACAATGACGATGGCATGTTAGTAACGCATAGACATGCAATAAAAGAACAACGACATTTATACGTTTACAATCGTCTTTATTCATTCATTTCCAACGCATACATCTACGCCTAATACCAGTGCAAACTGGTTTTCGCCGCCCAGTTTCTCGACCGACGCATGCGTAGTAGCTAGGAGGTACAGGTTTCATTTCAAATAACCACGGTACGCACACGGTATACTTAGCGCATACGATAATGCTGAGTGTCATTCCGTATATCAAGAAACCAAGCAGAAATGGTATCATGGTTAGAGGTATGTCGGCAAACAACGATCTGAACACCGTGTTCATAGTCTCCGCCGCAATCTCCAGTGGTTCTACGATAAATTTCGTCGCTGTTGCTGTAAGAGCAGAAGACGGTGAAGTTTCCCACAGTGCGTCGACGTAGAGCGCCCTCATTTCCTTTTCGCACGCATCCACTACCGGCACTACAACGAACAATGTTCGCATCGTCGCAAGCAATATATTGTACAGCGTTTTGCCGTTGACGTGACAGACATTCTTCAGCTTTGTCAGCGTAGCCATCTTCGAAGCAACGGAAGTGTGGTATGCGAAACAGAAGTTCCAAATTATACCGGCAACAAAGAGCAAAACGAACAGCTTCTTCAGAAAATTTGCCCAGTTGACGTTATCTGCCAAACGACAGCTCACAGTTATCAAACAGACAGCGCAAAGTATCGCCGATACACAATTGATGCATGTGTGAAAATACGCCGGCCATACGGAAACTGGCTCCGGACTACACGATATCACCAAACATGTCTTCAGTATTTGTCTCAGTAAATTCACAATAGTCACAGCGTCTTTATTTGTCACTGCATGTCCGAGCGCAGACAGTTCGGTACACGACGACGTGTTACGCGGTATGTACAGACATTCCGGTTCGTTAGTAAATAGTCCGTTCACGACGTCGACTAAACGTTCTAGCGCGTCCATAGTTTATTGTCCCAGCGAGTGTCGCAGGCTTCGAAGCTCTTTCAGTGCTGTCTGTAGGTCGACGTCTCCGCTATGTTTTTGAGGAATACGATAATGACGATCCTGTCTATGTCGACGGTCGCGTCGATACATGTGCCAACGACGACGTCCTTTCTCACCACGAGACGAGTTGCCATTTCTGTCCTCGTTGACCGCTGAAGGTCGACTGAAGTGCTCGTTGTACCGATTCATCACTTTTTGTTCTTCTGGACGGAGCGAACTAGGCATTCTTCCGCAGTAATATCGCCACGTGTACACTTCGCCTCTGGTAATTCCTAACTCGGCGAAGAGCTGAACGAGCACATGCCCATGCGTAGTGTCGAATCCATAGCACCCCAAGCGTAAACCACACAGTCCGGGCAAGTGATACAGGCGTTCTTTGTCGTGCAGTAGGTACGTCTTGTACTTGTACAGCATTTCTTGCAGGTTGAAGTTCCCGCGCTCTCGAAAGGCTTTCTTTGGAAACGGTAATGCCCAGTAGGACAGCCGATAACTTTCTGCATTATCGCCGATGTTGATGTCACACGACTCGTCCAAGCACAGATGAGTCAGAAACGGCGGGTGTGCAGGTTCATACCACCAATCGGGTGTCGAGTAGTAGCTCGACGACGAAACAGCGGTTGCAACCGGTTCGCCATGTGCATTCTCGTGATTAACAGCAACTGTTGTCGACCGTTCGTCTTCCATGTCATCGTCAGACGACGAAGACGACGACGACGACGACGACGATGACGACGAGTCGCTATCTTCAATACTATGTGTAGTATCGAACGTCAAATCGACTTCTTCCATGGTTGACATCGGTACACTCTGACTGTCAGACGTCAAGAAATCCGTCATTGTAATGTGACGATGACAAATGACAAAAACGCAGCCCTTATATAGTTTGCTCGTCGACCTTCGATGATTCACCCACCAACTTTATGTTCTTTGGTCTGACACGCTTAACGTAAATAGGCACAAACCAGTAGACGTTGCCGCGGTTTCGCGTTTTCAGTGCAGAACGAAGCGAATTCGACCCGATTACCGACAGAATTGTTGCCAAAAAGAGCAGCGGAGGATTGCGGTACTTTACCTATGGAAAAGCAGTAATATGGGGAGAGAAGAAACTCTAGCATCGTAGAAAACGACTCATCGAAAAGGCGAGCAAACGCAGAAGACGTCACATTAACGACCGACGTTTGAGGAACGTGTGTGCGCGTGCGTTGTATGTGTGTATGTGTGTGTGTGTGTGTCGAAGTGTAAAGTGTAAAATAAAATTCGCAAAAAAACATCAATCTAGTGTTTTTTTTAATCAACCACCATCTCAAATCAACATAAAGCTACGCAACTACTAAGCATATTGAATGTTGTAACATGACCGTTTCCAAGCATCGTAGTCGGCCGTATGTAAGTACCTACTGACCACATACAGCCAACTTCTGGCTTACGATCCCGCGCAAGTTTTCGGCGTACCGATCTTTCAAGACATCGACATTATGTATTGGCGGCAAACATGTAATGACGCGAAACATGAATTTGTCCTCAACTATCTCAACGTCATAAGTTCCCTCTTTGACGCTCTTCAGTTCTCCGACAGCGTTTCTCTGTATCATCTTCAGAGCGTGACACAGACAGGCGACATGGTGACCGAAATTCAGAAATAGCGTGCTTCTAAAAGGTGCTCGTTTTTCGACAATTACCCTCCTTTTCGTTTCGTCCACTTTGATCATTGACTCGGCGTCTGGTATGTCCGTTATCAGCGCGTAGTACACGAGAGTTCTCCACTCATAGTTGTCGAATATCACCTGATATAGGTATGCTGACTCTGCAACTCTGACTTCGTATTTGGAAACGCGAGAGTCGACCAAGTCCCTCACAAACTCAGCAGTATGAGTATCTACAAATCTACACAGAGGTATGATCTCAGTGCCGCCGTCGTATACGACTTCTTTCTTCTTGTTCTTAATGTATAGTGTTCCTAAAAGCAGCAGTTTGTGTGGATACGACACGATGTCCACCAGACAAGCGTCTCTGATAGGGTACAATTCGATCGAGTCCACTAAACCACCCCCAGTCTCTTTTGCGACCGCATGCGTGTTTATCACCCGTTGTCGTCGTTTCTCGAACGTTTCACGTTTGACGTGTCCGACACCGCCACGTTTCGTCGTGTTCATGTCGATCGTCGTCCGCGATTATTTCGTCTGCTGGACGTTTACGGGTACGTTCTTTTCACGCGTATGCAATGATGACGGTTGTACAGTTGGAACGCTAATAAGTTTATTTTTCTTCTCTGTCGATGGCATTTCCGCTCGAACCGTTTGAAGCCTGTTCGTCTCTGCTGTTGTTTCAGGCTCCACACACGACGGCGACAATGACGACGAAAGACGCAAGTGCTTGGTACCGCACTGCACACTGTCGCCGTCATTTCCCCTCTTTTTTCGTTGCTCCTGGTACGAATATGATATCGACGTCGGTTCCAGTCCGAAAAACTCGTCATCTTTTAGCACGTATCGAAAAGTCGTATAACTCCAAGACGGCGCCGATTTCACTTTAAAACAGTCAATCTGAACTGTAGTCACGTGACCGTCCCTTTTCTTTATAAGTGTGTGCGGACCCGCATTCGGAACAAGGCCGATCTGGATTGCCGCTGCCTCTCTGTACACCGTAACGTCTCGTGGTATTTTACTGTACATTCGACATTTGCTAACGATGTTCTCCAGAACGCTCTGCGCCGTTTCTCCGGCATAACCGAACACGAACATCGCCGTGTATTCTTGGTCGCTCACTGCCGTACCGCCGTTGTCCGTCACCACCGTTCTCGCCGCAGACGTTCCTTCACTAGCTTCCGATTTGTCGACCAGAGTGTCTCCAAGTCGACCGCATAGCAATTCGTCAGAAGGACCTACCACCAAGAACAGTCTTGCCGGGTGATTATAGTTGTTCGACGACTCCAGCTTGTTTACGCCCGAAATTCTGTCTATCGGAATATTCAGTGGAAAAGAGTGAGTGTCCAAGCAAGTGCCTTCCGTCAAAACGCAAGTCCGAACCTGCTCTAATTCCGATATAAAACACAACAGTTTTTCGTCGGTTGTTACCAGACCGTACGGGCGAACTATCTCTGTCATCTTTTTTATGGGTCCTGTTTTCAGCATCGACTTTGTCGGTTGAAAATATTTATCGGCATCTTTCGTCAGCAGTCCGTGCAGGTGTTCGCAGATCGGTGGAAGACTAAGTTTCGTGTAGTTAGCTCCAATCATCCTCAGCTCGTTTAGCGTAGTAACGAACGACGCGAAATCTACAAATGACATGTCCACTCCAACGCCGCTGACACCGGCTCTGTGCATCATCTCTTTGCGCGCGATTTCCGTATCCATTCCGATGATTTGCATGGCGACATTGCATTTCATCAGGCCCGCAATCATTGGGCTGCTTTCCGCGTAGTTGGGCGTTGCGGTCGGCGCATTTTTCGGACGATAAAACTTTTCCGCTATGTTTATGTATTGAAAACACCTATTCGGGTGTTGACGAACAAAAGGAATATCAAACACGTCCGTCATGTTTCGTTTAGTAGTCTTTGTACACTTTCTGGCTGCAGGAGCGTTAACTATCTATCTTACGTTTTACTGGCAGCGTGCATGTATAAACGTCGTCGAACTAGAACGTCGTCGAATATGCAGAATGTTCTCTGGATGCGTTCCCGGATCTGGCACTAATCTCACAGCGAATGAATTGCGAGCAATGTGCAGTGCGTATGCCGTAACGGTTTGCGTTGGTGACCGTCGATGTTGCCTAGACTGTAAGGTTGCACATCCATTCGATGCTCCACAACCACCTGAAAACGTCGCCTTCGATTTTGTTGATAAACATTGTTTCGCTCGGAACGTCATCGTAACTGGAGTATTGATGTACGTTGTCATTTACGGCGTACTGGCTATCATGAAAGCTCTAGAATCTAACATGTCGTCAAAGCTCAACAAGAAGGCAACGTCGCCGACTCAATCACATCGTCATTACAAACATGCGCTCGTCGGCATAATTCTCATTATTGGTTTTCTCTTATCTATTTCCATGACCATATATTGCATCTTTTACGTCTCGCAAACGTGGGATGTCGTGAAAGCATGCCAAACCACGCTGTTGTATCTACTTTCGTGGACTATTCTGTCTGTGTTGGCTTCCGTCGATTACGCGCTATCGTTTTTCGCAATTACCGCACGTATACTCACCGTCAATAAAACGACGGTGACGTCAGCAGTTGTGCTTCTACAGGCATGTTTGACAAAGTTCGTTGACCTCATTGGAGGTCTGCTGATCATTTGGTGGGCGTTTCTGATTATCTACCTCGAAGGAGCATACAACGGCCGATGGAGAATAACGCTATAACATAAGTGCTGTTTTTTAACGCCTAACACACTGGTTGTGGTAGACCACGCTCCGCCCACGCCCCGCCCATATGCTCATTTACATAACATTGTGGTAGACCAAAGCCTACCACGCTCAGAGGCTGTTAGGTTGTGGTCGCTTTCAAATATGGCGTCCAACATATGGAGGTGTTTATTGACGGACAAAAATGCATCAAAGTTGTTAATGCCGACGGTTTGGACATGAACGTCGTTTTCGTCTCCGAAAGTGGTAACTTGCTACTAGTGTACGGAAAAGTCGACAATATTGTATATTTCGATAAGAAACTAGCAGGCAGACTCCTAGGCCTGCCGCCGGTTGCGATGACAACAGCTGTGGTCTACCACACGTTCGCAATGCCGTTTTCCATGCAGCGTGGTAGACCACTGAAATTTGTGGTATACCACAGAGTTGTGTTAGGCGTTAAAAAACAGCACTATAATGTGTTTACTTTCACTGTCGTTGAAAAATACGAAAAAACAACGGAATACAGCAGACGATACCGTATAACGTAAACAAGCAGATCAGAATCCAATTCAACGCCAGTGATACGACGCAAACGCTGCTTTTGAACGACCCTGAAAAGTCGACAGATATTCCCACAAAAACGTAAAATATCACTGAAAATAGAGGTGCAGTGTCCATGCCGGCCAGTATCAGCAACGAACGGTTCCTAAACTTGCTGCCATCGCCGTCCTGTTTTTGACTGCAAGAGTAAGCGAAGCCGCCGCGGGACATTTCGCGCATAAGGTGACAGTTTTTCAACGACATTATCGAATTCAGCAGCACGTTTTGGGGCACTTCACCGTCGTCCCGTGTTTTGGGTGAATTCAGTTTGCGCATCGACGTCATTCGTTTGACGTGGTTGAACATGTCTATCTCCTGGCCCATCCCAATCGTCGCTTTTGTGGTCGGTGTGGATATCCCTTTCGTCACGTGTCTTTTCACACTGTTATTTCTACCGACATCCACCTTCTGTAGCATTACGTTGTATTGGTTAGCTAATTTCTGAAACTGACGTCTGTTGGTGCTGTAATACAGTGCCATACCCAGTACAACGGCGAAGACTGTGTGCCGCAGCGTCACGTAAATCAGTAGACATACTCCGATCATTCCGAAAGTGCTGTGAGATTCGCACGTTTTTCTGTACTCGACATATATTCCCACGGATATGCCGCCTAATATACCCCACACCATAGCCATGAGTGTCGTGCCAACGAACGTCATCTTGACATTTTTACGTAATATTCCCAATTTCTGCTCCCCGTCTATAAACGGGTTGCAATTTTCTTCATTGTCATCATAATCATCACCATTATCGCTGTCGTTACCATGCCGCAGCAGGCAGGTCTTGTCTTCGACATCCTCGACTGACGACGACGTCGACGACAGCGATGACAACGAGACTAAATCGTCAGTATTTCCAGGAGGAGGTGAAGGTGGCAGCTCACGGTTACGTTTCAGCGAGCTCATGACGATGTCCACTACTCTTCGCTTCGTCACAGATCGATTGAGTATGGCAGCAAAGGAATATGCCAAACAATCTACAGCTAGCGAAAACAAAACTGCGACATATATCGCGAATTTGGAAAACTTACTGGCAGAATGTCAACGAAAATACACAGTCGTCGTGAACCAGTCAGCCGTATCACAGCCGCTATCGGCATCGATCGCCAACAGTCACGAAAATAATCGCTCCCACGACGTCGAAAACGACGACGTGTCATCCGCGCAAACATGCAGCAGACAAGAGGTGATAGAAAGCATGACCTGGGAAGAATTGAGCAGAGCCGCTCATACTCTAGCGGACTTGAAATATCGCTCGCAAGCCGCTAGTTCAGAAAAAATTCAGTCCGCCGTATTGTTTCCGCAGTTTTTTGTCGACGACGACCGACAAGACGACCACAGTGCAATGGACGACGGCGCATACTCGCAGCTGCTAGTGGCACCTTATTTTACTCATTATAACAGTATGAAATTGGCACTGGTGGAAGTGGGGAGAAGATTAGAGCAAAAGAGGAACGAATTGGGTAGTAGATCTCCGCGACAAATTGATATAGCGACAAGTGTCGTGCCTAGCCAGTGGATGGCGGATTTTCTGTACGTGTTCGGCAGAGCCAAAACAGCAGGAACGCAACATTATCCAAAACCCAGAGAAATGGCAGATGTCTTTTACGCAACGAAAGACGTACGTCTCATAGACGATAGGGGCAATTCCGTACCAACGCAACTCAGAAACTACACATTCGATATCGGCTATCATTGCGTCCGTTTCGGGTCGCTTTACACCACGCTGCCGTTCAATCCGGTCAACGACATTTATATGAAGCCTACAGTTTATGCCGATATTGAACTGCTTGTGCACTATGCCATTCGAACGGCCGAGAATGACGACGTGCGGTACGATAATTTTCTCCGAAGTCCTTCGTCGTTTCTCTCCGGGTCGAAGTACATGTATATGATAGAGGCCGTGAAGTGTGCTGCACGCAAAATCATGTCGTCGTTTGACAACGGTTTGTACTTCAAAGCACACAGCAGGTATGGCGTAGAGTTAATGAAGCGCAGCCAGGCGGTACTTGCCGATACGACGTACACCAAAGAAATTGCCGCCGTACCGGACAACGTCATGGTGGGCCTCTATTTGGACGTGCTGGAAAATCGAATCGTCTACGAACGAAGAAAAGAGATGGCTGTGTTCGGCGGCATCAGAAAACTCGAAGCTAGAGATATGCGCTTGGAGTCGCCAATCGGGAAATTGCTGAATTTCGATGAACGATCGATAGCGGAATTCGAAGCACTGTACAAAGAAATCGAACCTCGTCGACCAGAACGGGTAAACGCGCAGCTGTCTGATCGAGTCGCGTCGTTCCGCTGTGTGCATCGCGTTTATGCCATGCTAGTATCTGCCGCTGCAATGATCTACGCCATGAGATCATCCTCCGAAGACTCGACGCTCCAGGTCAGCTTCGTGCTTGATAGGTGCATGAGACACGATCCAGATACCGGTGCAATCGTGTACGCTTCGACCGCCGAGGCGTTTCCCGGATTGCTGTTCTACACGATCCTTGCCACTCCAGTTAGGCGGGAAGATTTCGAGAAAATCAACAGCACCACCGCCACCGACATAACCCAACCCGGAGTTTCAAGTCCTGCATATTTTGCCAACAGACCCGACAGAAAAGCTTTTTTCGATACGTTCGGATCTTACGCATTCAGAATTGACAGCATCAGCAAAGCGAAAGTGGGTACCGGTTTCCCCGTCGATGTCACATCCGCGAACGAGGGGATGCGTTGGATTACAAACGAAGATCTCGCTATTATTAGAGCCTCGACGGGAAAACAACTAGCGGAAGCACAGTCGGCTTTCATTACTCTGTTGGCATTCAACGCGCATTCACGAAACGCATCGACCTGGCTCACAGACGCGGATGTGATTGCTTACTTTAAAGATCATCGATCTACCGAAAACAGACGCGGCTATCATAAACTAACCGAATTTCATCAGAGTTATACGGACGTGCGAGCGTTCTTTGCACTGCCGGTTATGTATTCTGCACGCGCCGACTTAATCGACACTTCCAAGCGGGCAAAAATCGCTACGAGTGAATCGGCGAGTGGAAATCATCGTTTTGCAGATATGCTGCAGCAGATCACCGCACACCGCGACAATCCGACAACATCACAGGACGTCGGCGAAGACGTTGCAGATATTAGTCGTTTTATTAGTTAAGTGTTCTGTGCGAACCATGCGTTCATGTATGTATGTATGTATGTATGTGACTGAGCATAATAAAGACTGTATTCATTTTCACGTTGTATATTTATTGACAGATATGACATGTAACGAAAAAAAAATCGTCGTCTATGGTCTAGTCCTTTACTCCGTACCTCAGCCTACATAGACTACAGAGATTGTTTCCCACAACACTTCTCACGCGTGATTATTTTCCTACAAGATAACCGAATGCATTATAACGCTACGTTAATCGTTTATTTTTTGGACGCGATGGTTCATTCACTTCGGATTTCGTTTACTTTTCTTAGTACGAAAGATATATTCTTCGTCAGTGTCCACCGTAGAGCTGTCGTCGCTCGCATCTGTTGTTCTCTTGTGCAACTTAGTCTTCTTCTTCTGCGCCGTAATACCAGCATCTCGTCTAGCTCGTCTTTCTAGGATAATGTGGGTAGCCACGATTAACGTAATGAACAAAATCAACAGCGATAGTACAGTCAGAACACCGAACATCGCTACCGTGGTATTTTCTACTCGAATCATACGAGGCTCAAAGTTGGTAGTAACTGTGGCAATCATCTTTGCCACCTCTGCATCCGACACACCCGGTATATCCACAGTCATCGCGTTTAGCCTAGTGAGTGGACAGATCAAACAAAATGTTTGCTGAATATAGCAACGACGTGCGTGTAGCTTACGAGAACGAACGAACAAACATTCTCGGCAATATCGGAGAATACTGCGCGAGTGCTATAGATCTTGAAGGGATTGATGTGGAAGTAAGAAACCTCGCAATTTTTGGTACGACATTTTCTTTTTAATTATTTTTTAATACGTCACAGAGGACACGTTCAACGCGTACGCGTTCACAGAACGCGACAACACACGCGGAAAAAGGTGTGCTTTTTTATCACACTTAATCTGGATAAACAGATACATACGCATAATTTACTCATTTATTTCGCAGATATTCAATAAACATAAAATAAAACTTGTCAACGGTTTCTAATTCGAATAGTCTTTTTGTGCATCGCCACTCTTCATACCGTAGTACTACTAATAACAGTTCAGCCGCGCAAATTAGAGAGGGGTTCCTGTCGAATTCATAACTCAAGCACAGTCCGTCGCTAAAACATCTGCAGTAGAAGTCTACACTCCCATCTCCGTCGGCGGTAGGTCTGGTAGATACTGCTCGGCGCAAATGTCTTCGGAATTCTTCCATTCTAAATTGATAACGTGTACACGTAATGTAAACTTGATCGTAAACAGACCGGCTGACTGTCGATCACTTCGGTTCGCGCCGAGGGCGGCTGAATACGTGATAAATTCAGCGAAATTTGCACCACACGTGTGTCCGAATAAGCAATGTCTTTAGCATTAGTCGGCCACATATGTTTCGATCCGAAATTCATAAGTAACAGCGAATACTCGCGCAGACTATATTCGTCTTCTGCGCATCGAACTGCGACAAAATTGAGCCATTTTTCCCACGATATATTTCTTAATTGCACGGCATCTAACAGAAGGCGCACACGACGCCACTGACCAGCTGTAGCCGCACTCCAATCAATTTGATACATTAAAGTGGACAAAATAACGTCTTCTTCTGTACTTCTTTTGCAATTCACGCCGTACGCCAATAGATAGAGAAAAAGCGAATCGTCTATACGCGATTCTTTTCGGATGCTTCGTCGGAAAATTTCGACGATGATTTCAGGTGATTTGTCTACGCAAGCGGTAATATACACCGGCCAAAAGTACTGACCGTAATTAATATCGGCGTACTGCTGCAGATCTTCGTAAAAATTTTCGTACACGCACTGTTCGCACGATTTTTCAACGTACTCCTTGACTATGCGAGGCACGCTTACGGCAGCCGTTTCCGCGTCGCTAACTGTTAGGTCTATTTTTAAGGACGCGTGCGCGCATCGAAACAAATCTTCCTCCGTACTGTACAGGTCAATCATCAGACTCATCTCCTTCGTTTAGAATATCTGATCTTGTCGGTGTTCAACGGTTCGGTTTCTTCGTCAGCGGAATCGTCGTTATCTTCGTCTGGAACTTTCTTGTACAACTTATATTTTTGGGCTGCACTCGCTGAAGATCGCTGTTTTGCTTTTCTTTCCAGATACACGTGAGTAGCGATGAACGAAGTAAGCAGCAAAATGAGAAGCATTAGAAACGTTATGACGCTGAACATTCCTACAATGGTGTTTTCTATTCTGGTCATACGCGGTTCGAAATTCACAATGACGGTAGTGATCAAGCTAGTGATCTCCTCGTCCGTCACCCCAGGTATGGACAGGGTCATCGTGCTATTTCAGAAGACGATAAGGACGAATGAAACAACACTATAAAGATATGGCTCTTCGTGACACGTCCAACTGGGAGACGTCTGATCGATCGAAACGAATTTTGCAACAGTTTCTTACCAGTGACGATGTGTATGTCAGAGAAAGAACTCGCCGGCTACTCGGCAATACTGCAGATTACGGCATGGTGCTTACGCTGGCGCTGACACTGAGAGCTTCACCGTCCACACATAATGTGGCTGTCGACAAACTGCTGGAAGAATGGCCAGCTTTCGATCGTATCTATCGATCAGGATTACCGAAACAGACGCTGTGGAATTTTTTTGCGACTATGCACGAACAGGCAGTCCAAAATAGACATATCGTTAAGACTCTTGTGAAATGCAGGGGTCGTGAGCAATACGATAGTTCCATTTCTACTCTTCTTGCTCTGTACATCAACAATGGCACTGCTTATCGAGCGTTGGAGGAGCATGCACAAAATTCGTATCTCTACATTCCGTTCGATCCGTTGCGTCACGCCTACGATTTTCTAACGGTTATTCTACCGACGACAGTGATTGTTGACGTGGCATTGTCTCGTGATTATGACGAAATACTCCGAGGCCTTCGAGCTGTAGGGCTCCTTTTTAATCGTGACAACATGGACGTCTTCTGTTCCGAGTTTGGAGATTTGCTGAATGAGATAAAACTTCACGTTTCCACTCATCCCGGATATGCCGGTATATCCGTGACAAAGCACGTAGTTCATAATCTTCTGAAGACTGCTTCGAAAGGGCAGGTCGGGTTGACGATAGACAGACGACAGTTGGACCAAACGACTTCTCACATCGATGCGGTGACCGCTTTGATAGACGTCTGTAGATTACTGGGGTTCACCGGTAACGATTGTGCATTCTTCTGGTTCGATTTATTGTGTGGTCTCTGTGTACACCCGTTCACCAGAATGCGTGCTGTTAATTCTCAGTATCGCTGGTACGGTGTTCCGTGGGCCGTCGTAAAAAAACTCAACGATGCAGCTTCGGTTAGGAAAATGTCACTACCGACGGACGTGTCAGACGACGTATTGATTTGGTTCGACGCCAAGGACGATGCACGACACCTCTTAACGAATGGTGTGTGGTCTTCCGTCCAAACGAAAGCTACTCGTCATGCTTGCAGCTTTCGAGATCAAGTCGAAGATGTCGAACAACGGGAACGCGCTGTATGCGATTATCGTACAGCTCAATGGTACGCGACGTTTCGTGATTTGTGGGATTCATCGGATAAATCAAATAATTGCATGTCGCTACAGATTGTCGAGTACGAATCTGAGCAGTGCGACGATTTCCTTCTATTCTCCGTTGACCTGCCGAAATGTTCCAACTACTTAGAAGCGTTAGTTGCTAACATGGGCGTCTATAGCTGTTTTCAATACACGGACACATTCACGGAAGAAACAGCCATGCGGACGTTGGCATGCGTTTTCAATAACACGATCATATCCCCTTTGGAGCATGACTACTCGACATCAAAGTTCATGAGCGGTTTAAAAGAGTTTCTCTTCGCTCTCACGCATGTCAGTTACGACGACAACGACGACGGTTTTTCACTCGATCACGTGTACGACGTTTACGAACAGTACTGCCGGGAAGATGTCAACGTACTATTTGCGTGGGCGATGAGGGCAGCTGCATTTTATCATCTCGACGAACATCAGTATGTCGCGTTTAACAAACTGCCTGTCGACTCATCGGAAGCTTCAGAAAGACTAGAACGATTCGTTTTGTCAATGGTCGACAGTGACGGCGTTGATCCCGTTATTGCCGTGTTGGATAAAGCGATAGACATATACAGAGACCGATTGCAAGCGGAGCAGGGCAGTAGAAAAGTTGCATTACTCAATACCATTAAACATCTGGAGCACGTCACTATACCTAGAGCCTACAAGTACGGCGATGTTCTTTTAATTGACGCCTCACTACCACTCCTCGTTGCTACGCGTGCGTCGTTTTTGCGTGTTTCCGTGAAATAGCCATACCATACATGTTAAGCATGCAGACAATGGGAGCGTCATTGCTTTTACTGAGCGCGTTTTGCGCAGCACAACTGTTGGTCGATGCTACAGACGTCAGCGTTTCCTTAATCGTCAACTTATTACCACACGATGAGATATACGATTTGCAGCTTGAATGTTCGGCGAGTTGGGTGCCATGGTGGGTGCCAGCGACTCAATCAATTTACCCAACCAGCTTTTCTTTTTTCAGCAACAGAGCACCGAACGATGTTAAAACTATATACACGCGCAGCGATGGGCAGTTGCATTTATCTAACTGCGAGGTTCTCTCCTCCTTAGCATTTGGACAGCGAACTTGGTCAAACTGTTCGAAATCAAACGGTACTTTAACTGTGGTTGTAAAAATAGCTGACACCGCAGAGCAGGACTTGGCTACGTGGACATGTGTCTCTCATTTCGCTGATCCAAAAACGGGACGCGATTACTATGGCAGAGATCAATCGTCTGAAGCATACATGAACGCCGCCGTGACGGCTTTCGAAGATCGACAGTTAGAAATCGGTGCAGTAAGCGTGGTGCCAATAGAAGTCACGTCGGTCGGCAACGTCGTACTGGGTTGTCAGATACATGGTCTCACCACTCCGCTACATGTTCGTCATGGCGCCTTACGAGGCGTTCCGTTGAAGCACGTACACTTTCGTGTCGGCGATAAAACTTATACTGGAGAGTTATATGGTAGAAGGTCGTCTAACGAATTACCGACTTGCAACACGCAACCACATCCAGCAGTTTCATGCTTTACGACACGACATGACGATTTCGCCTGCCAGAATCACTCATTCACGCTTCTCGCTGAAGCTTCAGAAGGAAATGACGACGTGTATGAGCCCTTAGACACGTCGCTTTCGTTTGTGTTCAACGCTAGTCGGGGCGTATCTACCGTTACGTTGACGGATTATGTGCTTGTAGAAAATCTTCCGCGATCGGTGTCGTGCTATGGAATTTCTGGAAGATCCAGAGGACACGTCTGTCTGAGTAGCAATAACATTGAGTACTTGACAACTTCGCTGCTTCACCTTGCTAAGTGGCATACTCGTCTTTCCATTAAACAAGTTACGGGAACGACACTGACATGCTCGAACGGTACTGCTTTGACGATCATGTCACACGATTGCGTGAACAGAACTCGACATTGCCACGAAGACGCCGGTTTTCAAGTGGTCGAGTTCTTTGACAACATCACGATACGGCAAGATTATGCCGTTCGCAGCTGCATTATTAGTCACTATTATTGTTTTGATAGGCGACGCGTTTCAACAGAACACGTGCAAATCTACATTGCCGCTCAGCAGAAGACGCTTGATCTCACCGAACGCTTCATCACATCCGATGACGTCTTTCCTAATTGCGGAGCCGCCCGTGTCGTAAAAACCGCACAAAACATATTGACCGGATACACAACTGCACTTGCAACATTCATGACTGTAGAGTATCGCAACATTCTTCAATCACCCGTGTTTACGTGTCCGTGCGTTCAAGTTCCACGAACTTGTCCTGGAAATTTTCCCGTCGTGTTCACGATTGTTGTGGCACGTGCATCTTATTATGCTAATGAGGAAGTGAAGTGTACGGTGTTCGGCAAAATGAGCGCTGCAACTAGTATGTCGGCTCTTTTACAAGATATGGTCTGTTCTGCCGCTGGAGATAGCCATCATATGCGTTTCTTGCCGCCTCCAAGTCCGAAACTGGAACACTTGGCTACCGTTTATGGCACCAACAGTAAACAACAAGCATCGCTCTACTGCAGGTCAACATTAGACGACTGTCGACGATCGTTCTCAGAAGTCGAAATGAAACTTATTCCCCGAAAATGGACCGGTACAAAGGACGACGTAGTATACCGTGGAGGTCATCGGTTGTTGGTGGATCCCGTTGTGTTTGCCACTCGCTACGATGGTGTACAGTGTAGATGGAAAGGATCTGACTGGGGAGACGACGTCGTCCGTGTGGAGAACATGCTCGCTGCGTATCATCAGCTAACTTGTCGCGTCAGCGAAACATATCACATCGACATCGAAATGGTCAACGAAACCAGCGTGCGGTGCGTGTTGTCCTATGCAGATGACATCCAAGGATGCCCGGCAGTTAAAAAGCTGATGATTGCTAATTATTCGTGCGTTGGCTTGGGGTGCAAGCACGGCGGTCAAGATATGTCTCTGGTTTTGTATCACGAAGATCTCACGGACAATTCTACTGTGTACAAGTGCTATGCGATGCTGCAGGATACCAGCCTTCGATCCCTGTCAGCCGCAAAGACCACGAAGCAACTGAAACAAGCCGGCGATACCGTATGCGATTTCGCTAAACTTAGGCCGGTAATTCTGCAGCACACCTTCAACTCGGGAGACGTACATCTCACTTGCAGATATCCAATGGACATCGGCAACATCAAACACTGTCAATCTGGAGTTCTGCGAGCTGCCATCCAGCTGGAGATCCAAAAAGTTACAGCGGGAGCGACGGTTTCTGAAGCTAGCAAACAATTTCTTCTGCGGGTTGCTTACACACTACAAGCCGATGGAACGGTGGATCTATATACTGTTGGCGGAGGAGGTGAATTTGTACAGTATCATGGTTACACAACTCCTAGCAAAAATGTCATGACAGTTCTCATCGATCGGAAATTTTTTGACGCAGTCATACATTTCGGAGCCTTCGGTGTCGCTGTTTACGCACATTGTACATTTCTCTACGACGAATACACGACACGTTCACGAGAAATCGGTTTGGTTGATGCGCCAATAAAAGCCTATCGACGCGCTGAAAGAAACCGACGTTACCCCCGATTGTACCATTCGGTAGTGCACGCACAACCCTCAGAATTTGTGCGGACATGGACACTACAACAGAGTCACGCTGTCACTACGTTTGTGTCTATGTTAGCCATAGCATTACTTTGTATTTTCATTGTTTGTACTATTTTTGCTGCGGTCATTGCTGCACCGTACTATAAATTATGAAATGTGAGACAATAAACACAGTAGAACGCATTTTATTGCTTTCTCTTTGCGCGCCAGCCATTACCCGATAACTGTCGTCTAGCGTCTTTACACTCTAGCACAAAACTATTCAAACAGTGTTCAGTATCGAGCATGGTCAATATTGACATAAATGTATACAAGTCTGTCGGGTTAAATAGACAGTGCGGTGAAATGAGTCCGCACACGCCGCTGGCAGTATGTGATAACTCCGCGAAAACACCGCGGAAGACACCGCATCGCAATAGCAGTCTGTCGTCTGTGAACCCAACGAGCATAGCGTTCTCACTATCGGCAAGTTTTCCACAGCGGTGTAGGTACTGAGGTCGTAGAGATCTTCTTATCTCGTCAATAACCCCTTCGTATTCCAGCGACGATAAGATCATGTGCAAACTCTGGCATCGCTTCTTGTCGTCAATGTCAGACGTCGTCAACATATCCACTGCATTCTGTTTGTCAAACGAAGTGACATTCGAATGCAAACTCTGATGTAGTTGCCACAATGTTCTAAGCTTGTGCTCCGAAACATAACTTTTGCAGTCGATCGTCTCGATCGTTTTTGCGAATCCGAGTAAACGATCATCACTCACACCGTCGAAAAAACAACTACCGCGCAAGATCACTTCTGCGCACTTCTGAATCGTTCCATTACATAGCAGGTTCGTCAGAATTAAACGTGTATTTCTGATGCGCGAATATGCATCGTTGTCCCATGTTAACGGTCCTGCGACGCTATCCAATAGCCCGGTTTTGGTGCCACATATGATAAAACACAGAACACTAGCTTTCGAAGGACAAACGCTGGCGTTGAATAGGGCCAGTTCCACTGGAAGCATGCACGACAGTCCTCCAGCCCGCCATAAGTCGTCTTCTTTATATGGAAGAGAAGCCAGAGCGTGATAGTCTTCTCTTAATACAGCAACGTGTGCAGCTGACAAATTCAGCTGAGTTCCGAAACAAGTGCGGCGTTCTTGCAAAACTCTGTATGAAGCTAACAAGTAGGAAATTGTGTCACCTATTCTGCAGTATGATTCATTGTCCGGAACGTAGCTTTTCAATGCAAACATCAGGCACATGTCAGCCAATTTCGCGTCGCCACATTCCGATGTCAATTGGTACAAAATTCCTGACACCTTCGTGCGATCCTTCTGTTTCCCAAGTTTCTCAAACGTCGGCACGTTCTCACGTATAAACTTCCGTAGTCCGGCAAGATAGATCCCAACGTGGTCCATCTTAGTCGGTGATACACATTCGTTGATATCCTTCTTGATTTTACCGGCTAGCGTCATAATGTCATACATTTCATTTTTGTTGTTGCACTCGGAGAACGACAGTCTACGTACGAACATGTCGTACGATAAATTCCAGTCAGTCTCCAACCGGTTCAAATATTGCAAACAACGAGTACGGCCATTTTCGGCTAACAGCGGCAAAACATAAGAACACGATGCCTGAATTAATTGATAAAATCCGCGCCTGCCTAACTGTGAGTGCCAATCGTTCCAAGTTATTGAACCGATATCTAAATCACACAATGGCTGTGTATACATCAACTTCCATGTTGTCTCCTCGTCCATCTTTCTACAAAAAAACTAGGTAGCGTCGACCTTATATATACTCTCCGACTACACCTACGGCAGCTTGTAGCTTGCTCGGTGCCGAGTCTTCTAACGAACTCCGAACTACGACCCAGAACGAACCTTTTCTCTTTTCTAAACGATACTCACCGAACGGCGATCTATCGGCGAGATAACAGCGCTGGTGATCGTGAATGTTTACCGTCGGTGCGAAGAAATTGGTTTCGGTTTTCTCGCAAGCTTCTTTTCCCATAATTGTTTCCCTGACACCGATCAAAGTCGTGTCGGTCAGCACTCCGTCTTGATTTTCACCATAAGCGACTTCTTTCGAAGCGTCCACATATGATCGTGTCTGCTTTGCCAATATACAGCAGATGCAATAGTTCGGATGCATTGTCGATGGTTTTTGGTCGGAGTTGAATTGGTGAGCATCGTTATTCGTGTTCGATTCACCACCACTATTCGCCGGCATCAGAATGTCCGCAACCGCAGACAATAGTTCCAACAGAGCCGTCTGATTGGTACTCGCAATCACGTTTACTCCGTGAGTCAGTAGACCGATGACGCATGGATTCAACGCCACAGGACCGGCTCGCTGGACTTCGGGATATAACGCTCTGTAAACGCAGGAAAGACCCTGTGAGCATTCGCCGTCTAACGCTGCTTTCAGTCCTAAAATCTTCGGTGAGTCTGCTGCATAGTCTTCCGGTGGATGAACAAGTATTTTGTATATGGGATCTAGCAACGTCTTGCTTCGGTTCGGATCTAATTCAAACGAAAGGTCATCGAGCACGTAGAAAGCCTCCATGTATTTGTAATGCCCGAACCAATCTGGTGCTGTCAATAGATCAACGGGCATCTCATCTTCGTCTTCCGCACCAGCGACTTCTTTGTCAAGAAAACTCCTTATTTCTTCAAAGTAGCTGCTCATTTCATCGCATGACTGCTGAGAAATTCTAGCCGGTGTATTTTCGCCCTTCGCAGTTTGCAGTATAAAACCGTCAGTTTCTGCACGAATACATCTCACTGGTTGCGCTAAATCAGCCGTAGCTATTGCCGCTTTTAACAGCACGGCTAATTTTTCCGACTCCGACATGTCGACATTTTGTGACAAACTGAGCGTCAGACAGAGGAGATTTGTGCGTTTTAAACACTATACGATAACCACGGACGGTCAATCTGTCGTAGATTTTCCACATCCCGGCGCATCTGTTCGACGCCATAAATGGACAGCTTTGACCGGCGATACTAATTACGTGCCTCCTCCGTACTTACCTACGTCATCGGCAATCAAAATACACAGCACCGACGAAATGCCGTGCACGGGTGGATTGGTCGTTATGCAACAGTTAAGTAACTTGAGTGGATTTGTCGTAGATGCCGATACGCTGGCTTTGTGTGACGGTGCTATCGGCTTACTGCTCAAACGACAAGGTGATGGGTATACATGTAGAGCTGCCGACTCGACAAGACTCGATTTCACCGATCACTGGCACGAAACGGACACCGGCGTCATAGGTGTCAACTGTCAGGGAGTAGTGACTACGTGGCTTTGCCATAATGCGGAATCGCCACCACCGTTGATGCCTACAGGATTTCAACATGTGGGAGGTGGTCGATACCTTCACAACTCTTTACGATTTTCCACATCGTCACTGTGTCAGGCGGAGATATGGGCGCAGCGCTACGACGAAGATGCCAATAACGGTAGATCTGTGCTTGTCGATTGGCGAGAGGACAAATTTACCATCATGGATGCCACCGCCCCAGATCGCTGCTTTACAACGTTCCATAAGCTAAGTGATGATGAAGAAGTAGAAAAATGGACTCCGGTCGTAAAGAAAGAACACGCGAGGCCGGTGCCAGAACACGCTACACAAGAAGATCCATATAACTCATACGTTGAAACAGTATACCACATTCCGTTATACGTGGATGGTAAAACGTATTCTATTCGAGATGACTTAGCGCTGTGTGTCGGAACGACGAGGACCAATCTACGTTGCAAAGAAGTGTACATTTTGCATATAAGCAAGAACGTTTGGTCGCGCTTAAGCAACTGGAACGAAGAAAATGTAGAAAGAAAATTCGTACCACCGAATGTACTGATCTCGTTTAGATTCACACCAAACATAGGCTGGGCAGTAAAAGGTGTTCGATTTATTCGAATATGACTGACTGTGAAACGGACGTCACGTACAAGCGTACGATGAGGGGCATCTACGTGAAAGCGGCTCAATCAGTGATCAGAAAAAATGTCACCGGGACTCGTACCCCTCAATTGTCCGTTGACCACGTCAATGAATTGGCAGAATATCAACGTAAGATTGCACAAATAGATAGAGAACTGCAGATCAAAGTCCCGACACAGTTGGTTCTGCGACGTCTAGAATGGGAAGAGGAGGCGCTTAACGAACGACGACGTCTTCTGAAAATGAGTATTCCTACAATGAAGCGAGTTGTTCAGCATCAAAAGCAAATTGCCGCAGAAATGAAACTCGGCAAGCATACCGATCGATATCTCAACGCTGTGGAGTCTGCCGACAGTGTACTGCTGTTCGCAGACGAAGTAGTCTCACAACCGTCTTCATACACTTCTCTGAACGAACACGATCATCAAGTGGCTCACGCTAGTATTCTGGAGGAAATCATAACCGGGGCTCTTGGTCGACCTTCGCAGACTCTCAACACTCAAATAGTTGAAGCCATTAACACAGGCACCGCAGTAGATAACGTACCTATTGAAGATACACTTCCTATGGTTCCGCTTCACCCTCTATAGCGACAATCATGAATAGTTCTGCTGTATCAGTATCGGCCGTAGTGAACGCCGTCTTCGTCAACCGGAGAAAGTTTAGAAAACGTCGCAGAACGAGCTCTGCGGTCGTCTCCTTCGCAACTGCCCAACAACGACGCGCCGCTGGAACCGCTATTCATCAACACTTGGACCCGTACGAACACGTCAGGGTACACGTACGTTCAGAAAAGGATGTACAAGCGCTGAAACTTTTTAATCTGATCGTTAAACTCGAAGACTTGTTTCAGTACGGATCGGTGCACGAACTCGAATTAAAAGTGCCTTGGGGTTTGCTGCTGGACAAAGTTGACGGCGATAGCTGTGCCATTGCATTAGTCGGTGTTTTGGACGCTGTGTATATGAGTAGTAAGCGACTGACTGTTGAAGAACTGAAAACCCATGAGACGGTTACCAGCGACGGGCGACCAGTAACAGAAAATGCACCGTCGATGACGTCGTACAAGTACCAGGTTCTGTTATACTCGCTCATGATACAAACATTTCTTAACGGTATTAGAAGCGGATGCCCGTATCTCAGGCGATCTTACGTCGGACAGGAAAATATTTTCGCCACATTCAGCGAACCAGTTCAGAAAATTGTGTTTCCTGTCTTGACATTAAACGAACTGTACGACAAACTCTGTAGCATCGTGAATGGGAACTTCAAACACGCTAGCGTGACATGTGCAAAGGTGACTCACGTGTCACAGTCCTTGATCAAACGCTCTATTTGCCTTCAGTCAAACGAAGTAGTCGCTTACGAACAGAGCCATCGCCTCACGTGGACATTTCTCAGACGACAACTCGCACGCGTTGACCCATGGAAGATTGTCTCCTCAAACATGTATCATTCATGACCAGCAGATGGACAGTGATTGAGAAAGCCGTCAAAAATATCAGTACCGTGCACCCCGGTTTCTTGTTGAAAGATAATACCCGTCAGGGTTTCGATCTGTTTCTCGACAAATTAAAAGAACAAAAGACCGAACTGTTAAATGATTACGTAAATTACGTAGCTACCACTTTTCCAATAGGTGATGATACGGAATGTGGCATATGCGTGCGATACAGTCACCGAGTCGCATGGTTGGCTTTAACTAGATTGATCGACGCCTTAGAAATTCTACCAGAATCGCCAACTGTCATGGACGTGCATTCGTATTTTTCCAGACTATTTATCCCCGAAAGCAGCATATACCACCATTCCGTTATACGCGTGGTCGCAGACGTGATGCACCAATTGTTTAACTATTCCGCTATGCTGCATCTCAAAGAATTGCCGCCATCCACAAGCACTGCCGTATGCGGTCTGATACCTGCGCAATCCGTAGTACTTACGGAAGAGAACACGCGACCCGAGACAGCACCTATTTTTGCAACGTTTGCTGAAATTAACGAAATACTGACATATGCTGCCGTTATTGATAGTTATCCGGTCGTTCCAGAAGACATTGCCGGTACTCTGATATCGACAGCACAGCAATCGAAGTCCGTCGATTTGAGCGTTCTGACACCAGGCGTAGACAGCAGGATTTACGTAGACCGACCAAGAGACCCGCGAATATGCATCTCGTGTAAGGTAGACAGCATAAACATTGGCCTCACCGACGTCGAGGAGCAGCATACGAAATATTTGTGTAGATGTGTTTTTGACACCGGAACCTACCGGACCGGTCGATTCTACGATAAAGCTTACGTGTGCAGAGGAGCGACCATTGTTCGTCTGCTACTTTTCAATAAATCCGTTATAGACAAGGGGCTTGGTTGCAGTTGTTCCGATCACAACGACGTATTTCGAGAACGTTTGAGGATTTTGAAACTCGCTCTCGACGCTGCAAAGCTCAACCAGTAATCATGGATGCTATTCTCGGTTTAACAACAATTCCTGACCTTATACGGCAGCACGGAGACGAAACAGCGCTCGGTTTATCGCAACCAGACGATAAAGAATCTATGCTTATGTTGTGGTTCAACAACATTGGAACGGGAAAAACGGCTAACTCTGGCCAGTCTACTGCGGCATTTGCCATGAGAGCCTATAAGCTACTGAAGGATTATATAACATCGCCGGGTAAAAAGAGTCCATACGACGCTCTCGTAGATAAAGACAGACTAAAATCTCTGGGGTTGTGCCCAGAATATGTGGGCGCCTTTTTGAATAAACATGGCAAGCAGAATCCTGCACCCGAAGAAGTCAAAAATACGACTTTCATTGCCGTGTTTCTTAATAGCATAGGAGTCACCGGAACGGTTGCAATGGAAACGATCATGTCGTTCTACGACGCCGCGCACAAAAATGCGACAGAGTTATCTGTCGCTAAAGTGAAAGAAAACAAAGACGTCACAGCCAGTCTGCTACGATCCGGAGATTACGTCGATGCCAGTCGCAATTTGACACCGGCTCAAATACACGACATATGTTCTGCCTCTCTGCATGTTCACCTGTCGAACACGGAAGTCAACGCTTTCATAGAAGACAACCGCGAACTCGTCTCAAAAGCCGTTAGCGACAGCTTGTGTGTTCCCGTCTTTTCAGCAGAGGCACTGTTGGTCGAAACGTTTTTTCAAATCGTCGAACCCCTTCATGCCAGAAAGCTCTTCGAGGATGTTCATGTGTCCGCTCTACCTACTTTGTCTTCGGGTCGGCGTCTCGCCACGACTTTGCGAGGAAAGCGAGTAGACCTGCCTGGTCCGAGACAACCGACAATGACCGACGAACTCCTTGACATCGTGCTTCCGCGTCGGTTTCACCTCAAGGATGGTATGACGACAGCTTTCTTAGATGCATATTTGGACGTCTTGATGGGCGCATCGATGGTAATCAAACAAGCGATCCACGATATTGTGTCGTTTGCTTGCGTTCGTGGTTTGACCGACAGTGATGAAGTGCTCGACGTTTTGGAGAGGTTAGAGAGGCAAGTTAGAGAATCGGAAACCGGTGCACGTGATATGTGGGATATCTTACTGCGGGAATGGAGAAGACAACAGATCTTTGTCATATGGCTGGAAATGGTACGTCGCATTGTTTCGTGTTTAAGTGACTTGGTCGTCGGGTGCATCGATCGTACGAAAGAGTTGGCAGAGAAAAATGTCTACTATTTTAGGGGAAACTATTTCATTCGTATCGGACAGAAAGTCTACCGATCTTCCTGTTTCAAAGAAATGGCGGAAGTCGCGTGGAAGTCGGAATGTTTCGAGTGATATGTGCAGGTATCGGTTGTGTATCGGTAGGCTCCGTCGAGGCAGCTGATGAGAGTCAAATTTGTTATTTGTGGCAGTCGCGTTCAAGCAGAAGAAATACGATAGCGTAATCTGAGAGTCAGCCACGTGTGTTACTCCAAAAGAACTTCTGATGTGACGTGGTGTACGAATTTGGATTCAGACGCATGCATATTAATTGACGCTATCTTTTTTTATTGTCAACCGATCGTCGGGCGTAGGCCTACGAGAACGTCGTCATTGCAGTATAAACTTGATAGTGTTTCGTATTTCGTGAGTCGCGACGAAAGAAAAGACCGCATATACCCATTGATTATAATAATAATAATAATAATAATAATAATAATAATAATGTCAATTATATCGAACCAACATAACACTTCACCTTCCGGTGTTAATGGCGTTGACGTGCTGACCCTGACCCACTGTAGATCAGTGTCTGAAGAAAGGCTGGAATCTGTACGCAAAGTAGCTCGTCATCTTGTGACCGACATTGTAGCTAACGTGCAGTCGGACTTCAGTGTAGACAAAGTGAAGACGTTTGGCTGTCGACATTCGACCACACTTGTTCGCGTCATTCATAATCTCTTGTCGAAACATGAAATCGTCTTTCAAAACATTGCGAGAAAACTGCAGCCACAAATCGACGACCATTGCCACGACGAAGTGTGTCGAACAGCATTCGTCGGCGTCGTTGATAAATTGTTTGCCGACAACTGTTACAACTGGGGCCGCATTGTCACCGTGTTTGCGTTTGCCGGGTGGTTGGCGCGTGTGTGCAAATCAACTAGCCCTTGGTCTGACGTCGCTACTGAATACATCGGCACCAAATTGTCGCCGTGGATATGTGAACAAGGAGGGTGGGATGCTATGGATGCGTTCTTTGCCGAAACCGAGCTCGGGTTGTTACGGCGTTATTTAATGTACACGTTTTTTGGCCTAGGAATATTGGCCACTGTGGCGGCAATAATAATTGTGCGCTAGTCTTAGATATGAGTTATATTTGTGTGTGCGTGTTACAAAAGACGAATAAAAATCAGTTTAAAGATGAGTTCTTGTGTCACTTAAACGACATCGGTGAAGAAGAAGGAGAGAGATCGAGAGAGTTAGAAAAAAAATGTCAGAAAATAGTACGTTTCAAAAATCGTTTCGTGCTTGCGCGAGTTAGTCGTCGGGTGCAATCGATCTCGCATAAGAATTGATACATTTCAGAGGACAAAATTGTATACGTATCCTTCAAGGAACAACTGGTGTAAAATCGAGTCAGAATGCCTCGTGTAAAATGTAAAGGTGTCGCCACGTTGATAGACAAAGATCCAAATGCCTGCATACAATTTGACTCGCACAAAAAATTCTACGTGATACCGCTTTACTTAGCGGATCAGTACGTTACTCAATCATCATCGGTGCCGGTGTTGCTAGAACATAACCGAAAGTTTACAGTAGGACGTGTCGACAACTTCCGCGTAGAAGAGACATTAGTAAATGGAGAAAAAAGAGACGTGTTAGAAGCTGATTTCACGATCGACAACGAAGCTTTTATCAGCGTTTTACAAGAAGTCTGTGCGTTCAGACTTCAAGAAATCGCGCCGGCAGATTATACTTCAACGGACGGATTCGTGGGCGCCGAGAAGTTGAGCCCAAAAACGATACTCGATCTTACAGCACACGAAGCTCTCCTGCAACGCCTACCGGGTCTCAGCCTTAGCCACGACGTTGACAATTACGACATCGTGGAACTGTCGCTGTGCGTTGCCGGCGCTAGGCCGGGAACTGTGATCACAAAAGCAGTATACGATGACGAAAAAAATGGGAGAACGGTAACCGAAGAAGAGAAGAACTTATACAGAGTGTTTTTCGCCGGACTACATTCCATGTCGAACGGTTATCGGTGCAAAAAGATCGAGGCAGATTTGAAGGCTCATGACATGCCCACGTCATGCTTAGTGTATTCTCAAGTACCAGAGCACCGTTCTGAAAATTCGTGCATTACAGAATACGAGCCGAACAAATGTCAGACGACAGAAATGGATCAGCCTACGCAGCATAACGTGCCGCCAAATTTTAGCCAACATATGCGGGAGATGTTGGAGAATACACTGAGTCGGTTTCTGGGAACTCCGCCAAGATACGAGACTACGACATCGCAGTTTAGTGGATGCGGCATTCTACCGCCAAACTACCACAACTGTGACCGCTATCATCGTAGCAATAAGAGGAAGAAACGTCGAGCGACATACGACGACGATGAACACAGTTATAGCGACAGCGAAGAGGACGATCGCAAACACTCCAGAAAACGACAGAGTCGTCAACGTGTCGATGCACCGACACCTCCACATCAGAACACAGTTCTGCAGAAAGAGTTGGACTACGTGAAAGATCAGCTGCATATGCTTGTTGACAATATTCCTCCTAAAAACTCCACAGAAGTTCCGACGCCGCACCAGCAGCCAAATCTTGCAGATCAGTTGGGCGAAGTATTTGATAAAAAGTTAAAAGACGCCATTTGCCACGTTCACCACCACCAGCAGCAGCAGCAGCCTTCGTCGGAGCACCTGGGCGAATTTTTCGACAAGAGGATCAAAGAGGTTATTGCTCACATGCAGCAGGAACAGCAATCGTCTCTGAACGTCGAACAGCAATCAGAAGAAACTGCACAGATAAAGAAAGTCGGTCAAACGACAGACAACTACACGACCACTAAACCGACAAAAAATCTACAAGAACACGTGCAGGCGAAACTAAACGAATCGTATATCTTCGGACAGTAAGCCTGTAGCGGTTAAAAGGCAACGTACAATCTTACATCTTTGAGATATAATGGCCGCGATTGGGTATCCTAGGTTTTTGTTTCCAGAATCTCGCGATTGGTTTTTTCACTGGCTCGATTATAGGCTGAAGAATTGCCCCGCTGCTGGTGTCTGTGACACGTGCAGTTGTGTAAGGGACGTCATAGAATTCGGCACGTCAGTACTGATTGAAAGTCTGTACGAGATGCATCACAAATTTACGGCCGGTTCTGACGTCGTCAGCATAAATATCGGTCACATGTCGAAGAAAAAGGCTAGACGCATAATCGCCGAAACTCCGCGCGTTGTGAACTCACAACAGGTCCTGGATGCCCGCTTGCAAGACTCGCTGGCTCGTGACTTCCCCGGCATAAAGGTGCAAGGTTTGTCCAAATACGCTGGTGCCTACGCTCCAATTATGGGCATGGGCGGAAATTCTCTGTATCACACGCTGTCGGTGTTATACAAATCGGCTGTTCTCATTGACACAACAGATAGTAGAGTCAGCAACATAACCGTCGTAGACTTCTGCCTCCTGTGCTTCCATCTCAATAAGCAATATCTGTTAACGTCGAACGCCGTGAGCTACCTCTGGTCGGAAGCCATAAAACTTAACTCAATCACAACGATATTGCACGACGAGTGTTCACTCGACACATATCTCAGCGACGACCTGTTCGATTTCTAAGTATAGCATGGAACCGTATTCGTATAACGACCTATTGCGTTTAGTGGACGCCCGAATGGTGGGTGTCACTACATCTATTCAAAAACCGGAATCGATGTCTCTTCTTCAATCATACGAACACGTGTTCGAAGATTACACGCGACCGTCTGAACAGATTTTCGTCAACGGTATAAATATTTACTTCATGCGAACTTTACAAGAGCTGCAACGCTTAAGGCCAGTTGTGTTCACGTCCGAAAACCATGCACAGCCCAGAGTCTTATTTTCAGAAAAACCGATCACTGTACACCATACTGGTTCCAATCCGCTGGAAGTCGGACATCGTTTCACTGTTATCCCCCCGCTGTGCAATGTTCCTCAGGCCATTACGTTCAGTAATCGTTATCTACTCCAGACGGTCGACTACGAGCTGTTCAAACGCGAATTTCAACAGTTGTGCGTGTGGTTACGATTGTTCGGAGAACTCAAACGGCTTATTGCCAACGAAGCTGTCACGAGTTCGTCGGAGTACTGGAGAAGAGTGCACCTTATTGCCAGCGAAAAGCTTCATGTTAACAGTCTGTGGGAAGACCTGTACAATGCTGTTCAACGAGACCAGAAAGTTGAAAGCGGTGGGCTGACATGCAGTATGATCGCTGACGTATCCGAGCGTTACTGGCACGCTTTTCTCGGGCTGAACGATAACGAATCCGTGACGTTTCGAAAACCATTTCTCACCAACAGACATGTTTACGACGATCTAAAGGCGGGACTAGAAGCAACGCGCGACGTCGATGCTACTGTCTTCGGACACCTCGGTTCAAACGTGGTCGAGGACACCAACGAAAGCGCTGTGGCATTGGTGGATTTGATTAAAGAACAACTGAACATTCACGATGCACTGCACTATATCGGCAATTACACAGACGTGTTCACACCGTTGGAAGTTGGGAAAATTCAAAGTGCTGGTTCTTCCGTAATTAAGCCCGGCGATAAGATGGATGTCATGCTCAGCCAGTCACCTTGGTAAACGACGTGAAGCCTATAAAAGGCAGTCGAGCGTATCGCGCCTCTGAATAACTATCATGACAGCCGACGGAATTCAAGCATATGCTTCAAAATTGCGCAAGCGATGTTTTGAAGAATGCACGGAGATAAGTGACGAAGACCTCTTAGCCGCAGCTGAGGATGCTGGAGTCTACCACGAAACAGTAGTGTACTGCGCTGCGGTAGTCATGAATCCTATTAAAGACGGAGAATCGAAAAATGGATGTTTTACTGTCGTTTTGGATGACAACGACCACGTGACCGGATCCATACCAGAGAAGTGGACTCACACTCGAGAACAAGCACACATCTACGCTATGCTGAAAGCGTTGCAGTTGTACGGCAACGCAACTACAACTGACTTACTAGTCGTGTACTGTACCAATGGCGATGCAGTCCGTCGTGTAAACGACGCGTTGCACAAAGGAGCACATCTAGACGATGATCTCAGTCTGCTTGTGCGTACAGCATCGACCATTGGATTTGACACTTACACGAATAAGTCGGAGACAAAATTGAATGTTCGAGTCTGCGCTTCAGTCAAATACGGCACGAAGGTCGAGAAGAGTGCACAGGAATTTGAATGCAACACTCCTAGCTGGTGGACAAGAAGATGTGAATGTCTCGCTTTGCGTAGTTCATATAATCTGATGGACTTTAAATATCGTCGTGATAAATGTATCGGTTAAGTTTTGTGTCGAATAAAAGTGCTATTACGTGATTACGTGTTTTACGTTGTTGTTGTTGTTTTCGTTGACGCTATCATGGCTGACTTTTCTCCGGCGTTTATGAAAGCGGTAGAGGAACAAAACGACTTGATGGAAAAAATTCAAAAACCTGTAACAAGTGTAACTCTCAGACAAATACTTATCGACCCAGTCGAAATAGACTCCCGTCGATTAACTAAAAATGTACCTTTTTATAAGTGGATAGATGACTGCTACAAAACGATGGATTTCTTTCGACCACACCGAATTACCACTGAAGATTTCGAGTCTGTTGCTAAAACATTGAGTAAATTGATTACCAGCAGGCGTCTCAACGCAGCCAAAGTTCCCGAATTGTTGAATAGGATGAGCGACACATTGGATAAAATACCCTATACTACCCACCAAATCACAAACTTTCTCAATGATTTGTGCGATTATTGTTCGACGTTCCAAAAATGGCACAACAGAAAAACTGTCGTGAGGTTAAACGAAACTGTGTCTGAACGCTCTCTGGCTTGGTTGCTGGAATTTGCTCATGCCATAGGAACGCTTCTGCTCGCAAACGGATCGATACGAGAATTTCAGTTGTGTGCTTTGTGCTTGGCGCCTAACGTTCTTTGGATTCTCTTTAATGCCGTTGATCCGAACGGTGCTCAATTTGCACGCGGCATCGAAGTCATACAAAACACGGTGAAAGCTGAAGGGCGAGTGTTCGTTGTCGACGATGCGATGGGACATTTTCTCCAATCCGTTCGTCTCAGTAGTATCGGGCGGGAATACATCGACGCGCCAGAAGGTCTTCTATTACGGCCTGAACTCATCGTCCTTGACGATATCCCCGTGACGCGAGACATATCCATCGACGGTCTAGTACTACCAACACCCTACGCTGTCTTATCTAAATCGTCCTGGAACATTGCTGTTAAAGCCGGCTGTACGGTGTCGATGGCTCTGATGGGAGTGCTAGTAGATTCAACCGATATGGCGCTCGATACGAACACTGGAGCCGTTGTCACGCGTAGTCGATGCGCGGCAATCAGTTGGAGCGATCTCTGCGCTTTCCACTTTTGGCCGTATATCTCCGAGGCAGTTGAAAAAAAGCCCAATTGGGGTATCGACAGAAAACGAGCGTTCGTATCTGCTGTTGCGTATTTTAACGGCGGTGACGACGATCTTGCGAAATTCGTCTCCAACGAATCGTGGTGGGCTTTCTTACCGTTCATCGACTCCGTAACACTGTTCACCACCGAACTCACCGAACAGATAGAGACACGCGAACATATCATAGTACCACTGGAAAATAATTCTTACAGTGTATGGTCAGATTTCACGTTTTGTAATAGGCATTCGATATGGCAAAACACGTCGGCATTTGTCACCGTGACGTGCGCTCGCCGATATGAAGACTGTATGTGTTGGTTACTGGAGCAAATGTTCTTCTCCTCGGTTTCAAAAAAAGACGCCGTTCGTCTACATCCACTGCTCCGAGACGAATACCATTGGACGCGTATAGCTTTACCGCCGGAAGTTCTCGAAGAGTCAAAAGACACCATGTTGTTCCGCGTTTTACACCCCGCAGCACAGTTAGGCGAATCAAAAATAAAAGAGCTTCTAGGTGTTATGCAGGTGGCACGAGAAGGTATATAAAGCTTTATGTGCAGTGGCAAATTTTACAGTTATATCAAGTATGTGGGATACTACGCTCACGATACATTTTTACGACGTTCATGTGCACGTCGCTGCGGAGAAACTCACTCTTAACTGTGCGAAGCAGGGAGACAAAGCGAGACGTTCGTATTTTTGTAACTTTTTTAGAATGTATGTTGCATGTGTGCTGTAGTAGCGAAGCAATAAAGTTGTTACGTCGTCTACAGTGTGTCGTCTTTACCTTATAGAAACAAAAAAATGCCAAGATTAAATAAGAAACTCCACCAAGACGCGCCCAATCAGACAACGAATCTGCCATGCTCTGAAAAATGCGCGATAATTACAATGACTTAACTTCCAGTAACCACAACTAGCCTTTTTGTTAAGACTTAATCAGAATCCGCGAATGGGTCTGTTGTCCCTAGCTTATGGTGCCACGACTTAAAAGTTACTAACTTATTTAGGTATAGTTGACACAACGTAAACGAATTTTTTATCTGAATAAAGATAACCAGCTGATCGGTCAATGTATCAATGAGTTTGAGTGGATCGACAATATATAATGAGCTTATACCAGTGTTCGAGAATACGTATCTTATGGTTTTTTTCAGATTTCAAAAAAAAACATGACTTTTTACGTTTTTTTTTGAAATGACGTATCAAAAAGTCGTAAAAAGTCTTTAGCAAAAGTTTAGTCCTCAATCCGTCAAAATGAGTTCATATACTTCGCTCAGAGATCACTGTAATTCAATTCCCAGCTCCCGGAGT
>Ga0209786_1000095_pt1 | contig 37341 bp, 29 predicted proteins | sample WorMetilvaeELBA2_FD_187405 | JGI IMG/M metagenome (GOLD analysis project Ga0209786, IMG submission 187405) | Marine gutless worms symbiont microbial communities from Max Planck institute for Marine Microbiology, Germany - Olavius ilvae ELBA.2... ...
AAAATTCATGCGAATTGTAGAACAAGTCGCTTCATCAGCTAAAATAACCTGTAGACAAATTAAAAATGGAATCCAGGCTGATTTACTTCTACGAAATTAATTCACTTGGGCTTTCTATATAACCAGAAAATATAATTTTGGGGAGCATCCTTGGCACGGGTCCGGATGAAATGATAAAGCGGTATCAGATAAGATACTGTAATGACGGCACCGTTCCCGTTGTAAAAAAGATAACCAAATTCTCTCAGCGAAGAATCATATCTTCTAAATGACTTAACTGCCGCTGCAGCCCACTGCGGTTTTGTCCCCAAAAACATAGATACAAAACCAAGCATTTCGATCCCGTGATAAATTGCCCAAATAAAATAAGACATGATGATAAGAGCCGCGGTTCCGATAAGATAAATCAGTAGTCGTGCATTCTGGCGGCGCCTTATTAAAAACCAGATGAGCAACATTAAATAAAATCCAATGACAACAATGCCAATCTGTTTGCATAATATTAATAGCCCGGTTGACAGCCCGGAGATTATCGCATAAACGTTTTTCCCTCTTTTGATTGCCACTACTAAATAAAAGAAGGAAAAAAAAACCAACGTCATTGACAGCATTTCTGCCATAAAGCGGATTGAGTTGATCGCAATGATTGGCGCCAAAGATAATAAAAGGCAGGCAAGCAACGCTTCATGGTTCCCATAATGTTTCCGGATCGACAAATAAAAACCGGCTAAAAACAAAATCAAAAGGATAAGATTGATAAATTTAAGTGCCGGGAAACCCGCCATGGAGATAAACAAGGCGCCGATAATATGGAATAAAGGGGGATAGGAATAGACGTAACCACCATAGATTTTGTCAGGCAGCACAGCTGGCAGGCCTTTGATCTCAGAAATAACGATGGAGACATACGCATGGAAATTCTCATCAGACCAAAAAAAGGTGTGTCCCAACGATGAATGAAGTTTGAAAAAATAAAAAATAAAAAAGGCTAGCGCCAAGCCGTTTAGAACATATTGATGTACGCTTTTATTTTTTAATGATTCCAAGCCGGCGATTTTTTTAAATGCAGTTATCATCTCTGACGAATGGTTTCGTCTTTTTGGTGTTGCCTTTATGGTCTTGTTCGGCGTCATTTTCGTAATTCGGTAATTTTATTAGAAACAAAAGCCTGGTCCTCTGGGCCAGGATTCTTTACTGTCTGATCTTCTGCCGGTTTTAGCTTCCGGCGGCATCCAGCTGAAATATCGTTCCTGAATCTAGATTTATCTGTTCGGGTCGTTTTAGATCGCTTAATTTTTGAGGGAAAATACCATACAATCCTTTTTTGATAAACCATTAATTTTGCCGCGGAGATCATCGAATTTTCAACAATTCTAAGATTTTGTTCTGGCCCAGGATCAGCGGCGGCCAGCCGGCTATTATCACATCATATATGTAGCCGGGAGGCGGGAACGTTGGGAGGCCGTGGAATGAGGGATTATCAATGTGATATGATTCCGGGTGACACCGGGAGCACGGCGCCCCGGCAAGGGCGTTGAAAAGATTCAATTCAATGGATTTCATGCTGGTTCCAAGCTTGGACTAAGTTTCTTGACTTGGCTATGAAAAGATTTTATGAGTCAAGGTTCAGAGGTTTAGGGGCTCAAAGGATTAGGGGTTCAGAGGTTCAAGCCCGCCCTGGCGCGACAGAATGTGGCCATAAAATCTTTTTCACATACTATGGACTTGGCTTTCCACCACCACATCTTGTCATGCCAGGTCTGGGCCAGGGTTTCAGAGGTTCAGAGGTTCAAGGGTTTAAAGGCTCAGGGTTTAATGATATGCTGAAAGCTGAACCGTTGATTTGCGAGTTTCGAGAAAAAACCCATGCCCAAAAAAAATAAAAAAGTGTCGCTTGCCAAAAAGCCTTTTTTGGTATTGAGTCGCAGAGCCATTGCCGGCTGGCTGGTGGTTATTTTTTTTGTTTGCGGTTGGATGTTCGGCATCGGTGTTCTGGTGGGAAGGGGCACATCACCGCTCAAAATCGATGTCAACGAGCTGCAAAAAAAATTGCAGATTGCCAGGGACAAATTATTGAAAAAGGAGCAGGCAGCTTCCCGCAGAAGATCGGCTCCTGCTAAAGATAAACCCGAACTCGAATTTTATGAGGCCCTGAAAAAAAATGAGGATGAAGCAGCAATGTTTGAGGTGCCGTCGCCGGTTTTAATCGAGCCGCCAGTGGACCCGACACCGCCTAAACCGGTCGCCAAGCCCAAAAAAGAGAGTAAAAAGCGGCTGACCAAAACCCGCAAAAAGATCACCGAACACGCCGCAGCCCCCGATACGGAGCCGGCCGCAATAACCAAGCCCCAGCCGGCGGCTCCCGCCAGCCGGGCCCAAACGGCCGGCAAACCGTATACCGTTCAGGTGGCTGCGTTTAAAGCCGCCGGGGACGCTGATAAACTGGTAGCCGAGCTCCAACAAAAAGGGTTTTCTGCCTACCGGGCCATCGGCAAAGTTCCCGGAAAGGGCATCTGGTACCGGGTCAGGGTTGGAGAGTTTGGTAATAAGGCCGAGGCTAGAAAGATGCTGGCAAATTTAAGAAAAAAAGGATTGAAGCCGGTGTTGGTTGAGAAATAGGCGTTCGGCATTCGGCTCAAGGCGCACGACGAGCAGCCGATAATAGCAGGATTTTGATTTCGGGCTGGAAGGCAAAGGTTTATGGTATAAGGTCTAAGGTATTGGGCCAATGATATGGGGCCGAGGGCAGATCGCATGGGGCATAGGGCATGGGGCAAAGGGTAACAAGCTCAAAGCTGAAAGCTCAAAGCTCAATGGGTTAATATATAGGGCGCGAAGTGTTGAGGAAGGGGCAGAGGGCATAGGGCGAAGAGCAGAGAGCAGGTGAATTTGGCCTGCGACTTGCTCAGTTGAATCGAAGTTGGGATGCGGAAACTTTGGATCGCGGATTCAAAATACGGATTTCTTATTAAAACCAGTTCGTGGCTCACACTGATCTTGGTTGATTGGTTACACGAGAATTATTAAACAACCAACTCACCACGGACAACACACAACCAACAACACACAACGGACTAAATATTATGAAAATTACCAAAGACGAAGTTCTGTATGTGGCGGATCTGGCCCGGTTGGACCTGGATGAGGAGGCAATTGAGAAGTTCGCCGGTCAGATCGGGGATATACTGGATTATGTCGACAAGCTCAATGAAGTGGATACCGATGGGATCAAGCCAACCTCCCACGCGATCTCTTTAACCAATGCCTTTCGCGACGACGAACAACAAGACCACCTGGATCGGGAGCAGGTGCTTGCCAATGCTCCGGAAAAGGAAGAAGGGAGTTTTGTGGTTCCGAAGGTGGTAGGGTAAATCGAATTGGGAAGTGGGAATGTGGAAGTCGGAGTGAAGGAATGCTCCGCAGGCAAGGGCAAAGGGAATAGGGACACGGGTATAAGATCTCCTGTCGGGAGGTTATTATTTTCCGGGGAAATATTTTTCCTTATCTGTTTTTTTACCTGACACCTGAAACCATTTACCTATACAATGCATTCAAACTGAATTAACCAAAAGGTATTTGGATATGGAATTATATGAATTAACGATAAGTGAGGCCCATCGGCTGCTAAAAAATAAGAATATATCGTCTGTCGAGCTTACCCGGGCGGTGCTGGACAGAATTGACGCGGTTGAGGATAAAATCGATGCTTACATAACGGTATCCCGGGAGCTTGCGATGCAGCAGGCCGCAAAGGCCGACGCCTTGATTGACGGCGGGAATATGAGTCCCTTGACCGGGATTCCGTTGGGCATCAAGGATCTTATGTGCACGCTTAATCTGGCCACTTCCTGTGGATCGAAAATACTGCAGGATTTTGTGCCGCCTTATGATGCCACTGTCATTCGAAAACTAAAAGAGGTCGGTGCGGTGACGGTTGGCAAACTTAATATGGATGAATTCGCCATGGGGTCATCGACGGAGAATTCTGGCATTAAAGTTACCCGCAATCCCTGGGATCCGAGCCGGATACCGGGCGGATCCAGCGGTGGATCGGCGGCGGCGGTGGCGGCCGACATGTGCCTGGGGGCCCTGGGATCGGATACCGGCGGATCCATCCGGCAGCCGGCCTCGCATTGCGGCGTGGTTGGGCTCAAGCCGACCTATGGCCGGGTGTCGCGTTTTGGTTTGGTGGCATTTGCCTCCTCGCTGGATCAGATCGGCCCGCTGACCAAAAATGTAACCGATTGCGCCCACATGATGAATGTAATCGCCGGATATGACCAATCTGATTCCACGTCGGTCCCGCAAGATGTGCCCGATTACACTGCCGCCCTTGACGGCGATCTGCAGGGAGTGAAAATCGGCATCCCGCAGGAGTTAAGTGCCACTGCCGGGCTTGATCCATCGGTATTGTCGGCGATAAATAATGCCATAGAAGTGCTGGAAGGTCTGGGCGCCGAACGGGTGCCTGTCACGCTGCCCCATACCGAATATGCAGTGGCCGTCTATTATGTCATCGCACCTTCGGAAGCCAGCTCCAACCTGGCCCGTTACGACGGCGTCAAATACGGGTTTCGCAACCCGGACCACAAGAATCTGATGAACATGTACCGCAGCACCCGGTCCCGGGGATTTGGCCTGGAGGTTCAACGCCGGATAATTATCGGTACTTATTGCCTTTCCGCCGGATACTATGATGCCTACTACGGCAAGGCCTCCCAGGTTCGGACCCTGATCCGGCAGGATTTTACCAAAGCCTTTGAAACCTGTGATGTTATCCTGTGCCCGGTGGCGCCTACAGCCGCGTTTAAAATCGGCGACATTGTCGACGACCCTCTGACCATGTATTTATCGGACATTTTCACCCTTTCAGCCAATCTGGCCGGCATCCCGGGTATGTCGGTGCCGTGTGGATTTTCAGCAGAAGACCTGCCGGTCGGGTTGCAGATTATGGGGAGCCATTTTAATGAAGAAATGCTTTTGAAGGTCGCATACGGGTTTGAGCAGGCGACGGAGTTGTACAAAAAAAAGCCGAAGATATAAAGGGAATGAGGGATTTGGGAATTGAGGGATTTAGGGATTGAGGAATTGAAGGAATTCTGTCGATCTAAATTCTCAATAGGCCCAAACGACCTATATGGTGTCTAAAATAGTTGAATTGTTTAAATAAAAGGATATTAACCGTGACTACCATACAACCAGAAGGCGAGAATTTGAGGAAGGCGGTTAAGTGGATTTCTGATGAGCGCCAATACGGCCCGGAAAAAAAGCCTGCCAAATTGATCGAAGAGGCTTGTTTCAAATTCAATTTATCGCCGGTGGATGCGGAGTATTTGGCGAAGTTTGTGAAGCAGGAGGTAACTTGAATGATCGCGGTTAAAAACCGCTCCCACACTTAGAATCGGAATTTTGTATTTTTTCAGCTTGTTGGAATTAGGATCCACAATCGGATTGCTAAATTCAATAAACCAGATAACTTAATCGCGGAAAATAGTTTAAAACCGTGAAACAGGCATGCATAGGGTGTGGGAGCGGCTTGCAGCCGCGATTAAAATTAGACAAGATCCGTTCTTCATTATTGTGAAACCCCAAAAAGGTTCAAAATATCTGCGAATCGGTCGAGCATCCATCAAAAATCAGCATTATCTTTTAACCACAACGGTACTTGATAGAAAGCCTTTATTAAATCGAGGAGATGCGGCAGAGGTCGTCCTTAACAGTTTATATTGGCTTGAAAAACAGGAGAAAATTATTCTCGATGCCGCAGTGGTAATGCCGGATCATTTGCATTTTGTCGCTGGATTGAAAAATGGTTCTCTCGCAAATATAATGCACAGTCTGAAAAGACACACAGCTAAAAAAATTAATATGCTACTGGAAAGGCAAGGGCCGTTCTGGCAGCATCAATATCATGACCATGCCGTTCGAAAAGATGAGAATTTGAACGAAGTAGTTTTATACACATTGCACAATCCGGTTCGAGCCGGTTTAGTAATGGATTTTCGTGATTATCCTTTTTGGTACTGCCGGTGGGATGTTTAAAGTGGATTGATATCGATTTTAATCGCGGTTGAAAACCGCTCCCACACTCCCTTGCGTAATTTTTTTGAAAAGAGGTGGTTTCCCGATTTGAATGTTCTTTTGAAAATTGAAGCCAACTAATTTACCCAAAATACCCCATTGAGAACTTCCAATGCCCAAAATAAAAATTTTACCTGAGATTCTATCCAACAAGATTGCCGCCGGTGAGGTGGTGGAGCGGCCGGCCTCGGTGGTCAAGGAACTGGTGGAGAACTCGCTGGATGCGGGCAGTACCCGGATTATGGTTGACATTGCCCAGGGCGGACGATCATTGGTCCGGATTTCCGACAACGGCAGCGGCATGAACCGCGACGACGCCCTGCTGGCACTCGAGCGGTATGCCACCAGCAAAATTTATAAAGACCAGGACCTGTTTTCCATCAATACACTCGGCTTCAGAGGTGAGGCACTGCCCAGCATTGCGTCGGTTTCGCGCTTCAGTCTGGTAACCCGGGAAGAATCCGCTGATGTCGGTACCGAGATATTAGTGGACGGCGGTAAAATCAAGAATGTGGTCGAAGTCGGTGCCCCGCCGGGGACCATGGTGTCCGTTAAACAGCTTTTTTTCAACACACCGGCCCGGCGCAAATTTTTAAAAACCATCGGCACTGAAATGGGCCACATTGCTGACAAGATGGCAAGCATTGCCCTAGGGCATCCCGCGGTCCATTTCCGGCTTACGCACAATGAGAAAGTTGTTAAAGACTGGCTGACGACCGTAGAACCGCTAGATCGAATTGTCGATGTTTTAGGAAACGATCTCAAAAATGACCTGCTGGCCATCAACTCGCAAACCAAAGTCATTACCATTTCCGGCTGGATCGCGTCACCCCGGGCCAACCGCCGTACCTCACGTGCCATATATATGTACGTCAACGGCCGCTTTGTGCGCGACAGGATCGTGCAGCACGCTTTATTTGAAGGCTACTCCCAGCGGCTGGTCAAAGGCCATTACCCGGTGGCCGTAATTTTTATCCGGGTACCGTTTGACGAGGTGGATGTCAACGTGCATCCCACCAAAAACGAAGTGCGGTTTGCCCGCCAGAAGGACGTCCACGAGGCCGTCCGACAAACGGTGGCCCAAACCCTGTATGAAATGGACCGGCCCGGCTGGGGGCCCATCGGCGCCGTAGATGAGTCAGGGCTTGATGCAGGCCACCGGGTTGCAGAATCAAAGCAGGCGGAATTCGGAAGCCAAGACTCGGCATTCGGGATTCGGCATTCGGATTTCGGCGAGCTGCATTCGGAGGTCGGGAAAAAGCGGCTGGAGTTCGGCAGGCGGAAACTCGAATTCGGAAGTGGGAATGCGGCCTTCGACAAGCTCAGGCGAGACAAAGTCGGAAAAGTGAGGGATCAGGCAGGGGATTCGGAGTGGAAACTGGTATCCGATGATCAGAATCAAGCCCCAAATATCGATGGTTCATTATCTACGTCGGAATCCGCACTCCGCACCCTGCCACGCGTTCCTCGTTCCCCGCACCCCGCACCTCGCAACCCGCAACCCGCCCCCCCCCAGGCCTCGATCTGGCAGAAAAAGCGGTTTGGCGACATGCGGGTGATCGGGCAATTGCACAGCACCTACATCGTCTGTGAGGCTGATGCGGGGCTGATTCTCATCGATCAGCATGCGGCCCATGAGCGAATCCTTTTTGAATTGTTCAGCGCCCGTTCGGCTGAACAGAAGCCGCCTGTCCAAGGGCTGCTGGTGCCCGAAACCATTGATTTGGGTTTTCGGGAGGCCGGTGTCCTGACCAAGATCCTGGCGGATTTAAAAGAGCTCGGGCTGGAGATCGAGCCTTTCGGGGGCAATACTTTCGTGATCAAGGCCGTACCGGTGCTGCTGGCCGAACGCGAGGTGAAGCCGTTGATAATCGAAATCGTGGAAAAGATAGTTGAGGTCGGCGCGGCGCCCGGTTTGGCGGAAGCCCTGGACAAATGCCGTATGGTCATGGCCTGCCACGGCGCCATCCGGGCCAACCAGGCCTTAAGCGAGCAGCAGGTCAGGGGGCTGCTGAATCAGCTGGACGACTGCCACAACCCTTCCCACTGCCCGCACGGACGCCCCACCTGGCTGCGCTGGGAGTTGAAAACACTGGAGAAGTCGTTTAAGCGGGTTGTTTGAAAAAGAAAAGTTATTGGTTATTTGTTATTCGTACATTCTTCCACTTGGTGAAAAAGAGGTTTTGGTTGCCGGAGATATCCTGGCCGGACTGCGCAAATCGGGTCAGATCATAGGCTTGGAAGATGTGCTGATTGGCGCCGCAGCACTTGCCAATCAATACACCGTGGTTACAGCCAATACCCGACACTTTTCAAGAATAAAGGGTTTGCGAGTCGAAAATTGGCTCGAACATGGAACATGATGGAATCGCTGTCTTACAATAATTTTGTAAAATTACATTGCAAAAAAATCTTACTAATTTTTTCGCTTTCCCAATTTTTTTTCAAGATTTGGACTTAGCCAAATCCGAATGGCGGAGCAAGAATTATGCCTGATAAATCATCGAAAAAATTAAAAAAAATCCTTGACTTTACAACTTTTCCAGTCTAATATTCATGGAAATGCCGCCATCAGCGACAAAAAGATGACTAATATTAGGCTATTAGGCGGGGCACTGGCCCCAAACCGTTGATGCTGGTAAGATTCTGCCTGGAAAGGAGGTGTAAACCCGCGCAGTACAAGGCAAAACAAAATTTAAATTATTAGGCCAATTTAAATTTATCGATGTTAAATTATTGTTAGGCAAACAATTAAATTAATTTCCGTTGAGGAGGAAAATTAAGATGAAGAAATTTACGATACTTATCGCAGCAGTTGCGCTGGTATGCTTTGCCGCACCGGCCATGGCAGTGGATTGGAACTTTTACGGCAATGCCCGTATGGCAACCTACTATGAATCACAAGATTTCGGCGACGGCCAAAACGCCGCCAAAACCGACGACAAAGATGCGGATCTGATTTGGGACCTGCATGGTAATAGCCGGATCGGCGCCAACATCAAGGCGGAAAACATTTCCGCCCGTTTTGAGTTTGGTATCACCGAAGCCAACGTGTCCTCACGCCGTATTTACGGCGTCTGGAACTTCGGCTCCGGCAAATTGAAGGTCGGCAAAGATTACACGCCGGTTTCCCAGTTCATCTCCGGTCAGGTATTTGACGGCGACCTCGGTCTGCTCGGCCTCGGTACTTTCTACGGCAGCCGGTTCGGTCAGATTGCCTTTGAATTCGGCAATTTTGAAATCGCCCTGGTTACCCCAAACACTGGATTGGTCAAAGGTTTGACGGAAAGCACCAGTGTAGTAATCGGCACAATCGGCGGCCGCGGGATCGATGCCGCGGTGACGACATCTGCCAACGGCGATGTCGATGAGATACTGCCTAAAATCGAAGCCGGTTGGGGCATGAGCTTTGACGCCTGGAACTTCGGTTTGATGGGCGGTTTTCAATACTATTCGGTCGAAGACGTCCAATCCAGTTTGACGGGTCAGGGCACTGACGACCTCGATGTCACCTCGTGGACCCTCGGCGGCGACATCGGCTTCAACTTCGGTCCCGGTTACGTCAAGGCCGCTTTGAGCTATGGCTCGAACATCGGTAATGCCGGTTGGAGCATTCCCGGCGGCGTCAACGGCCGTGCCGGAACCTATCAGGGCGGTCTGGCGGTCTGGGATGGCGATGATGATACCAATGACACCACGACTTTCCAGGGAGCCCTCGTGGGCGGTCTGAAAGTCAGCGACATGCTGAGCTTCGAGGGTGGTTTTGGTTACCGCTCCGATATTACGGACGGCAGCTCGGACAGAGATACCAAACCGTGGGAGGCCTATGTGCAGTCCGTGATTGCTCTGGCTCCGGGCGTCTACGTCATTCCGGAAGTTGGTTACTATGACTTCGATAACAGTGCCTCAGGCGCCGAGGCCGGTAGTCTGTTCTACCTCGGTGGTAAATGGCAGATCAATTTCTAAGCAATTCGTAAGCGCTTAGTTGTAATAAAAACAAAAAAAAACGGGGCCACGCGGCCCCGTTTTTTTTTATGTGTAAAAGATGAATTCCTGAAAAGCAGAATTCATCTTTTGATTTTTTGCCTGTTCCTTAATCCACAAAGTTGTATCCATCCCGCCATATTCTTAGATTCCAATACTGTTTTAGTCGAACATATAAGATTGACTGCAGCCCCGAGCATGATTGTTGTGATCGCCAAGTGATTGTTGAAAACCTGTTTTCCAATGCTTGACATATGATCGTTGTATGATACTAAAGCAGTCCATAGAATCCTGCAAGATGCGGGAGTGAGTCATGGTGGAATATAAAGGATATTTTTCCAAAAGTTGAGTTTGATGACGAAGCCGACATTTTTCACGGTGAAGTGATAAACTTGCGAGATGTCGTCCCTTTTCAGGGATTAGCACCTCGCTTCCCTGGCACCCGAAATTTATTGTGAAACTAAAACTATATTAACCCCAAAACAGGGTATTTAAATCGTGCTGGTCGTCTTCCTCATCCTCGGTACTGAAAACGGCTCAAGAGCTTCGAGGACGAGCACGAGGACGAGGACGAGGACGAAACGAAGGATGAGCTCATATGAAACTTCGGAGAATGACGAATGACGAATGGTGGAATCGCTTCAGGCTTCGCTTTCGGCTACGACCCGACAGGTCGCTAGTCATTTTAAGGTAGACCGTTCGATAAAAAGCTCACGACAGGCAGAATACACTATTCGGTGTTGGACCTGCCCGCAATGCCTTGAAGCGGCTGTCAGATCTATACCGGCATTAGACCTAAAACTCAATGATAAGGCTAGTCCAAGCCACTATGCACGGCAGGCGGGTGTTCGACGTTCATTAGTTTCTTTTCTATAATTTGACTGGACGCTCGCGACCAGCGACGGCGCACGTGTGAAGCTTCGCCTGACCTGAACATCAAAAGTGTTATGCATCGAACATCCAATTCGCCTTCGAATCATTCACAGAGAAAGATACGGGCTAACTGCTCATGAGTAAATCTGAAATTGAAGATGCACGGCCTGCCTTTGCTGAACTTTCGTTGTTTACTGAGTCGGGGGATAGCTTTGTAGCAACCTACCGCATTTGGATCCTGGCGGCGGTCTGGCTGTTGGTGCGGGGCTATGCCATCTGGGGATTGATCCCTGATGATGTTGTCGAAAGCTATTTTCAGATAGCCGGCGACTGGCTGGACGGTTTCACCCCGTATACGGCATTCAAAGTCGAATACCCTCCCGGCGCACTGTTTTTGGTTGCGCTGCCTCGAATTTTTACTGAATCCCTCAGTGGTTACGGTTATATTTTTGCAGGTGTGATGCTCCTGGCAGACCTGGGTGTAGTGGTACTTCTGCAACGCATCGCGGCCCAGGTCTCCGGTAGTGAGGGCAATATTGATACCGCGCAGCGCTTCCAATCCGCCTGGCTCGGCCTCGTTTATATTTTATTCACGGCTTTATTCGGCTACCTCCTGTTCCAGCGCTTCGATATGGTTGTGGCGCTGCTGTTGACGGGAATGATCTATGCGGCCTTGCGCAAAAAAGTCGTTTGGGTTGACGTCCTGCTGGCAGTTGGCGTTTGGCTTAATCTGGCGCTGATCGCCTGGCTACCGCTGTTGTGGTGGTATGGTCTGGTCGGCCGTGAAGACGCACCGCCATCCAAAAGCGGTTTGAGAAACGGCGAGATCCGGCGCGTCTTGCTGCGGCGGATCGCCGTATTGGCAGGCAGTCTGACGGTATTGTTTTTGCCCTTTTTCCTGCTGTCCGGCCGTTCATTGGGCTATATCGTGAAATTTCATTTCGAGGCCGGCCTCCAGCTTGAAAGCACAGCCGCCGGAATTCTCATGGTGGTCGCGAAAATATTCGGGCTCGAGTTGGCCACCGAGTTTCTGCATCGGGGGATGTATTTGAGTGGGGCGCCCGGAAATCAGGCCGCCGTTGTTTGCATCATTCTGGCAATTGTCGTTTGGGTGTCAATTACGATTTATGCGGCGCGTAAAATGCGCTCTCAGCATGACGAGAAAGCCGATAGTTTGTGGCTGATCAGGGGGCTGCTGGCCACAATTCTGGGGCTGCTGGCGGTCTCCAGGAGCTTTATGCCGCAATACCTCCTGTGGATTGCCCCCCTGGTCGCTATTTTGGCCCAAGATAATCGGTTGCGACTCAGCGTTGCCGGCTGGCGCCTTTTTGCCGTTAATCTGCTGACCCTGACCCTGTTCTTTTTCTTCTCGGCCGAACTCGGTAAATTACAACTGCTGCCCGCAATCCTTGTGCTGCTGCGCAATGGATTGGTTATCTGGATAGTATTTACCCTTCTGACATCTGAAACGGTTGCCACCAACTCGCCCAAACCAGCATACGATCGCACTTTACACGGCGAAAGTTATCTCACTCGACTCGCCATTATTTTATTATTTGTTTGGGGCACCATCGCTGCGTTTTGCCCGGTAAGTTCCAACGACCTCTGGCTGCTTATAAAGGAGGCCGGTGATATCGTTGCCAGCGGCTCGGTTCCCCGGGTCGAACAGTATTCGGCCGTTGCTGCCGGCCGGCCCTATTTGGCCCACGAGTGGCTCAGCGGCCTGGTATTTCTGGGTATCTTCAATCTCGGTGGCGGCGAGGCCCTGACGGTTTTTCGGGCCTCGGTCATGCTGGCCATGCTGATTTTGCTCTGGTACAGCCTGGAAAAAGGGGTCCGCCGTTTTATGATCGCCGCACCCCTGCTGGCCTTGGCGGCCTACACCATTCTGATCCGGGTGTTTGTGCGACCGCATATTTTTACCCACCTGTTTTTATGTGTCTGGGTATTCTCTCTGGAGCACTGGCGCCGCGAGCGTCGGTTGGGCTATCTGATCATCCTCGTGCCGTTGCAGGTTCTTTGGGCCAATTTGCACGGCGGATATATTTTTGCCCCGGTGTTAGGCGCGCTGATGACCGGCGTCACGGCCGTTCTCGTTTTGTTTCCCGGCTGGTCAAGGGATGAAAGCTATACCTGGTCCGACGTGAGAACATTCGCCCTGCTGACGGCCGCTTGCCTGGCCGTCAGCCTGGTCAATCCCAATGGTCCACGGCTGCTGGAATTTTCGTTGACTATCGGTCTTGCCAGCGACTATATCAAACAGGTTGTCTTCGAGTGGGCCAGCCCACTGGGGGCGAAGTATGCGCAGTCATACGGCCGTGAGGCGGCGATCGGCATGTTTCTGCTGGTGTGGTTGGGTCTGGGGGGCCAACATCAAACAGCGACCGTTTGTGGATGCAGCGATCGCCCTTCTGGCCGCATTAATGTCCCTGCAGGCCGTCCGATTCCTCTCGTTTATCGGGATCTTATGTTTTCCCATCGCTGTACGCGCCTGGCGGGCTGCCGCCGATACGCATATCAATCGATTGCCGCTCAAACGCCGACCACTCATCGAGATCTTCTTATTCGGAATTTTACTGGCATCCACCTTAACCTATGGATTCCCATACGGCAAAACCAAACACCGGCAGGTGGGTTGGGGATTGGGCGGGCGCATGCCATACCAGGAAACCGCTTATATTGAAGAGCAAGGTCTCGCAGGCGCAATTTTCAATGACTACGGGGACGGTGCATTTCTCATATATCATCTAACCCCGCAAGTCCGCCCGGTAATGGATTCGCGAATCGATGTATATGGCAGGCAGTTGTACCAGGAATATTCAGCAAGCCGGAATAATCCCATCACTTTTTTTAAATACCTCAATAAATATAAAGTTTCACTGATCCTTTTGAGAAAATCACAGCAAAATTTTCAAATCAATCAGTATCTGAATTACATCCCGGCCACGAAACTGCTTTTGGAAACCGATCGACGCTATTTGTTTGCCTACGATCCTGAACTGCTGCCCCCGGAAATCATGCAGCAGATATCACATTAAGCTGGATGACCGACCACAAGGCTGCGCCATTTAGAAAAGTATTTAATTGAAGTTGAGGAAATTACTATAATATTGAACAATAAAATCTCAAGCACCAAAAAACAAATCACAAACAAATCCCAATGACCTAAATCCAAAATTCAAAACTGAAATTTCGTCCTATTGTTTACCATTTGAATTAGCACCGTCAGACCAGGGTTCGTGCATCGATGCGATACATTGGTGGTAAATATTTTGGTCATTGGAAATTGAGTTTTGAGATTTATTTGTAATTTGGTGCTCGAGTTTTGGAATTTTTATTTCCTATTAACCATTCGGCATTCGACTTTCGAATATCGTCATCCCGAAGGGCTGCTCAGCTCGTAGGCGATAATGGTGCTTTTGGCCTTGGTAATCAGCGCCACCCGTCCTTCCTTCATGACCAGGGCGCCGACGAGTTCATCCTGCCCGTCATTGTCAAAATCCCCCACGGTAAAGTCCTGGATGTATCCGGTGAGCTGGCGGGTTTTCCAACTGGGCCCTAGCCCGACCCCATTCCAGGTAAAGCCTGCGAGATGCGTTTTCTTGAAGTATCGGAATTCCTGAAGTTTGCTGGCGGTCAAATCGTGATTTTGAACGGCAATGACTTCGCTTTCCTTTCTGTCTTCGTTGTACCACACGACCAGGCGCAGAGGATAATACCATTTATTTTGAACCTGCCCGCGATATTCCCATGGGACAGAAGCATAGATCATGCTGCCGCCAAACCGGTCGCTGTTCTTCCAGAGGGCGTCGCCGGATGAATCGATGACCTGGAAGTGATCATTTTCCTTGTAGGCCACTGCGATTTCCTGACCGTTGTTCAGGACATCGCCGACAGTCAAGCCCATCAAATTCGTTTGCCGGGGCGTATTGATGGGATCGATGGGGACATAATCACTGTTTTGCCAACGCAACTCGTAAATTGCACCTGCCGACGGTTTGCCGATGCTGGGCCGTTGGCCCAGCAAAATTTTTCCGCGGCTGGGGGTATCTGCCACCCGGTAATAATGACGGCTTTTGTCGATTATTTTGTTAAACTGCTTACCGTCATATTCTACGACAAATGAATTCACCACATCCCGGTTGGCGGTCAGGCTGGTTACAAAAATTTCATCAACCCCGTTTTCATTGATGTCGGCGGCATCGATGCCGATGAGGACCTTGTTATTGCCTTGTTTCAACTCGGCAATTTTGCGCAATGTACCTCTTTCGGCACGGTAGATGAGCAACTCGTGGGGTGTGATCGTCATGATTTCAATTTGGCCGTCGCCGTCGACGTCACCCAGGGCAACGCCGTTGATAAGATGCCTGAAGCTGGCACTTTTCCAGAAGCGCGCCTGGGATCCCTTGGCTGGGCCGCGATTGATTCCCAGGGTATCAGGCCCTTCGGAGTCCTGGGTAATGAAGCCGTCTTCTTGGAGGACTTTTTCCGGGTGGGCGTGTATGCTGGACTTTTTTGGCTGCGACGGCTTGGCAACCGGCGCCGCGGTGGCCGCGGCCGGTGCTTTGGCGGTCGCCGTCACCTTGGGCTGGCCGAAAATTTTGTCGTTGATATCGGCTGCGATCAGGTTGATCTTGGTGATGACAGCACCCAGATCCTGGCTTTGATCGAAAAAAGTCATGGTTGGCCTGCCGCCGGAAATATCCACCATTTTGGCATCGATGCTTACATTTTCACCCAGCACCGTCAAACTGCCAAAGAGCACGAAATCGGCATTCAGACGGGTACCGATTCGGCGGGCCGTTGCCTCATTTATTACTCCGGAAGCTGCCTCGGCTTGAACGGCCCCCTCAACCTGTTCCCGGCCGAGCACCGTCACCCGGCCTTCCTTGGACAGACGCGAGGTGAGCATGTCAAAAATGCCGTCTTTCAGAAATGACAGGTCCTGGGCGGAGTTGATTTTAAAGGGCAGCAGGGCGATGCTTTTGGGGTCGGCTGCCGCCGGAGAAAAATTGAAGAACAAGATGACCATAATAAGTAGACTCGATAGCATTATACGAATTGGATGAGCAGGATCTCTAACTAAGCTGTGTTCTTCAATTTTTCTGTCCGTTGTCCGTCGTCCGTTGTCCGTTGTCAAAGTATGGTCACCCCTTGATTGAGTGATGTCAATTAGTTTAATCATTTTCATTTTTTTCTCTTTTTCTCCCAATTGAATGAATATAGGCACTAAGTCTGGGAGTTAGCTCCTGAGTTAGTTTGTAGGTTGGGTAGAGGAACGAAACCCAACAATTAGATCAAATTTCTTTTCTATTCATATCCTGCCATAGCATCAAATTCAAGTTTATCACCGGCACCCCAATTCCTATCGTATATACCCTTATCCACATATCGGTGAAAACTGGTATACATCCAATCAACCGGTGTTTTGGTTAATCCATGCTTTACCGGATTATAGTGGATGTACTCAATATGTCGATTTAAATCCTTTTGATTGTGTATGAGGTGCTCCCAAAAACGTCTTTGCCAGATTTGTTTTTCCTTTTTCTTTTGGCGCGAAGCGGAAAATGTCACCTTCGCTGGGTTTCGTTCCTCTACCCAACCTACAGCCCTTATCCGATAATTTGTAGTCATTCCTTTTGCGACGGACAACTGACAACTGACAACTGACATTTCTATTCAAGCTTTTTTCTCAATATCTCATTGACCAACTTCGGATTGGCCTTACCACGGGTTTCCTTCATTACCTGACCGACAAAAAATCCCATCAACTTGGTTTTGCCGTTTTTATAGGCCGCAACCTCTTTGGGATTTTTTGAAATTATTTCAGCAACCACATCATCGATAGCATCCGTATCGGTAATTTGAACCAGACCTTTTTCTTCAACGATTTGTTTGGGCGGTTTGCCCGTCCGGGCCATGTCATCGAACACGGTTTTGGCAATTTTTCCGCTGATGACGCCCTGCTCGATCAACGCCAGGAGGTCGGCAAGGTTTTCGGGCGCGACCGGGGAGTCGGCGATGGTTTTATCCTGTGCGTTTAAAAGGCCCAGTAAAGATCCCATCATCCAATTGCTGATCATCTTCGGCTGTGGAAAGCGGCCGACACACGCTTCAAAGTAATCCGCCAATTCACGATCGGACGATAACAAGCCGGCATCATATGAAGGCAGTTCGAATTCTTCCAAGAAACGCTTCTTTTTTTGGTCGGGCAGCTCCGGCAGGTTATCTTTGATGCCATGGACCCATTCATTGTCGATTTCCAGGGGCAGCAAATCAGGGTCGGGAAAATAGCGATAGTCGTGCGCTTCTTCTTTGCCGCGCATGGAAAACGTTCTACCTTTATCCGGATCCCACAGACGGGTTTCCTGCACGATTTGCCCGCCGTCCAACAGGATTTCCTTCTGGCGGCTGATTTCGTAGAGCAGCGCTTTTTCCACATGTTTAAAGGAATTCAAATTTTTGAGTTCGGTGCGGGTACCCAACTTTTCTTGGCCCGCGGGTCGGATGGAAACGTTGGCATCGCACCTGAAACTGCCCTCCTCCAGGTTGCCGTCACAGATCCCCAGATAGCGCACGATCGATCTAAGCTGCCGGAGGTAGGCGCCGGCCCCGTCGGCCGAGCGAATATCCGGTTCGCTGACGATCTCCATCAAGGGAACCCCGGTTCGGTTATAATCCACCATGCTGACCGGTCGGTCGGGCTCATGAATCAGTTTGCCGGCATCTTCCTCCATGTGGATGCGTGTAATTCCGATTCGTTGGAGTCCGCCATTGACTTCGATATCGATAAACCCGTGCTCCGCGATTGGCAATTCGTATTGCGAGATCTGATAGCCTTTGGGTAGGTCCGGATAAAAATAGTTTTTGCGTGCAAAACGGCTTTCCCGGGAAATCTTGCAATTCGTGGCCAGTGCCATGCGCAGCGTAAAGTCCACTACTTTTTTATTGAGCACCGGCAATACGCCCGGCATCCCTAAACAAACCGGGCAGGTGTGGGTGTTGGGCGGTGCACCGAAAGCTGTTGAGCAGGCACAGAATATTTTGGTTTTGGTTTTCAATTGGGCGTGTACTTCAAGCCCGATGACAGGTTCGAATTCCATTTGGGTTCCTTTTGAATATTTTGCTATTCCTGACCTGAAATCGCCTAAGACTGAGAACCAATCAGGACCGCTTAATCACGAAAGCACGAAAGGACAAAAACACGAAAAAAGCAAGATAAATTTCGTGATTCCTAGATTCATGTTTCTTGATGATCCGCCTCAGGTGAATTTTTCGGAAATAATGTATGATTGACTCGGTTTAGTCAAGTCTATTTCATTAGGCCGGTTCTTATTTGAGATTTCTGATGATTTTGAACTGTTATCCGGTAATGTGATGGTGCTAAAATCAAAATTAGATATTATCCTTGTATAAAGTTTGTGCATAATTTAGTAAGGTCTTATAATATGGTCATACGGTCAGGAGATAAAGTCATGCAAATATCAGTAAGTGAGTTTAAGACAAATTGTACTAAAATTATTCGTGATGTCGCAAAACTTAACCGGACCATAGAGATTACTGAGCGTGGCAAAATTGTTGCGATTGTAACACCACCTGATTCACCAGAATAGATTGATCCTCATGAATTTCTGGATTGTCTCCATGGTACAGTCACCTATGCACGGGATTGGGATCAACCTTGATTATTGTAGATAGGTGCAGTCAGCTATAAACTTATGACCAGGCACGGAGAAAACAACCAAGCAGTGAAAAAGCATATTTTGATTTCAATTCCAATTGTTGTGTTGTCCATTGTCGTGCTCTTTTTTTTCGACAAGCAAATTTGGCTTGCTGCGCGTAATCTTGTGTCCCGTGAGCTGTACTACAACATCACCGATTTCATTACCGACAACGGGTTGTTTCTATTTTATGCGGTCTTTGTAACTATATTTGCCCATGCTCTGATAAAGAAAAACAAAAAGATAATCCGGCTGATTGTCACATACCTTAAAGCACAACTTATTTTTGCTTTTGCGTTAGTTCGGATATTTAAGGTTATTGTGGGGCGTGCCCGACCCGGACACGAACCCGAATTCACTTTTTTTTCATTCTCGTTTCGCCACAACTCATTTCCCTCGGGCCACTCGGCCGACGCCTTTGTCTCCGGTGTGTTTCTGTATTATCTGCTTAAACATTCGAAATATTCAGCCTGCCGCTTTTTGCCGCTAATTTATGCTTTCCTGATTGCCATCTCCAGAGTATTTATCAGTTCGCACTATCCATCGGATGTGCTGGCCGGCATGGCGTTCGGAATATTGGGGGCTTGGTTTTTTATATCGCGGCTGGAAGCCGCTCCCACAACTGCAATCCCAGGTAATAACTGATATTGCGGTTTCCAATGGATTCAGGTCAAGGGTAAATCGGGTCGCCTTTTCTATCCCGTTCAAATGATCAATTATTATAACAGAGTCTAGCAATCTTTCTATCACTGAGAATTCCATTCATCTCGAATTTTCTTTTGATAGGCCAATCCGTCTCCTTTTTTCCAGAGACCTCTGGTATTGTTAACCAGGGCCTGGTAGTTTTCAACAAGTTCCGCCTCTTTCAATTTACGAATTCCCTGTCGAATTGCTTCAGCTATGGAGTTAACAAGCCGAAGAAAAATTGCCGCCAAAGTACAAAGGAAAACCTTTGAATAGAAATCATCTTTGGGTCTTCGTGGCGATTCTGTTTTGCCAAAAGATGCTAAAAAATACAACTAAGCCGCTAATCGTTCATGGACTGAAAGTGAGCCGCCGATTTCAACCGGGATTTATCGCTTTACCCGTACCATTTTTCCTGTTAAATTCACCAGAACCTCTTCTGAATAGCTACGGTGCAAGGCATATTGATGTGAAATCGAAATCCAGCAAGAATCATAAAAAAAAAAAGCAAAGCACCGGTTCCAGACAGGCACGGGCCAAAACCACTGCAAACACACCTAACGCCACGAACCATTTGGTGGTGGTTGCGGTGCTCGTGCTGCTTTGTCTGATTGTTTACTACAATTCGTTGACCAATGGATTTGTATATGACGATTTGGGTTCAATCGTCGAAAACAAGTACATCAAGCAACCGGGCCGCTTGGTTGCCTCTCTTTTTGATCAATCCTATTTTCGATTCGCCGGTCTCGAGGCGAGTTACCGCCCGCTGGCCACCTTGTCTTATTTCTTAATCTATGCCGTCGCCGAATTAGACCCATTTTATTACCATCTGGCAAGCCTGATATTGCATACGCTGAATGCGATTCTGGTATACTGGCTGGCTAATTTGGTGCTGGGCCAACGGCTGACTGCCCTTCTTACGGCAATGCTGTTTGCCTGTCATCCGGTGCTCACCGAAGCGGTGAATTGCATCGATTTCAACGATGATTTGCTGGCGACATTTTTCTACCTGCTGGCCCTCATTTACTATATTCGGATAAAATCCGACTATATACAGTCCAACATCCGGGCTTACGCCCTATCCCTGCTGTTTTACATGCTCGGTTTGTTGTCCAAGGAAATGGCCATTACCCTGCCGGCCATTGTTCTGCTCTACGATCTGGTGTTAAGTGATGCCGGCCGGCGTGCACAGAATTTCAAACACCTGCTGACCATTGTCCGGCAAAGAAAATTTCTTTATATCGGTTATATGATTGTCGGCCTGGCTTATTTATGCATCCGGTTTTTCGTTTTATATAACCCCCGGGAGTCGCTGAAAGCTTCATCCGGCAGCCTGTTCGAAAGGATCATCTACCTGCCGGACCATATTTTCAGTTTTATCAAACTGACGATCTATCCGGGCAATTTAAACGCGGACTATGTTTATTCGCATCCGAGCGGCTTTTTTGAACCGTCGAACCTGATTGGCGCGGCAGCGGTCCTGATCCTGGTGGGTGTCAGTTTTATAATTCGGCGATATTCGAAAGCGGTATTTTTCGGTTTCTGGTGGTTTTTGATTACCCTGGTTCCGGTTCACAACCTGATCGAAATTTATCATCCGCTGGCCGAGCGCTACCTTTATCTGCCGATCATCGGTTTTTGCCTGGTGGTTCCGGTAGCTGTCAACGCGGCCGCAAAAAGGATTTTTGCCACCCCCCCCGTCGCGCAGGCAATGACGGTGCTGCCGATAGCCCTCATTCTTGTGCTCTATGCGGCCGCCACCATCACCCGCAATCCTGTTTGGCAGAGTAATTTTACGCTATGGTCGAAAACCGTTCAAAGCTCGCCCAACAGCCTCGTGGCGCGCGGCGGTCTGGGTATGGCTTATCTGAACCGGGGGATGCCGGATGCAGCGGCCGAGCAATTTGAGATCGCGATTCAGCTTAACCCCGCAAACCATAAAGGTTATTACAACCTGGGCCTGGTTTATCACAAGAAGGGTGACCTGAAAAAAGCCCTGGAGTACTTTAGCCATTCCGCCACGCTCAAGCCTGAATCCCTGAAGGCCCATTACAATCTTGCTACCATATACCTCCAGCAGCGTGCATGGGACCAGGCGATCCGCCACTATGTCAAAGTGAATGCGCTGGATCATGAAATTCCAATGGCCCATTATAATCTGGGTATGGCTTATGCGATGGGGGGAAAGTTGGATGCCGCCATTGCAGAATGGCAAACGGTGCTGCAACTCGATCCTCACAACACAATGGCTAAAAAAAACATTCAAAAGGCAAAAAAAATGATGAACCGAACTGGGGGGTAGGGAATCAGGAAAAAGTAATTCAGGTTTGTTCCTTCAGCGCCGTCTCTCCCGAAATGTTCTAAAAAAAGTGTCAGCCAAAGAACGTCCTACGCCTCGGTCCTAACGAAGCGGATCAATTAGTCTTCATTTTTGCCTTTGAATCCAAAATATTTGTAGACTCTTATCGTCTGGGCCAAGCGGTCGTTGCGAAAAATTTTGATTTCCGCCGATTGCGGATCCATACGATTAAACAGGGGCCGGTAGCGGTCGGCCCGCTTTTGATGACGTTTTTGGTCCACAATGAACAGGGCGTCCCAGCCAACGTGTTCTTCAGGTGCAAACCAAAGCCGGTACTGGTTGTACCGGTGATGCAGGGTTGTGGCAACGGTGCCGCGCGCCAGATAGACCGCCAGCTGGCTGGTGGGATGAAACCGGTGGCCGAAAACAAACGTTTTGGCCGGTTGCGGCATCTGCTGCCGCACAATTTCCGTTTGCCTGGCGATTTCCGGCCAGCCGAACAGCTCGTTGCTGACGTCAAAGCCCGTTTCAAAGGGAGCCAGGGGTTTGATGGCCGGAAACCTCTGGCTCAGGCTCACGGAAACCTCCCGGGTCCAACTGTAGACAGGGCCGACAACCGGCAGAAATAGGACCACATAAAGCAAGGCGGTCATGAAAAATCCCGTTGCAGCGGCCGCGGCCGACCAGCGACGCCAGCGTTTGGCGGATGGGTTTTGGTGGGAAATTTTTTGCAACAACACCATCGCAAGCACAATGGATCCCGTCCACCAGCCCGCCGAGGTCCAGTGCGGCAGGACCTTGCTGGTCAGGCCGGTCAAGCAGAAAAATACGAAGAGCGGGACGCTGGTCCAGATCCCAAAGCGATCCGCCTCGCTGATTATCGGCTGGCGAATAATGACGATAAAGGCGACGATCAGAAGAACGAAAATGATCGGTGACCAGGCTGCGAGCTGTCCTCCGACAGCCGTCAGAAATTTGCCGAGGTCCAGGCCGTCACCGCTGCCCTGGCCTAATTGAAACAAATAGGAAATCCAGTCGTGCCGGGCGTTCCATAGAATATTCGGCATAAACACGGCCAGGCCGATCAGCGCCGCAACATAAGGTTGCGCCCTTTTCAGCCAAAAGCGATTGCCGGCCGAGGTGGTCAAATAGCCCAGCAGGCATAATGCCAGCAATACCGCGTGGTATTTGCTCAGCAGGGCGCCGCCGAACATAATTCCCGTCAGGATCCACAGAGACCACCGGCCGGTTTGCGTGGCCCGCCACACCGCCAGCAGGGTGGCGCACCAGAATACATTCAAGGTGGCATCCGGCAGCAGGCCCACCAGCAAAAGGTGCTGGTAGGGCATCAGATGCAATAATACCGCCGCCCATAGCCCCACCCGCTCATCCCGATAAAGCGCCAGGGCCAGATATCTGAGCAGGATCAGGCTGATGGCCGAACAAACAATCGGTCCCAGCCGCACCAGCAACACGCTGTCGCCAAAACGGGATGTTATCGCCGCCAGAAAAGCCACCATGGGGGGGTGATCGAAATAGCCCCAGGCCAGATGACGGGAATATAACAAATAATGGGACTCATCTACACCCAGCCCGAATTTGCCGGCCAGCTGCAGGCGCACGACGGTGATGCCGGCTAGAAAAAGCCAGAAGAGCGTTCTGTATCTTGCTTGAATGTTATTTGGTGGGGAAGTTTGCATTTATTGAATTAATGTCGATATCATACAATAACGAACGCGTCCGTTGTTTGTGGTCTGTTGTCTGTTGGTTTCAAAAGAAAGGTATGCCAGCTATGTTCACCAATAAACAACATCCAAATTTCAACAACCAACATGCAACACACAACGGACAACAAACACCGGACCTCTGAATATGAACTTCGGTCATTCCAACCAATCATTGAGATTCTAAGATTTCCAACGCTTTCGACAATACCTGGTCCGGTTCTATCTTTTTCAAACACAAATTGTCCCCGTCACAGGGGGAATTGCGATGGTTATAAGCGGTGACGCAGGGTGAGCATGACAGACCCAGAAAAATATTTTGCGCTTTGTCATCCAGGGGTCCATACAGGGCCGGTGTTTCCGGACCGTAAAAAATAATGGCCGGAATGGGGGTCATGGCGGCAAAATGCCCCGGTCCACCGTCATTGGTGATCAAAAGGGAGGAAAAATGAAAAATCAGCATCAACTCCCGGATAGTCTTGGTATAACCGGTTAAATCCACACAACTCTGATGGCGGGTGTGCGACAGTATCCGGCCGGCGATCTCTTTGTCCTGGGCCAGGCCGATGACACCCACGGCGTAGCCCCGGCCAAGCAGTTCGGTAGCCAGGGTGCAGTAGTATTCCAGGGGCCAGGCCCGAATGGGCAGCAGACCGCCGCCGGGGTAGATGAGCACGATTTTCTTGCCCTCGAGGTCCGGCGCCTTTGCAAAAAGCGTTTTTTTTGAATTTTCAATTTCTTGCATTTCCACCCGGATCGGAGGAATCACAAATTTGTGAGCCGGCACGATGTGCTTGGCCCTAGGATGGGTTTTAGAATCGATAGCTTCTACCAGGGTTAAAAACTGCCGGGAGATATGATGATAAGGATTATAAGGTACAGGGCGATTCATGAAATTGCCGCGGTACAGCCCTTCCTGGGTGTGAGGATGAAATCCGACCCGTATTGCGGCGCCGCTCAAGAAAGCCAGGATACTGCTGATTCGCGAAAACAGCTCGCAGTCGATGACCACGTCAAATTTCAGCTTCCGCATACGGTGTAAGCCGCCCAGGGTGTCCCCGATAAAGGTCGGCATGGAGTTATCTCTAATTGCTATAATTCGTTCCGGTGCAACAATGCCTAATAATTCCACAACTTCCCGGTTTTTTTCAAACAACATCACATGCAACTCGGCCCCGGGGTATTTTTCCTTCAGACGTTGAAACATGGGATGGGCCAGGACCAGAGCCCCCATTTCGGATAACAGGATGATCAGTATCTTTTGGGTTTCGACGGCAGCGGAATCTTTTTTAAATATCCGATAATACAAAGAAAATATTCTGCAAATCAATGTTCCGGCATAGTGATCGATGAAACGCTGGGTTTCAATTTTCATATTCCGTATTCCTAAGTATTTTAAAAACGACTGGGTCCGGCAGTTGACCCAATCCAATTTTCCAGTATTCCAACATTCCATTTTAAAAACAACCCCCTCATATATCAAAATTGCCATCTAAAGCAAAGAATTTGAGGATAATTTCGCAGGAATGTTTGATGCGATTCGATTGATGTGATATAGGGGATGCGTAAAAAATTATCCTGGATTTATTACGTTGCAGGACCGGATGTATCAGCAGGAATCAGAATCGATCGAGAAAGCGCATGGCCCGCAATTCAACTTACAACATATTGATGTATTCCCACGACACATACGGCCTCGGGCATATTCGCAGGACCATGGCAATTGCATCTCATCTGTTGGGGCCACGCATCAATATTTTAATTCTGACAGGCTCCCCCATCGCAGGGCGTTTTTCATTTCCGGAGCAAATCGATTTTGTTCGGATCCCGGGCATGATCAAAAAGACCAATGATGAATACCTGCCGCTTTCCATCAAGATCAACGTCCGGCATGCCCTGGATATTCGAAAAAACATTATTACGGCCACGGCCAAAACCTTTCAACCGCACCTGTTTATCGTGGACAAGGAACCGCTGGGGCTGAAAAAGGAGGTGCTGCCCACATTGCAGTGGCTGCGGCGCTGCCGGCCCGACACCCGATCCATCCTCGGACTGCGGAACATCATGGATGACGCCGAGTCAGTTAAAAGAGACTGGCGGGAAAAACGGGTCTACCAGCACCTGGAGCAGCTCTACAGTGAAATTTGGATTTACGGAATTCAGGATTTTTATGATCCGATCAAGGAGTATGAAATTTCAGATGCCATCAGCCGTAAAATGCATTTTACAGGCTATATCCCCCGCAAGATACCCGGCAAAGACGCGGTGCGCCACATTAAAAAAGAGCTGAACCTGAACAAAGACGAAAAACTGGTGGTGGTAACCACCGGCGGGGGCGGGGACGGCTATCGGGTCATGGATACTTACCTCACGGCCCTTGAGACTTACAGCAGCAGCCTGGCGTTTAAGAGTGTGCTGATCACAGGACCTTTTATGCCGAAGCAGGAGCGGCGCGATGTTTTTAAGCGCGCCCGGAAGTTGGGGTTGCGCACCTATCATTTTTATCGCCAGATGGAGAAAATATTTGCGGCAGCGGATATCGTCATTAGTATGGGGGGCTACAACACCCTGTGTGAAATTCTCGGTCAGGGAACCATCAGCCTCGTCATTCCGCGGGAAACCCCCCGTAAAGAGCAAATTATACGGGCGCGGGCCTTCTATCGACAAAATCTGGTCGATTACATCCCCTGGGATGATTTTTCTCCTGCTTTGTTGCACAAAAAACTGATCGCGCTGCTGCGAAATCCCACCCCCTACCACGACGCCATCTCCCGGTTTCGATTGACCGGCATTGAGACCATGCAGCAGCGCCTGCGTGTTTTCAGGTCCAACAAATCGGGGCCTTCTCCTCGATTGGAACTGTGATGAGCCCAACCCCACGACCGGTTTTGGGGATGATCCTGAAAGGCTATCCCCGCATTTACGAAACCTTCATCTCCAATGAAATACGCCTGTTGGAAAGACTCGGTTTTCAGATTCACCTGTTTTCCATGCGCCAGCCCCGGGAAAAATTCACCCACGACAGCGTCAAACAAATTCAGGCAACTGTCGACTACCTGCCGGAGACCCTGCTAAAGCCTTTGCCGCGGCTGGTTTACCACAATCTTTGTCTGGCTGCCAAAAATCCGAAGGTTTATGGTGCGGCGCTTAAAACGGCCTGTCGCAGATTTTTGAGGACCCGAAAATCCGCTACCCTGAAGCATTTACTGCAGGCGGGCTATCTTGTCCATCGGCTGCTGCCGGCCAGCGGGGTGACGCATCTGCACGCGCATTTTGCCCATTCGCCGACCTCGGTCGCCATGTTCACCAGTCGCTTGACCGGTATTCCCTTTAGTTTTACAGCCCATGCCAAAGATATCTACACTTCCGATCCCAGGCAAATTCGTGAAAAAATCGGTTTGGCCCGGTTTGTGGTCACCTGCACAGAATACAATCGAAAACATCTTCGGGAGCTTGGCTTGGTGATGGCCACACAACACCGATCCATCGCAATTATCACGGAATCGACACCCGGTTTTTCTCAACTGACCCGGAAGCGGCCAAATTACCTGTGCCGCCGTTTCAGATCCTGACCATTGCCCGCTTAACCGCTAAAAAGGGATTGCCCACGATTTACCAGGCGCTTCGGATCCTATGCGATCAGGGGATCAGGCTGCGCCATACCCATATCGGCGGCGGCGAGGATCGTGAGCTGATCATGTCGCTCATCAAAAAACTGGATCTGGAATCTGTGACCGAACTGTTGGGAACCCAACCCCACGAGGTGGTGTCGGACCACTATCGAGATGCCGATCTTTTCGTGTTGGGCTGTGAGGTGGCTCCCAATGGAGATCGGGACGGCATCCCCAACGTTTTGGCCGAGAGCATGGCTATGGGTCTGCCGGTGGTCGCAACCCGGATATCGGGTATTCCGGAGCTGGTGGAAAATGAAAGAACCGGTCTGCTGGTGCCGCCCGGCCAACCGGCCAAACTGGCGCAAAGCATGCTGCGCTTGCTGACTGACGAAGAATTGAGGAACCGATGTATTGCGGCAGGCAAAAAACAGGTGACGCAGACCTTCGACAACCGGCAGCTGATCAGGGAATTGGCTGGGATATACCATAATGAAGGTTTGGGGCCCGGGCTGAGGGCAGGGGGCAGGGGGCATGGAGCAGGGGGTTGAGGGCAGAGGGCAGGGGGCATGGAGCAGGGGGTTGAGGGCAGGGGGCATGGAGCAGGGGGTTGAGGGCAGGGGCAGAGGGCAGGGGGCTGAGGGCTGAGGGCATGGTGCGGGGGGGCTGAGGACGTTAAGCCGGGAGCTTAGGGAAGAGGGCAGGGAGCAAAGAGCTGAGGGTAAAGGGCATGGAGAAGGCAATACTTATAGTTGAAGGTATTATTTTCTCCGGATTCTAATGATAACTATACCAGGAGGCAAGGATGGTTAAATTTAGATTTCAAAATCTAAAGATCTGGCAATCAGCGATTGAGATAGCGAATGATCTTTTTGATATAGCTGATGATCTTGACAAAAGGAGATTATATCGCTGGGCGGAACAATTAAGGGCTTCAGGGATGTCAATGTCGAACAACATAGCAGAAGGATCAGGATCATCTTCAAAAAAAGACTTTGGTAATTATTTAAATATTGCCCATAGATCGACATTCGAAAATGCAAATGCTCTGATTCTATTTGAAATGAGGGGTATTATCGGGCAGGATCAACTTAACGAACTATTAACTCGACTGGATGTTCTATGTCGACAAATTACTAATTTTCGCAAATCCTTGAAATAGTCACTATTGATCGTTCACTATACCCCGTATTCAAGGGTCTTTCAACTTATTGGAATAATTTATATTTGCCATGTCTTCGACCCCATGCTCCATGCCCCGTGCGCCCAGCCCCCTGCCCCCTGCGCCCAGCTCTTTGCGCATTATTTTTTATACCCCATTCAAGCCCCTGCACCACAGGAATCCTTCCGGCGATCTGGTGACGGCCACTGGAATATTCGATTTTCTGGTGCAAGGCGGCCATGAGGTTATTGCGGCCAGCAACCTGAGGTGCCGTTGGATATACTGGAAGCCCTGGCTTTGGTTGAAGTATTTGGGGGAAAAGAGGCGCATCCTGCAAAAATTCGGGGGTGCTTGTGCCGATTTGTGGTTTACTTATCATAGCTATTACAAGGCACCCGATCTGCTGGGTCCGGCCGTAGCCGGCCGATTGAAAATTCCATACGTTATTTTTCAGGGCATTTACTCGACCAAACGCCGGCGCCAGTGGACAGCGAAGCCCGGGTTTTATCTCAATAAAAATGCCCTTCGTAAAGCCGATCACCTTTTTACCAACAAGTCCGCCGACCTGCTCAATCTCAAACGGCTGGTACCCGGCAATCGGATTACTTATGTGGCGCCGGGTATCGATCCGGGTGATTTCGAATTCGACGATCATGCCAGGGCCGAGCTTCGTCAGCAATGGAACGTCGGAGATGTGCCCGTTATCTTTTCGGCAGCGATGTTCAGATCCGATGTCAAAACCGAAGGGCTTACCTGGCTGATTCGGGCCTGCGGCGAGCTTGACCGGCAGGGGCAAAGTTTTTGGCTGGTCATCGCCGGGGACGGCCGACAAAGAGAAGCGCTTCAGCATCTGGCCCACCAGCATGTAGCCGATCGGATGCGGTTTCTGGGTAAAATATCACGCCGAGACATGTATCGTTTCTACAGCGCCGCCGACATTTTTGTATTTCCGGGGATCAGGGAGTCTCTGGGTATGGTTTTTCTGGAAGCGCAAGCCTGCGGGCTGCCGGTGGTTGCCTTTGACAATGCCGGGGTTCCGGAAGCCGTCGCCGACGGCAAAACTGGATTGCTGGTGCCGATGTATGAGCTTAAGCCGTTCGCGGGTGCCATCAAACGCCTGCTGGTCGACAATGATTTGCGCCGGCAGATGGGCGCTACCGCGAAATCCCATGTGCGGCAATTCCATGATTTAAAAAAAAACTACCGGGAACTTGAACTGACCCTGAATTCGATTGTCAATCGTCGATCATAGACGCTTAGGGCCTTTTTTCTGACAACATGTTGTAAGTTACTGAAGGTTGCAGGTGTCAGTGTTCAGGTGTCAGGATTTAGCAACTCGGTTCCCTGACACCCGAAACCTGACACCTGACACCTAAATTCTTTGAATTGCGCTGTAGCTGCACCGCAGGGGCCACTTATTTCGTGCGTAGTCTTGGAAAAAGCTTAGGCCCTATTTATTGAAATCACATCATGGTTGCGAAGGATTTATCCAATAAAATGCATGATCAATATGATACAACCCGTTTCGGCCTGATACGCCATGCGCAAACGGTTTGGAACCGGGAAAAAAAGATCCAGGGAAACTGTGACTCTCCCTTGACTGCCGACGGCGAAAAACAGGCTTTATTCTGGGGGCAAAAATTAGCGCAGTTCGAGTGGGATCGCATCCTGGCAAGCGATGCCGGCCGCGCTCTGGCAACGGCTGAAATCATCAACACCATTTTGAAAATGCCCCTGACCATCGATTCCCGTCTTAAAGAACAGGATTGGGGCCATTGGGAGGGCAAGACGGTTCGCCAGATCGAAGCCGAAGCACCACAGGTACTGGATGCGCAGGTAAATACCGGCTGGGACTTTTGTCCTCCCGGGGGTGAATCCCGCCGCGGCGTATTGCGAAGGAGTCAACAGGCGCTGCAGGAAGCTGCTGAACGATATGCCGGCCAAACGCTGCTGGTGGTCGTACACGAAGGGATCGTAAAAAGCCTGATCTACCATCTTTGCGGCCGCAGGTTTGTACCCGGTGAGCCTGCCATCCTTAAATCCTATCGGCTGCACTGGCTGGTGAACGGCCGCAGCGGGCTCCGGATAGATGAAATAAATGCACTTAGATTAGGTTCATAGGTTTAGAGGTTCATAGGTTCCGGGTTCACGGTTGATGGTCTCGTAAAAAGTTGGGTTGGACGGTCTTTCTGGATTCCCGCCTGCGCGGGAATGACAATAAATTTATTAATTTCATATAGATATGGATTATTTCATACTCGCGCAGGCGGGTAACCAGCCGATGATAAGACTTTTTACGATTCTATCACGCTTAGAGGTTGAATAATCCTTAAAATGCTCATATCAAATGTTTTAACCCGTAACCCGGAACCTTGAATCCAGAACCTTGAACCTTGAACCCAGAACCTTGAACCTTGAACCCAGAACCCAGAACCTCTGAACCCAGAACCCAGAACCTCTGAACCCAGAACCCAGAACCTCTGAACCCAGAACCCAGAACCTCTGAACCCAGAACCCAGAACCTCTGAACCCTTATGCAATACCTAATGATTCACGACATCCGCCAGGAGTATTTTGATTTAGAACTGGACCGCTACCGGTTGACATTTGATGACGGGCTATTTTCCCAATATTATTATTATCCCCTGTTTAAAGATCATTCCGGGAAGTTGACCTACTTTATTGCGACTTCTTTTATCCGCCCCGGCGGGGTGCGAAGCATGTTTGCCGGTGATTATATTCCCTACTTAAAATCAAAAAAATATATGTATCGCACCTTTATCGAGCAGCGGTTCGAGCATTTTATGACAACCGAAGAGATTCAGGAACTTTCAGCCAAAGCGAACGTGCAGATCGGTGTTCACAGTCATTTGCATGACGTCATACCGAGCCGCAGCCACGCGCGCAAAAGAAAACCCCTCAGCCAGTGGAAATTGGAGCGGTTTCAAAATTCCCCTGAAATTGCGAGGCGGGATTTGAGCATCCGGTCTAAAATTGCTTTTCAGGGCTATAATTTTCAGGATGGTTCCCTCAGCCGCAGGCCCGGCTCGGAATGGGAGGACTACATCAAACATGACACCGAGCACTGCTTAAACTGGATGGCGGATAACCTGGGAAAAACGCCGGAATGGTATTGTTTCCCGTTTAACGAGCACAATGAAAAACTGATAACCATCCTCAAATCTTTCGGGCTAAAAAAGTTTTTTGCCGCCCGGCCGGGCAAATCCACCCAAGTTTACGGCAGGGTGGATATCGACAGCCTAGTGCCTGACTAGCCCGAGGGCTACGGCAATTGAACCTGAATTTGATCGATATCATGAAAAATTAATGATGCTAAAAGTTCCCCTTATAATTTTATGATGCAGTTTAGAAGTTACTTTGACGTTACTCAATAATTAACCCCTTCCCGCTTGACACACCTTTCTTTTGCGCTATACTCGCCCCGTATGGAAGCCGGTCATGTTGGCTTAACTTCATAAAAAATCGAAAACTGATGGACATTAAAACATTTACCGTCGCAGATTTGAGGACGGCGCTGATGCGGGAGGATTTCTGGCTGACCCAAACCCTGCCGATAACCAAACACCGGGCGTTGTCATACTGCCGCAATCCCCGGGCCGATGAGGATGACCCTGTTCTGCTGGTTGCCTACCGGGATAATCGGGTGATAGGCTATCTCGGGATTCTGCCCGACAAAATCTTCGTCAATGACACGGATTACAAATTGGGCTGGCTCACCAGTTGGTGGGTCAATCCCGCTTTTTCAACTGCCGGAGTTGGGGCATTTCTTCTTTTCAAGGCCTTAAACGCCTACGACCAGTACGTCGGCGTTGCAGGAAGCTCCAGGGAGGCCCGCAAAGCGCTGAAGGCTTCGCAAAAGTTTATGGCTGTCAAACCTTTGCGGGGATTGGATATCCGCCTGCGTTTTAACGCCACCGGATATGTCCTGCGCAGATTTCCGGCAATGAAGATATTCCGGGGTTTGATTAAAATTGTCGATTCCGCGACGGATGCCGCCGTACGCCTCAGAAGCTTTATCTGGCAACGGCGCAACATTTCCGGTCGGAATCTGACCTTTGAATATGTGTCGGCCATTGATGAAGAGACCGCGCGTTTCATGAAACGACATCACCAACACGATCTGACGCGTAAAGAGGCATCCGACCTCAGCTGGATTATGAATAACCCCTGGATAATATCGGCCCCGCTTAAAGATTCGATGAGCAAAAAATATTATTTTTCGTCACGCGCCGCCCGATTTTTATACCTGGGGATCAAGGTGTTTGAGAACCAAACCGAAATGATCGGATTTTGCCTTCTTAAAGTGCGTGATGATCGGATGACGGTGTTGTATTCCTATTGCGAAAACCGGCATGCAGCTTCTATCACTGCCGCCGTTTTTCATCAGGCCTTGGCCATGGAGGTGGGAATCCTCAGCTTGTTTGATGAGCAATTGGTGGCCGCCTTTTCGGAGCTTCACTGTCCCTGCTGGTCTGTCAAAAAAAAATCGAGAGGGTTTTCATTATCGAAAGCGTTTGGTGAAATTTCCGTGGCAGACTGCCGCTTGCAGGGCGGGGATGGGGATCTCGCTTTTTATTAAACTATATGAACCGTGGATTAGACATCGATGCAAACCAAAATCACACAAATGCTGTTCAGTGTCCTTGACGAGCTCAACCAGCTGCGGCCGCCGGACGAACACCTGGTCAAAGATCTGGCGACTCCTCTCTTCGGAGATTCGGCAAAATTGGATTCAGCCGGATTGATCAACTTGATTGCCGTGACGGAAATACAGACAGCATCCGAACTTGGCCGGTCAATCCTGTTGACCGATGACCGCACATTGTCCCAGGTGAACGAGGTATTCCGCACCCTTGGCACCCTTGCCGATTATATCCACCTAAGACTGAACGAATAATAATGATGGGCAGCAAACCTCATACATGTGTTCTGATCTCGGATTTTAACCTGCAGAATTTCGCCGGATATGCTGCCAACGATTCTGAATTTCCGAATATTCAACCGATCACCGCACCGTTCGGGCAACCGGTTGAGACCGTGCTGGACCGGGATTTGCCCTGCTGGCAAGATGCACCTGATTTTGCCGTGATCTGGACCCAGCCCCAGTCCGTAATCCCGGCGTTTAAGGCACTTCTCAACTTTGAGCAGGCTGCTTTGCAGCAGGTGTTCGAACAGGTGGACGAGTATTGTGCCCTGCTGGCAAGCATGCGTGAGCGGGTGAAGTATACCCTGGTGCCGTCCTGGGTGCTTGCTTCCGACCGCCGCATCTTTGGTGTGCTCGACATGCAGACCGAGATCGGACTGACCAATACCATCATGCGCATGAATCTCAGGTTGGCCGAGAACCTGGCTGAGATTTCCGGCGTTTATGTTCTCAATGCCAACTCCTGGATCACCCAGGCCGGGGCGCAGGCGTTCAGCCCGAAACTATGGTATCTGGGAAAAATTCCTTTTGGCAATGATGTTTTCAAGGCCGCCGTTGCCGATATCAAAGCCGCACTGCGCGGTATGCTCGGGTATGGGCGTAAACTCATTATTCTTGATTTGGACGACACCCTGTGGGGCGGCATCGTCGGTGAGGAAGGGTGGGAAAACCTCGTATTGGGGGGGGCATCATCATCGCGGTGAGGCTCATGCCGATTTGCAGCACGCTTTAAAATCATTGCGCAATCGTGGGATTCTTCTGGCCATTGTGAGCAAAAACGAGGAACAGGTCGCGCTGGAGGCGATCCGAAAACACCCGGAAATGGTGCTCCAGCTGGAAGATTTTGCCGCCTGGCGCATTAACTGGCGGGATAAAGCTCAAAATATCATCGACTTGTTGACCGAATTGAATCTCGGACCCCAGTCGGCTGTTTTTATCGACGACAATCCCGCTGAACGCGCCCGGGTCAAAGAGAGTCTGCCGGAGGTTCTGGTGCCTGATTGGCCGCAAGACCCGCTGCTTTATCCGACGGCCTTGCTCAGCCTGCGGTGTTTTGAAATGCCGTCGCTCAGCCGGGAAGACCTGGCCCGGACGACTATGTATCTTTCGGAAAATAAACGCCGGGATTTGAGAAAAACAGTCTCTTCCCTGGAGCAATGGCTGGCGCGTTTGGCGACCCGGATTCAGGTCGAAGAACTTCATCCCGCCAATCTGCCAAGAGCTGCCCAACTGCTGAACAAAACCAACCAGATGAACCTGTCCACCAGACGGATGTCGGAATCAGAGCTTATGGCCTGGAGCAAACAGAAGCATCACCGGCTATGGACCCTGCGCGTTGCCGATAAATTCGGTGATGCCGGGCTGACGGGTATCGTAAGTCTGGAAATTCAGGAAGGACAAGCACAAATTGTGGATTTTGTCCTGAGTTGCCGGGTTCTGGGTCGCCATGTAGAAGAAACCATGCTTGCCGCGGCTGTTCAGCATGCACAGGCAATGGGAATCCAAAATGTATACGCCCGGTTCGTTGCGACCGCCAAAAATAAGCCGTGCCTGGAGTTTTTTAAAAATGTCACTCCGTCATTGCAGCAGCAAGGAGACTGTTTTGCGTGGCATGGGAATCAGTCTTTTCCCATGCCCGAACATATTGAGCTCGTCTCTAGTATTGCGTCCAACATCTAAATTAAAAATTGAGATTTTAAATTTCAGAAATTACAAGCACCAAAAAACAAATAACAAACAATATTGATATTTGGAATTTAAACGACAGCTTTTTGGTAAAGAACGTATCATAAGTTTTGAATTGTGATTCTTAAGGTTTTCAGGACCGCTTTATTACGATGACACAGCGTGTATTTTCCTCTGACGATCAGCTAGACTTCGCCGATCTTTCCGGAGATTTGAATCCGCTGCACCTGGATCCGGTGCTTGCCAGGCGCCTGGTGTTTGGACAGCGAGTTGTACATGGCCTGCATGCACTGATGTGGAGCCTGGATGTTCACTTGAAATCACAGACCCGACCTGTGAAACTGCGGACAGCCAAAGCTAATTTTCAGGCGGGAATCGGCCTGGGAGAATCCGTCCGGTGCCGGATTAACTCCCGGGATGAATATCGGGTCGAAATTCAACTGGAGACCGAAAACGCCTTGGGTGGGTGGTTTGAGTTTTCCTGGTGTCCTGGGGGGCAAAGCCGGGCGGTTGTCCTGCCAGGCCTGCCGTCGCAACCGGGAAAATGCCGCCGGCGCTTGATAGAGGAGGTGGCAGCGGCATCCGGCCATTTACCCCTATACCTTAACGGCAGCCTGGCCGGTCGACTCTTTCCCAACCTCATGCGGGTCCTGCCTCCGATGCAACTTGCCGTCCTGCTGGCGTCGACGCGCCTGGTCGGAATGGAATGCCCCGGACACCACTCAATTTATTCCAGCTTTAATCTGGCTTTTTCCGCGGATACTGCCGCCACGACTAACCTGACTTACCGTGTCGCGAACTGCAACCAGCGCCTGGGCCTGGTTTCGATGGATGTTGAAGCTCCCGGCGCAGAAGGGCAGGTAAACGCATTTTTGCGGCCCAAACCCCAACGCCAGATCACCTTCAAAGATGCCCTTCGTCAGGTTGAACCGGAAGAATTTTCCGGCCAACGGGCATTGATTGCGGGAGGCTCCCGGGGCTTAGGGGAGGCGGCCGCCAAGCTTCTGGCCGCCGGCGGCGCTGAAGTGATCCTGACTTATTTTCGCGGCGAGCAGGACGCTCAACGAATCGTTGCAGAAGTCGTTGCGCGCGGAGCGGATGCGACCTGCATCCCATTGAATGTATTGGAACCGTTGCGGGGACTGGCGGACAGGTTCGCCAAATCTTCCAAACCGATGTATTTATACTATTTCGCAACACCCTTTATTTTTGGCGCAAGCAAAGCCAACTTTTTGCAACAGCGCTTTGCCACTTTCAGCGAGTATTATGTCAGCGGGTTTCTCCGGACGGTTCAGGCGCTTGCGGATCCGACTATCGGCTTGAAGAAGGTTTTCTACCCATCTTCGGCTGCGATTGATGAGCTTCCTTCGGACATGGCCGAGTATGCCGCGGCCAAAGCGGCCGGTGAAGTACTATGTGATTTTTTGCAAAAGACGATTCCCGGGCTTGTCATCCATAAACCCCGTTTGCCGCGCCTTGCAACCGACCAGACTGTCAGTTTGCTGCCAGTGGACAATCAGGCGCCCGGGCCGGTTCTTTTAGACCATTTGCGATATCTAAAGGAGATGTAACTTGCAACCTGTTGTCAGAAAAAAAGTCTAATGGCCTAACAACCAGCAAACGTGAGTGACTCGAATTAAAATACAGAAAGATAATAACACCCATGAATGAAGATCGGAAAGAGCAATTGCAGCCGACTCCTGCGACCCATGCCCTGTTTAGCGAGTCGGCGGTTAGATTTTTGGCTGCCTACCGCGTGTGGATTGTGGCGGCGGTTTGGTTGGCGGTAAGAGGTTATACCATTTGGGGGTTGAGTCCGAATTATTCGATTGAAAGCTATTTGAAATTGGCCGGCGATTGGTTGGACGGCTATCTCCCTTATGCGGATTTTGCCGTTGAATATCCCCCCGGTGCACTGCTGCTGTTTAGCCTGCCGCGCATCTTTACGGAAGCACCGGTTCTTTACGGCTTCATTTTTGCCGGGATCATGCTGGTGGTGGACCTGGGCATTCTGCTGGTATTCTGGCGGATTCCGGCCCGGTTGAGCGCAGGGGCGTCGCAAACGGATATGGAGCGACGCAGTGAATCGGCCGTGTTGTGCCTCACGTATATTCTTTTTACCGCTATATTCGGGCGCCTGCTTTTCCAAAACTACGATTTGCTGGTCGGCCTGATCCTGGTGATATTGATCTATTTTGCCCTGCGCAAAAAAAACCTGCTGGTTGATGTCCTGTTGGCGATCGGCATCTGGCTCAACCTGATCGTTATAATCTGGCTGCCCCTGCTGTGGTGGTACGGATTCATCAGCCGGGAGCAATCGAACGGCGCCCTGAGCGAATTGAAAATCAATGGCTTTTTGCGGAACCTGCTGTCACGCGCCGCCGTCCTGGTCGGCAGTTTGGCCGTCCTGTATCTGCCATTTTTCTTCCTGTCCGGCGAGCCGTTAGATAGTTACAAATAATATTTTGCGCAAAAAGCGCAAAATATTTAAGAATTAACTAGTTGACCACGTAAAACCGGGATAACATACATTTCTTTGAGTTTTAACGAAGTCGCGGTTATTTGACGTCC
>Ga0209786_1000099_pt1 | contig 36548 bp, 29 predicted proteins | sample WorMetilvaeELBA2_FD_187405 | JGI IMG/M metagenome (GOLD analysis project Ga0209786, IMG submission 187405) | Marine gutless worms symbiont microbial communities from Max Planck institute for Marine Microbiology, Germany - Olavius ilvae ELBA.2... ...
AAGATAACTACCGTTTACGAGTTTTTAATGCAAGTAAAAAATGCATTAAACTGGAAAATCTTCGTTTTCCTTTTATGCGATATTAATCAGCAATATCAAAGAGTTCTGGATACCCGTTCGAACACTAATTAGAATATGCTTCGCATGTTTTTAGGCACTTCAGTTTTCCCGTTACTTGGTGAATCGTCATTTATCTCTGGGTTTTAAACCCATCATTGTAAGCCTTAATACAATATACCCCATTGAAAGCAAACCGTTCCGGATAATTTTGTATGATCTTCTACAACAATTATTCGATGGCGAGAAGCTTGCCTGCCGGGTCGTGTTGCCTTGTATGACCCCGATTGATCCCCTCTCATTTAAAGAAGATATGCTGAGCGATATTTTTATCAGGTGTGCTTGCGATCAGCCGTTTAATTCTTAATTTACTGTTTTGTATGGTGAATATGGCACTCGATCAGGCTTCTAGTCAGCGATATCGTCCCTTACTAGTTTATACTAGAAAATGAAAAAAATATTCCTTCTTTCATCTCTATGGTTCTTTCTCGCGGGCTGCGGTCCGAGATTTATCTATCCCCATCTGAACTGGCTGATTCCTTGGTATGTCGGTGGCTATATCTCCCTTGATGACACTCAGAAAAGTATGCTCCAGAAAAGACTGCTCAAGCAGCTTGATTGGCATTGCCGCACCCAGTTGCCGGATTATGCCGAGATCCTGAGAGCGATGGGCCGGGAGTTTGGCCATCCGGATCAGGAGCTGAGTTATTCGAAAATCTATTCCTACAGCAATAAAATGATGAAGCTCTGGAAGGATTTGATGCGACAGATCGGGCCGGATATCGCCAATATATTGATAACGGCTTCCGACGAGCAAATCGCTGAGCTCTTCGACAACCTGGCTGAACAAAATCAGGAGTTTAGAGAGGAATACGTCGATCTTCCCATCGAAAAGTTGACCGAAAATCGACAAAAACGGATGATTAAACGCCTGAAATACTGGATAGCCAATCCGACCTCCGAGCAGAAAACGGTAATCTACGCCTGGAGTAAACAGATTGTGCCCGTGTCAGAGGATTGGCTGCAAAACCGTGAAATTCTTCAGGCCGAAGTTCGCCGATTATTTTCCCGGAGATCCAGCAGTCCTGATTTTAGAGCAGATCTGCTGAAGTTCATCGTTAACTCCGAATCTTTGAGGACTCCGGCCTATCAAGCGAAAATAGAGGCTAACATCGAGACTACCATCCATTTCATCGTTCAACTGGATCGGCTGTTAACGCCTGGTCAACGCACTCACCTTTTAAAACGAATTGAGTCCCTGGCTGAGGACTTTGATAAACTCAGCTGTGATCCGAAAGATATACCCAGGGTTTATCGGCCGGAGGGAGATCTAGCGCCGCTTTAGACCCGGTAAATTTGCATAAATGTCTTCTTTATTTCTAAAGGCCGCTTCATCGACAACACGGTAATTTTTCAAACGGTCCCGGGGAACGGCTCGCGTGAACATGCAGCCGTTTTGCCAGTCGATGTAAATTGGTTTGGGCCTCAAAGCCCGTGGATCGACCTGCAGGTCCTCACATATCAAATCGACCAAGCGCAGCTTTTTTTGATAATTAGTGGTGAACCATGAGAAGGGTATTTGGCGAGCGGCAAGTATTCTATCCATTATTCCCTCATCCAGTGTCCCGAGAACCTTGATCAGGGTGGAATAGGACTTTCCGGCACCTTTGGCGTATTTTTCCAGAGATATAATGGTGTATCCCTTTTCATAATTGGTTAAATTGACAATTTTTGATTTTCCCGGAAATGCACGCTCTTTGTTCTGCGCAATTTCCGTGACGGAAGGGTAAAATCGGGGCGCGGGAAACACCCGATTCAAGCGTGTCTCAATCGCAGCATACGTTTTAGAATAATTGCCGGACGGATTCCAGACGGACCAACTCTCGGTCTGCGCCCGGTCCAGGCCATCGATCTGGGCGTTGATTTCATCCGGGGTGTACCAAAAGCCCTGGATCCACGGGCGAATTCTTTTCTTCGTGCGTCCTTGCATGCGTTTCATGCTCTGTTCCATTATTTCGAGGGGATTTTCTGAGCAATCCTCCTGGTCCAAAAAACCTTTGGAGAAATGTGAAGGGTAGAGCATCGGACAAATCACATCGACATTGGGCGCCATGGCCTCTATCTTCTGACCGACACCGAAATCTTTGGTCCGCCAGGCCACCAAGCCGAAGACGTCAACTGAAATGGTTGTTCCGGTTGGCTTCAACTGCTGGTAGGCCGCTGCTAAAAAATTGCCGATGCACTCTACCCGGCTAACATTGTCCGTCTTGACCGGGTAGTTAATGACGGTAAGATCCCCATCACTGGGAAAACGAATATAGTCGAATTGAATCTCGTCGAAGCCGAGTTCTATCAGCTCCCGGCAAAGGGCGATATTGTATTCCCATACCCTGCTGTCGTACGGGTTGGCCCAGTATAAGCCGGTTTTGTCATTCCACGGTCCGCCGGTTCGCATATCGAGAATACCCAAGGATGGATTGTGATAGACCAGCCGGTGATCGGCAAATACATCCAATTTTGCGATACACCATAGTCCCATCTTTTTTAATTGCCGCAAGGTATGCTCGACCCGTCCCTTCGATGCGACTGCCCCCATTTTCAGGGCGAGCTGATTTTTTGATTTCCAGCGAATTTTGCCGTAGGGGTCCTTGACATGCAATACGACGGCGTTCAGATCAGCCAACTCGGCATAGTGAGAAATCTCGGCGACTTTGCGCGCCGTAAAGCTGTGGGGCGGCAGATAGATGGCGTTGACCTTTTCCGGCATGGCCGCCAGCCCTTTGGTGGGCACCAGAACAATGACCGTTAACAAAATGCCGACTGATAATAATATAACCTTTGAATGTTTATTCGGAAAAAACTTTGACATGACTATCCTTTTGCCTATTGAATTCACACCGCCTGCCTTAAATTTGCTTCACATCGAGTCGATGCCGACCTTGATAGGTTCTGTAGCGATATAATGTTATATCGGCCATGTGATTCAATTCTTGAGCACTTATCCAACAAATTTAGACATTTAGGGAAAAGACCGGGATCTGCGAATTTGAATGAATCCGAGACGATAGACGAACCGTGAAGGCCGGAGGGAAGATCACTAAATCAGCGATTCTTTTACTAAGTGTATGTAATCCCATGTGGGGCGTTAATTTTGTATAAATTTCAGAGAGTTGGAGTAATGGAGTATTGGTGTGTTGGAGTGTTGGAGTATCGAATCGGGACCGAAAGCTACCTGCCGACAACAACTTATTTCAATGGTTTAAAGAGCTAAACTCTGATATAAAAGATAAATATCAATAGTTTAATTGCCGGTATAAATCAGCGGCCATCAGCAGAGCCTGGCCCAGACCCCTTCAAAGGGCCTTCCTCATACCCCCAGCTGTGCTGGTGGTCGCTGATTGCGGGACCCATTTATCAGAACGGTTGGACCGATGAATATGAAATTAAGCTTCAGATGGCCGATAGCGCTATGGTTTTTGATATTCTCATTATTGGGCAATCCCGGCCTGACAGCCCAAGCAAAATCAGCACCGGCATTCAAACTTGCTGCCGATAAGATTTTTTGGCAGCATTTGTCATACCGGGCCGAAAGCTTTGTCGGTAAAATGACCAGCAATATCAGTCTTGCGGCCCTCACGGTGGAGGACGCGGCGGATAATCTCATCACTGCCGCCAGCGGTTGTGCCGTGAAGGCCTCCGGCGCGCCGGTGTTTTTCCTGGAAAGCCATTCGAATATAAAACCATTGTTTGGTTCAAATGAAATTTTAACCACGCAGTCATGGATTGATTCGAATAGTGCCGCTGCTCTGCAGCGAATCCGGCGGCGTCAGGGTAGGGAAACGTGGCAAAAGAGTTATCGCTTTACGAATAAGGGCGTTTTTCGGTTGAAGAAAAAACCAAAGGATTCGCGGGAAGCGAAATTGCCGCTCGACCAATGGACCCAGACCAGAGAATCATTTTACGATTATGCGCCTGCCAGCCCGAACTGCTCTGCTATATTGGAACCCGGCGGCCTTTTATTGGTTGCGTCGGTCATCAAACAATGGCAACAGGAGTCCCCCTTTAATCTGTGTGTTTTTAATAAAAAGCAATTACATCGGGTCAAAGTGTCGGTCGCCGGAATCCGGCGGTTGAAAGTGAAATATATCGAAAAATCGGGAATTGAGCACAGGCGCCGAGATACTGAAATCGATGCTGTTCAGATATCTTTCGAGCCTCACGCCTTGGTGCAAAACAGCCAAGAACCGGAGACATTTTCATTTCTGGGGCTTAAAGGAAACTTCGATATTTTCATAGACCCGAATTCCGGTCTTCCAGTCCAGATTAGCGGCAAGATAGCCGCTTTCGGCACGATTGACGTCAGGATGCAGGAAGTTGAATTAAGAACAGGGAACAGATGATATTATTTCATTTCGTGGATTATAGTGAAAACCGTTAATTCGCGAAATTATTTACATCAAGGGGAGTTACGGAGAAGGCCAAAATAAAGTAGACATAAAAGCGCTCAAGCCAAACACAAGGATCGTGCCGGTTAAGAAGAGGCCTTCGGCGTTCGGCGTACCGTGCAGGTTGATATGCGATTTTAATTTCTGCATTGTGTCTAAAGAATTATGCTCGTCTTAGTAATACGGAATAGATGCTTTTATTTCGTCGACCGATCGACCCCTGGCGATCAACTCAATCGCCTGGGCAGCCACATCTCCGGCTGCTATATCAAGCCCGTGGGGACGGACGAATTTCTTCACAAATTGCTGTCGTTGATCAAAATGCCGGTCCTCTCCATCCAATAGACGCACCATAGAATCAATGGCATCTTCGGGAGAATGATTTACATCGAGCACATCTGCTTGAAGAAGTTGCCTGAAATGAACTGCTTTTTCCTGAGTTAATTGGTATTGATCAGTCATGACCGTCAAACAGGGCTTACCGAGGATGATGGCGTCAATCATTCCGCTGGTATTGATCCCAATAGTGAACTCGCAATGCCTTAGGGCGTTATAAAAATCACGCTGTGAATCATGGGATTCAGGCAAAGCGCCATCTTTTGGCCAAACTACAAGGTGATCTCCAGTCAACCGGTAATAGTGTTTTGCGTTCACAGGGTGAGGCCTTGCAAGCATGCCTACATTTTGAATACTTTCTTTGGGATGTGTTTTTAATCCGTTGTAAATGCTTTGCACTAACCAGGTTTCATCGCGGGCAATTTTTGCGGAAGAACCAAGATACACAAAAAATGGCTTTGCGGAATCAAACCCCATTCTCCGGCAAAAGATTCGGCGATCTTCTAACAGCTTGCCGGCATCAAACCACTTATCAAAAAATGGCGAACCGGTGATAAATACATTCTCATCCGGGACGCCGTGGATATTTATGGCCTCACCACGTTGTTCCTCATTCCAAACCAGCGTCAGGTCGGGGATGAGATGGAAAAGGCCTTTGGTAGTAAGGTTATCCCAGCTAAAGACCGGTACAACAGTTGGAATATTGAGTTTTTTCGCTGCTTTTACATATTCTACTTCCTCTGAAAAACGTTGGTTCATCGGTGTGACAACGATGACATCGGGTTTTCTGTGAAGTAAATCTGCAGCTACCTGCTCATCCGGCGGGATATGCGTTTCAACGGCAGCAAGCCAATGGCAAATTGGGCTGTGGGAAAGCAAAAATCGCACCGGTCGAGGATATACCAATTTCCTTATTATTTTAGGGAGATATCCGTTCCAGCGTTTGAGGTAGTAAGGCGATTGGTCGCAGCGTTTTGTGTAGCTTATGTAGCTGCGAAGCTCCCGTGAAAAGAAAATCCATTGGCGCCAGTTATCGGTACGTTGCACGGACCAATCCATAGCAACATTGTCAGATCGGCCGATGAATTGCCGAACAACATCATCGGAGGTGGTTTTGCTCCAGACCGGGTCAAAAAGCAGTTGGATTTGGTGACCAGACCTGTCAAGCGATTTGACAATAGATGACATGTATGAAAATTGTGATAGAGATTTAATCACAAATAATATTTTTAATGGTCTTCTCCCGTCGCCGGTTTTCTGTTTAAAAGGTGCAGTATTCATTGCAGTCTATTTAATCCTAAAGCGCAACTTCCGATCTTTGTGGACGATGTCAAATGTTTTTCCCTTTCCTGGAAATTTTTTCAGTTTCAACCAAACTTTAAATGTCCGTCTCCTAGCATAGCTTTCCACTTCAAACAAAAGCTTTTCTCCAAATTCAGCAGTTACCATTTCCGCTTGGATCATTATTCTAATAATCTCTTGTGAAAAATCGATATACTCGTAAGCGAGCGCCAAGAGAAGCAACTGTAATAATTTCGTTCGGCAGTCATTGGCGTGCGGATTATCCTTATCTAAATTCTTGTGTCGACCCTCCGTTGAGCAATTCCTTTTGATATACGAGGAATTAATTATTTCCGTTGGTTCCTTTAGATACAAAGCATGAGCCCATATTATTTCTCGCTTTGAAAACAGCGTTGCACTGAGATTCCTTCGGCGAGAAAGGGCCCGGTCAAGTTCAAAAATTCGAAAGCCGTTATCTCGCAGAAATTCGTCGACTTCAGAAAACAAAGGCTGATTTTGGTAAAATTCCTGAAATGACACCTCGACGGCGATACCGATCAAAAAATTCTTAAGCATCCAATGTCCAGACTTCAGAATGTCCAGTTCAGTGCCCTGAGTATCAAGCTTTAGAAAGCAGGCTTCACGGAAGCCGAATTGATCAGCTGCTTTGTCAAGCGCCGTCAAATCCACCTCCTGTCGATCGACAACTTGGAAAGCATCAGCAGAAGGATATCTTTCGACTACATTTGGATTCGGTAATAATAAAGAACTCATTCCGGGTTGTTTGGTAACATGTAAGGTCGCCTTCCCCTCAGCCAATCCCAACGCATTTGGAACCGTGGTCACGTTTTGCCAGGGTGCTTCAAAATTCAATTGATTGCGAGCTTTTTGTTCGGGTTCTACAGCGACATAGTGAATAAATGGTGCAAAACGAATTAACTCTTTGATGGCCCCGCCTCGGGCACCCACGTCTACTACTTTGACACGAGCCTCCTTCAATGCTGCCGATAGAAGCGGCAAAGGTTCTTTTTTCCAAAATTTTAATAGTCCCTTGTTTCTCAATCCATAGAATTTATTAGATTTCATGCTATTACCGTATCAAAAGAATAGGGGAGGGTGATTCATATGATTTATCAATAGATAGCTGCAATGGAGATTGCGGCCGGTATTGTCGAGTCTGGTAAGTCGGCCTGTGACACAAGATTTATTTTTATTTCAAATCTTGCTCGTTCACTGGATTTAAGCAGTTGGAGGCCCAATGGTGACTTTGTTAATTTAAAGGTTGAAGCATTCATAGGAACCGTCTGACTTTAGCATATCTGGATCAAATTGATAAGATAAAAAGCGATGTCGGTTTGAACGGTTCGTCATTGGTATATTAATATTCCCATGGTTTAAGCCCTTAAAGTCTGGTATATGAAGTACATGCTAAATGAAAGAGATCGTATATCCGTGAAGAAACCCGTCTTGTTAATTCCCGTGGAAAACCAGGTGCGCGAGCTCGACGCCAAGCTGCTGCTCGCATGTGCGGGCGCCAGACGAGGACTGACTTCCGTCATCGGGCCCAAACGCAAAATTGAGAATCGCATCGCGTTTTTTCCGCGCGGTATCTTTTTGTCCAAGTCCCTGAGGATCGTAAAGCGCGAATTTTTTCCGATTGCACGTTTACTGGGTCATGAAATCGTGGCGTGGGATGAAGAGGCCCTGGTGCATCTGCCGGCGGAAACATATTTTTCGCGACGACTCTCGCCCATGGGCATGGAGCACGTGTCCCATTTGTTTGCCTGGGGTGAAGATAATGCCGAGTTGTGGCGCCGGTATCCCCACCTACCGCCTGCAACTCCGATTCATATTACCGGCAATCCGCGGGTCGACCTGCTGCGTCCGGATATGCAACAATATTATAAGGCCGAAGCCGACCTGATCCGGAAGACTTATGGTGACTTCATCCTGATTAACACCAATTTCAATCACGTCAATGCCTTCTATCCGGCCCAGAATCTGTTCCAGCCAGTCAAGGGGCCCGGGGGTGAGGCCAGGTTCGGCCAGGCTGCCCGCGGCATGACCCGGGAATACGCCGAGGGATTTCGGGACCATAAACAGGCCGTATTTGAAGATTTCCAGCAACTGATTCCCGAGTTGGAGCATGCCTTCCCGGAAAACACCGTTGTGGTGCGGCCGCATCCCACTGAAAATCAGGAAGTCTATCACCGGCTCGCCGACAAATGTCAGCGAGTGAGGGTAACCAATGAAGGCAACGTGGTCCCCTGGTTAATGGCTGCCAGCGTGTTGGTCCACAACGGGTGCACGACCGGGGTGGAGGCCTATGTCATGCGGGTTCCCGCGGTTTCTTACCGGGCGACGGTCAATGATTTCTACGACGACGGCTTCTACCAACTGCCAAACCGGTTGAGCCATCAATGCTTCGAATTCGTTGAATTGCGCGCAACCCTGGACCGCATATTATCCGGCGAGCTCGGGCCTTCCGGCGGAGAAGAGAGGGAAAATCTTTTGGATCGCTATTTAGCAGGGAGGAAGGGGCCGCTGGCCTGTGAACGGATGGTCGATATCCTGGCTAAAATCGCCGATGATATGGTTAAGCTTGACGATCCCAAGTTGGTTAACCGGCTGACAGGCTGGTGGAAGGCGACTCACCGTCGGATGATCAAAATCTACAAGGCTTACCGGCCGGGATCATTCAAATCTGTGGAGTTCGAGCGTCATCGCTATCCCGCCATTACGCCCGCCGAATTGAATGACCGGCTGGCGCGTTTCCAGCAAGTGTTTGGCGATGGAACGGCTTTGCAGCTGCACCAAATCCATGACAAAATATTCAGAATCAGCGCCTGATAGGCGAATGCTGCACCTGGCATCAACGCCCCGGTCTTACTGCAATGTTTCACAAAGATCTGTTTTGCAGCGAATGCCTAACCTTTCTAACTGCGTAGGATACCGCCGCCCAGGGGAGCAACGCGAACCAAAGCAGGGGCCGCCACGCCGGGGGAGGGGCCGAAGGTGTCACGGAGGATCGGGCCAGGGTTTCAACAGCGTCCACAAATATCGGTGTACACTCGGTATTTCGCCCATGGGGACGGACAAAGCTCTGAATGAAATCTTTAATGCGCGTTTCATATAATTCACGATCGGCTAAAACCCGACTCAATTGTTCAAGATGTTCAGTCAGGCCCTGGGCGACGCTGAGCAGTCCGCCGTCCACCAGGTGGTGAAAATGAAGCGTGCCGTTCTGGGTATCTCTGAATTGAGATGTCAAGACCGTCAGGACCGGTTTGTTCAGAATACCGGATTCTATCATCGGGCTGGTATTGATACCGACAGTGGCAGAACTGTGATACATAGAATCGAAAAAATCATTTAGCGAGCTTCCATGGATCGGATTGGCGCCCCGGCGGGGATAAAGCGCGACATTTTCATGGTCTGAAAAATCCACCGCGTGCCACTGGTCTGCATTTTGAGGGTGGGGCCTGACAAGAACGCCGATGTTGCTGAGCATGGGATCTGACGACCCTCGCAGACGATCGATCCATTCGATAACAAAATCTACTTCCCGGGGTGCGATAAATCCCGATGAGCACAGGTAGAGAAGGTAGCGGCCGTCTGCGGGCAAGCCGACCTTTTTGCGAAATTCCGCCGCCGTGGTCGAGGGGCGGCGAGCGAACAGACGATCGTAACACTGAGCTCCCGTGACAAAAATTTTAGCCGGCGGGATATGGTGCAATTTAAGCGCCTCCCGGCGCTGAATGTCATTCCAGACATACACGGCATCCGGTTCTATTTGGATCAGGCTCTTGTTCGACAGGTTGTCCCAACTGGCAACACACAGCCCGCTTTTGATACCCAGGGCCCGGGCACACTTCAGCCAATCAAGCTGACTGACGCGTAAGTCGATCAGCGGGGTTACCAAAAACACATCCGGCCGATCGGCGTTGAAAAATTTCACCAATGCGGGATCCAGCGGGATGCAGCTTTCAATCTTGCGCAAAAATTTTACGGCAGTCCAAATGCGCCGGGGTTTGCGGCCAACCAATACCCTGGCCAGCCAACTCACTGGGCGCAGAAGCATGCCAGCCGCTCTGGCTCTGAGCTTGTGGGCGTCAAGGTAGTGCGGATCCAAGTAACGCAGATAAGTTTGCAGGACCCGAATGAATTCAGCCGGCTTTTTCCAAAACCAAATACGTTTGGTAGCCACAAAATAACTCGCTCCGGGCATGTCTTTTATTTCTTTTTTGATCGCGCTTTCCGGAAAGATCCCGTCTATCTTTAAAAAGCCCAGTTGAACCCGGTGGCCCCGGGCAGCCAGCAGGCGCAGCACCGATGCATAGTTGCGAAGGTATCCCGATTTCTTCATCAAAAAAAATATTTTCATTGGATGCCGGTTTTTACCTGATACTGTTGAGGGTCCATTTTCAGGCTGTTTTGGATAGACGCCTGTTTTTGAGACGCTTTTTGATTTTTTTTAGCCACGGCTTTTTGGCGTGGCGCCATTCGTGATATGAGCCGACCCAACTGCCTTCACCCAGGCGGCCCGACTGGCGCAGCAAATACGACACGGCAATTTTCAGGCCGCTATAACGGTAGCTCAGCTGCCTGGTAGGTGGTTGCACTACGGTGTTCCAAACCAGAGCGGCGGCGTTGACCAGCGGCCATGGTAAATAAATATACCAGGGCTTGCGGATAAAAAGCGACCGTTTTTGCCGTGCAATGCTGAATGCGGCATTTTTGCGTCGAAACCACAACTCCTCGTCGACCTGAATGAACTCTCCCTGAAGACAAAGCTCATACATGAGTATTGCATCCGGAAACAGTAACCGCCGAAATATCCCGCAGCGATGCAAAGCCGGCGCCCGAAACAGTCCATATATCATATATCCGAACTTCGGGGCTTCGCGGCAGATCGCCCTGATTTTCTGCGCTTCGTTCAGACCGTTGGTGGAAAATGTAAAAAATTTCTTTTTAGGTTGTCGCCGACCTGCAAGATCAATCGACACCCAGCGGGGGTAGACCAGGACTGCCGCGGGATTGGCGTTCAACTTCTGGACCATCGACTCCAACCACCGCGGATGCCAGACATCATGATCACTGACCCAGGCAAAATAGTCCGGCTCGCCTGCCTGCTGGAAGCAGTTTTTCCAGTTGTCAACCATCCCCTTGCGTGACTTGTTTTTTACATAGACGATGCGGTCATCGCGCGCGGCAAATTGTGCAATGATGGCCTGGGGCCCGGCTTCAGTCGAGTCGTCGAGCACGAGTAGTCGAAAATCGCGATAGGTTTGCGCCAGGATGGAGCTCAGGGCCTCCGGTAGGAACTGGGTTTGGTTGTATAGTGGCATTCCCAGGCCCACCCGGGGTTTTGACTGTTTCACGGTAACCTTTTCCTGATTATCGCAAGCCTCCCGGCGCCGGGAGAATTCCGGTTCGTCGTTGGTCGATCTATTTTCAGATGATTTAGAGGGCGACATGTCATTTGCAACACGCAGTTTCGTTTAAAAACTTCTGATAATCATCCTTTGTCAATTCGTTGATGACTTCCGATTGATCCTTGCCCACCTGAGGGGTCTGCTGGCCAGGGCGTCCGGTTGCATCGAGAGGTGTGTTTTTTAAACCGTCGCCGCTTGATACAGGATCGCCGTTAAATGTCGGCAATAGGAGAATGGAATCATAGGCCAGGCCTAAAAGCCCGGCCAAATGCTGCATCAGTGGCTCGGGGTTGGTTGCCAGCGCTTCACCATCAAGCAGGCAGGCCTGATCGGCAAAGGTTTCCTTAACCCACAATGACGCATGAAGGTGTTCGCGCCACTTTGCCACAGCCCGGTTGACATCCGCATATTTATCCGGCTCCGCTTGCACGGCACACCTATACCAGGTATGTGGATTTGCAATAAGAGAAATGAACCGGCCGTCCGGATAAATGTCAAAGTAAGCCCCCATGTTCGCTTTCAGGGCCTCCCCGGGCGGTGCCGCTACCGCAACGAATTTTTTGGACTGCCCGTGATTTTGGTAACTTATCCAGGCCCCAAAGCAGGCAGTCATATAAGCATTCAACACATCACGAGGTTTGAGCGGATCGATTGTGCCCAGATACCGGGTAAAAATTTTTTTTTGCAGCAATGGCAAAAACACAAACGGCAAAGCCGGCTGATGGTCCGGGTTCGGCATGAAACGTGGCGCAATATGGGGGGGGGGCACATAATTAGCAATTAGCTCGATCCAGCTTTTCGGATCATGCTTGGGATTAATTTCGGTCCAGGGCATTTTTACGGAAAATGTGTTCAGCAATTCATCAGGATAGGTATGAATTTCGGGGTGTCCATCAAAAAGCCGTTTGAGCTGTGAACCCCCTGAGTGCGGGAGCCCCGATATCAATAGCCAGGGGGCCGTGACCGGTGATATGTGCTGCAGACAAGTCCGGAAAAGCGCTTTGAGACCGGCTTTCTTGTGGTCGCAATAGTCATGTATCAGCCGGGCCCTTGATTTGTCCTTGAGGCGGACGCTCAACTGCTGCTGTTTTTTTTCGGAAATTATAGCCCGTATAATCCGTTTGCCCAGTTTATTTTTCGTGTCGAATTTGCGGATGGTTTGATAGTCCATATATTGTCCTAATCGCTCCCGACCGGGTTTTCACTAGCTGCACAATCCACGATGTACTGCCGGTAGGCACTCAGCACCTCGCGGCCGTCATCTCCACCCTGGACGACTTGCGAGACAAATTCTGCGACGTTGGTCTCTTCGTAAGGGACTTTGGTCCGGTCGGCTTTCAATGACAATAGGGCCTGTTTGAGTTCTTCTTCGTTATGGATCGTCCAACACGCATCGAGTTCCTCAAACAAAGTTGTGTTGGCATGCAGGTATTTGAGGTACAAGGCCGGCTTGCCCTCCATGAGCGCCTCCGTAATAACGCTGGAACCTACAACGAGGAGAACATCCGCCCACTCACATAATTGCGCCGTCAGCACATGGGATACATCGGGCAGCGGGTAGTCGCCGAATTTATAGGTGCTGCGGGTACGGGTATGGGGTTTGATCAGGGCTTCAATTCCCTCAAGTTCAGCGATCATGTGGCAGGAGGCCAACATGCGCTCCATATCCATCCGGCACTGGGGCTTGGACGGCATCAGAACAACTTTTAACTTTTCCGAACTGCGACTGAGATCCGCACCGGCCGGTGGCAGAATTTTACGGTTTTTTGCCAGCCAGGCACTGCAGTATCGGGCACTGCCGAGCGTTGATATCTTGTGTCCGGCCACACCGGATTTGACTAGTATCTCCCGGCGCAATTCATTGGGGACGATGATGTAGTCAAAACGGTTAAACTTGGTGAACCTGCGCGAATCCGTCGCTTTGGGCTTGGTTTCTTCATTGGTGTACAGCTGCACGCCATGGGGCAAAGCCAGAGTTGGAACGGACATCCGGCCGGCAGCCTTCAAAAATACATCCACCACATACTGCCGCGGCATGATGTAGTCAAAACAGACCGCTTGGGCCCGGCTGCGCTCAAGAACCCAACGCGCCCAGCGGTGATCGTAGTATAATCTGCGGGCCAACTTGTAAACTATGGAACCCAGGAATCCGGCAGCACGGCCCAAAACGTTTTTCAGCGGTCCGAAACGGCCGTTTTTATGCAGCATCAGTTGATCTTGAGCCTGGTAGCTTCGGCGCACAAGCTTGTAAAGAAATTTCGGGACCGGCCCCAGCGTTTCATCGAATGCCTCGTACAGGTAATCGACCGTCACACCTTGATTTTTTAAAAACCGCAGACGATAATCCTGCCAGATGTCATACTGCGGATTCATGCAGTAGACCGCAACCCGATGGCGGTCCCGGTGAAGCTGCCAGGCCACGGGCGTCAGGTGATCGATATCGTTGAAATGTCGTACAAAAAATAAATACATACTACAACTCTCGTGACATACCTTTAAAATGAGCCAATTTTATATGGACTTTATCTATACTATATGTGTCAAATTGAGGAATTTAAGAATTGAGGGATTAAGGGATTAAAAGATAAAATCAATAAATTAAAATAGATAGAATTCCTAAATTCCTGTATTAGGCCCTTCGGGCCTTTTATCTGACGACATGTTACAATTCTTGGTCCCGGCTCGGCAAGGGAGCCTTTATTCAAATTTTAGCTAAATGACTCAACCAAGCCGAGGGCCCGTGAATATATATCTCCCGTCATGTCCTCGATGGTGTTTAATTCTTCCCGGCGCAAGGTCCTGTATCTTGTCAGGGCGCTGACCATGATGCCCGGATTTTCAATTTTGAAGCTGGTGTTCGGTTTAACCAGTGTTTTGTTGAAGGTCGGTGTCAAGAGGATATCATTATACGCGATGTCCAGGAAATCAGCCAGATGCCTCATAACCGATTCGGTGCGCTGAATTAAATCTTCGAAGGTGAGTAAACAGACGCGATCACCATATGCCTTCTTATTGCGAACCATGCTGCGAGTACTTTCATTCCATTGATCCAGGGCTTTACGGATATCGCCGTATTTATCGAGTTCGTGCCGGTTGGCCGAGGGAAACCAGTTTTTAGGATCGCGCACCACCGAGATCAGGCGGCCTTCGGGATATATCTCAAAAAACGAATCCATGTTCGCAGCCGAAAACGCCAGCCTGGGAGTGAACGCCGTCACGAACTTTTTGGTTCCGCGACGATTCTGATTGTTGAGCCAGGCCCCAAAATAAGAAGTCATATACGCATCAAAAACATCCCTACCGGCTATATCTGTGACGGCATCAACATAGTTTAGAAAAATTTCCTTCTGCATCGACGGCAAAAAAATAAACAGAAAGGTTTCCTCGTATTTTGCCATTTTTTTGTAGCCGTATTTAAAATGCCGAACAACAATATCTTCGAATAGAATCTCAAACCACCGTTCAGGCGGATCGGCCAGATCGATGGGCGGCCAGTCAAACTTTCTCGGATAGCCGAACTTCAGCTCGTGCGGATGGGAATGGACCTCCGGATGACCGTCGAAAAGTTGATTCAACATGGAGCCCCCCGAGCGCTGGATCTGCGAAATCAAGGCCAGCGGCGTCGTCACCGGCTGGAGGTATTGCAGCCAAAACCGGCAGGCCTCATCGAAAAGGGCCTGGCTTGCTGATAGTTGTTTGTTGAACATCTGTCTATCGTCTATGTAACCGGCAAGTTTAATTTTCCAGATTTTGCATGGCCGGGAACAGGTCTATTTTACTAAGGCCCTTAGGGTCTTTTTTCTGACAACATGTTGTAAGCTACGGAAGGTTTCAGGTGTCAGTGTTCAGGTGTCAGGATTTAGTGCGTCGGTTTCCTGACACCCGAAACCTGACACCTGAAACCTAAAATCTACAAACTGCGCCATTGCTGCCCCGCCGGGGCTACTTATTTCAGCGCGGCTTCGGAAAAAGTATAGACCCCTTACTTTGACAGGCGCTGAATTATGGGATCCAGATAGCGCAGGATGCTGTTTTTGGTGGCCTTGCGGGGCAATTCCTGCATATAGACCGAAGCGTAGCGAGGTTCTATTACCGGGTCCGGGCTGGGAGTCCAGTCATTGCAGTCATAACCAAAAAAATCCATATAAGCGTCAAAGGCCGGTTTGAAATGGTCTTTATCGGCCTCGGTAAACCAGTGTCGCCAATCCCCACTGGCTTTTTTGCGAATGACCTTGGCCTTGCCGGATGCACTCGGTACTTCGGCTTCGGACTTGATTTCAAAACCCAGATAATCATTGAGCTCTTTTATATGATTATCGACCATGTTCTCAAAGGTAAAAAAGAACCAGTCATCTTCTAATATATTCACAAATTTCAGCATTTGCTCATAGCGGTGACGTTCTTCCTCAACTACTCGGGCTGCGGTCCGGGGCCAGTCTTCGTGGCCGGTATAGCGGCAAATTTCATAAAAAGGGATGGCGCGGGGATCCTGTTCCTTTTGCAACACCAATTCCAGGTGCGCTTCATATTGCTTTTTGCGGCCGGAATACCCCCGATGCCAGCGATACAGCATGCGGCTGACCGCCGCATCGCGGGGATCGCGGGCCATCCAGATTTTACGGTCGTAGTGCTCTTTGCTCAAGTGTTCCTTGAACACGTCAAAACTTTTGCCTTTGCGCTCCTCGTAAGTGTGTTTATAAACTGCATTTTCATAGTCGCCGATATATTTGCCCGGATAACCACCGGAAAAGGCGTGGCAGTTCGGCAGACCGCCGGCTACTTTATACACCATGGCCGTGGTGCCGGTTTTGCCGGTCCCTAGTATCAATACTTTCATAATAAATCTCCTCAGACCGAAATTCTAAAAAGAACCTCGTTGAGCTGTTCAACGTTGAGTTTTGTTTTATCTTTGAGAATGTGTTGAATTCGGTCCAGCTTGCTGTTGATCGCATCCAGTGAAATTATCGGATAGCGGTGGCGCTGGAATTCGGGTCGATTGTGGGAGCCCGGCAACCTGGGTTTCAGCCGTTTGTACAGGTGGTAGCCTTCGGCAATCAACCGTCGCTGGAGACGATCCCACCATGAGAGTTTGTCGTCAGCCTTGCCGTCGTTGCCGGACGATGCCAGGATCTCAACCATTCTTTCGCAGGCCAGCGGCCCGTCCTGGGACGAGAGATATCTTCTAACTAGCGTGTTGCGCTCATCCCCGTCGGCTACTCCCAGGCTGCCGGCGAGTAATTGACGGAGCATGTCCCGTAGCTGGTCGAAATCAAAGCACTGATGACTCACGGCGTTGGGCAGGCGGTAAAAGCCGTTGTCATATTTATCGTCGACCGCTTCACGGTAGCTGATGGCCGGCACTCCCATGACAAAGGATTCCACGCCGGTCGTACATCCATTATGCAAAACCGCTTTGGTGGCCAGAATCCAGGGTACCACGTTGCCCTTGTTGGTGACATGGACGCGTGAACACTGGTCGGCAATTTCTTTGTATACATCATGACGTTCCGTCGGATGAGGTCGGATGACGATGTTCAGATCCGGGAAGGCCTGATCAAGCTTGGGAATGAGACGTTGGAAACTTTTAAAGACGGCATGCTTGTGATCCCACAGCCCTTGCGCATAGTCACGGCTCATACCCCGAGCGGCCCGGCCGAATTTTGCTACTCCATCCGGTGTATTTACAGGTTGCAATAAATTCATGTCCGGACCGAACGCATTGACATGGTTAAAATTGGTATTGACCAGCAGGAAATTGCCGTATTGCTGCCGCAGCGCCTGCACCTCATCTTCGTAAAACGGGTGCATTTCCGGGCGCAGCATATCATTGCGCGGGTTGCCGGTGTTGTGGATCGGTATATCCGCCGGTAAATGGTCATACTGCTGCCAAAGCTCCACATTGTCACGGCCCCAGGCAAACAAATGCGATACATGCTTGATGGCTTCGGGGTGCAGCCGGCGTGAGAAGTAAGTCTCCGGCGGCAAATGAACCAGGGCCTCTTCGTCCCAAGTAACGATATCATGTCCGAACTTGCGGGCCAGGCGGAAAAATATCAGGCTGCGGCGGGTCATGCTTTTGGACAGGTATATGCTTTTGGGGTATGAATCGATGCGAAACTCCAATTCGCGGCGCGATCCGATGACCGACGAAAACCCCTGCCGCGCGGCAATGGAGGCCAGCAGCAGTTTGGGATCGAGCTCCCGCACTTGATTTTCTACCGGTATAAGTAATTGCATTTTTTTATCCGTCATTTCCAAACAATGTCTCCCTTGGGTCCAGGTAGTTTTTGCGACTGCCCCTTCTTAACCGGGTCAACTGACTGCCGACAAAAAGTGATGCAAGTATTCCGGCGGCTTTAAATTTGAAATTTTTTCGCGGTTACTTGCTATCTCTTTGTAAGCAAGGGTATCTATTGTTTCATGATTCTTATTGAAAAAATTGAACCTACCATGCAAGCAGGCGGCTATCTTTGTCAAAAAGCTGATTTCGAATTGCGGATCAACCGCGCTTTTTCTGCGGGCTGCTACATTCAAAAATATTTTGCTTTTTTAGACGCTGATTTCCAAATAGCTGCGCGCCTTTCTCGCATTAATTGTCTTTTGAATGATATCAAGCCGGTTCATGTGCTATCCACTCCAGCGGAGCTTTATAGCTTCTAAGGATTTAATTTTTTTTCTTAAAATAGCTCTTAATTGTTATCATCCAGGCCGCTTTGCCCCGGCGCCACTCGTGAGGGGATCCGATCCAGCTGCCCCCACCAAACTTGCTCCACCAGCGCTGCAAATACACGGCTGCCAGATTGATCCGCAAGCTTCGTTTCGGCCCGGTTTCTGAGCCTGTCAAGGCCGGCCGGCTACGGGTAAGCATCCAGGCGTTCACCAGGGGCCAGGGCAAATTAAAATACCACGGCCCATTATTAGCAAAAAGCGCCTTTTTTTGGCGCGGCATGCTGAATCGGTCTGTCCGTCGCCGATACCAGAGTTTTTCCTCCACCTGATGAATGTCACCCAACAGAGCCAATCTAAGGCATAGGATGACATCCGGCCACATCACCCGCGGAAAGATCCCGGCCTGGCGCAGCGCCCGGGCGCGCATCAAACCGTACACCATGTTACCGAAACCCTGGCCTTGGCGGCACACGACTAGCGGTCCTTGGGTATCGTCCATGTCCAGGGTCGATATTCCCGGTTTTATTTTTTTTTCCAGAGTGTCGCCGTTTTTATCGATATTTACAATTTGCGAATAAACCAGTACCACACTTTCATAAGTGTTTAGGATTTGCACCATGAATTCAAGCCATCGCGGATGCCAGGCATCGTGATCACCCACCCAGGCGAAATAATCCACTTCGCCCGCCAACTCGAAGCAGTTGCGCCAGTTGTCGATTAATCCCCGGCGGCTTTTATTCCGATGGTAAATTATGCGCTGATCTTTAGCTGCATAAGAATTGACGATTTGTCCAGGACCGGGTTCGGTCGAGTCATCGCTGACGATCAACTTAAATTCGCCGTAAGTTTGAGCAAGCAGGGAATCTAATGCCTGCGGCAGGAAGCGCGTTTGGTTGTACACCGGCATCCCAAGGCAGATCGCGGGTTGTCTTCCCGGGTCTGGTGGGCTGCCGGTTGTTATCAGCTTAGATTTCATTAATTGGACATTATTCGTGTGAAACTTCACCGCCTATTAGAGAAACGTAGCGCGGGCCACCGTGCCCGCCAAAAACCGGTCGGCACGGTGGCCGACCCTACGATCTACGATGGCACAAGATAAAGGTTTCTTTTTAGATTAAACTGGCCGTTGTTCAGACCAGCGGTGGCGCATATTTGATCTGAAGAATCCTGGGTTATCAATCTTTCTTATGGCATACCCGGGCAGTTTCTATTTCAGCAAAAAGACTTTTTAAATTTTGGGCTCTGTTTGAATGATCCACGCCGGTCCGCTAAGTTCCACACTTTTTTACCTTCTTTCCGCCATAATGCGCTGCCGCAAATTTTGGCTGTCCATCCGGTGGTATGCCAGCACTTCCGGGGGGGTGCCGCAGGCCGGATACTCATCGATCGCAAATTTTACCAGCTTTTTTCCGGCTAATTGGGGAGATGACATCAAGGCGTTTAGCAAGGAATCACCGAGTCCGCCATACTCGGAGTGATTATCCATGACATACAGGGTGTCGTGTTTGCCGACGGTCGCTTCAAGCCAGCCGATATCGACGCGGTTTAACCAGGGGAAATTGATCACTTTCAGGGAAACCCCTTTTTGCTCGAGGATTTCCCGGGCCGCCAGGGCCTCATTGAGCATGACCGGTCCATAGGCGAATAAAACGGCTTCCGAACCTTCCTCCAAGACGGTGCCCCGGCCGGGAGAAAATTGATAGTCAGAAGGCAGGTTGATCGTTCGCGGTGACGGTGAAATCGCCAGCCGCATCATAACACTTTTTTCAGATTCGTTGACGCACCACTTCAGGGCCGCATTGGTTTCCACGGCATTGCCGGGTTCGATGACGACACAGTTGGGCAACGCGCCGAACAGCGAAATATCCCGCACACTTTGGTGGGATTTGCCCGGGCCGGCGGGAATAATGCCGGCATAGTGGCAAACATAGATGATTTTGGTATATTCGGTGGCGTTGTTGTAAATCTGCTCGTTGGAGCGTGATGCCAGAAATACCCCGAATGAATTCACAATGGGCAGCATCCCCTGCAAGGCCAGTCCGCCGGCCGTGGACACCATATCCTGTTCGGCAATACCGCTTTCGATGAAACGCCCGGGGTAAGCATGCTCAAAGGGGCGCAAGCCGCAGTCCGCCGATAAATCCGCATCCAAAACCACCACATCGTCCCGCGCGGCGCCCACCTCTACCAGCGCCTGGCCGTAGGCGTCGACGACTTTTTCAGCCGTGTCTTTGAGCCGGGCACGATTTTTTTCCCTGGTTTCGATTACTTCCGTTGTCACCGCTACCAGGCCGGCGGCCTCCATTTTCCGGTTGATGCTTTCGATCAGTTCCCGGTAACCGGCCTCGAATGAGTCATCGTCGGGGGCTCCCGCGTGCCACTCATAAAGCCCCGCGCCATCTTGCAAGGCCCTGGGTCCTTCCATGAAGGAAATGCCCTTGCCTTTGACCGTGTCGGCAATCAGCACCTTGGGCTTGTCATCGATTTGTTTGAAGCTGGCAAAGACATCCTCCAGGGCCGCATAGTCGTGGCCGTCGCAACGCGCCACATGCCAGCCGAAGACCTTGAATTTGGCTTCCAGGTCCCCCAGATCCACAATATTTTCCAGGGTTTTGTCGGACTGGATCTTGTTGTGATCGACAACCACGATGAGGTTGTGAATGTTCTGCTGGGTGGTGGTCTGCAATGATTCCCAAATTTGGCCTTCCTGCAGTTCCCCGTCGCCGGTCATGACGATCACCCGGCCCCCGGAGCCTTTTAATTTTTTGGCCCAGGCCATCCCCTTGGCCTTTGAAATCCCCATGCCCAGGGAACCCGAGTTGGCTTCTATGCCCGATATACTCAAATCCGGATGACCGTGGGTGCCGCCGTGTCTTCTTAATTTGATGAACTGCTCTTTGGATATGATCCCCAGGGCATAAAAGACAGCGTAATGGCCCGGGACATCATGACCTTTGGAAGAAAAATAGATGTCGCGATCCGGATGGTCGATGCCTAATTCCGCCAGGTTCATTTCTGCAAAATACAACGCGGTCACGATATCCAGCGAACTGAAACTGGAGCCTAAATGTCCCGAACCGGCCCGTTTGACCGTGGCGAAGGTATTGGCGCGGCACATGTCGGCCAGCAGTTGCAGCTTCATAATTTTATCAATATTGGCAGCGCGAATGCGCTGAAATTCATTTTTAGGAATTAATCTAATCTCGATCATGATAAGCAGTGCTCCTTATTTAAGAAAAGACGGTTGCGTGATTTGAGGCAGTTCGGCCTCCCCTTGTTGAACCAGGTGTTCTGCAAGTTGCCAGTCATATTCACTGTTGACATCGAATCCCTCATAATCAACCGTAAAAAATGGCATAATTACATTGCCGGCGATAGTTCGATCCTCAAAAACAACCCGTGACCAGGCCATCTCCAGACTTGCATTTTGAACGTATATTTCCGGCAAGGCCGGGTATTGACTGCTGTGCCAGGGTTGTTCGGCCGGACCCAGCGGCAGCAGCGGCGTCATTCGGCTGCCCCGGACCACCCACATTTTCCCGGGGTGTTGGCTGCATTTTTCCACCGCCCGCAAAGAATCAAGGCCGGTTTGGGTTGAAAACTCACCCCAGGCGCGCTGGATGGTTTGCGGCAGTCGAAACGGGCTGGTCGGTCGTAATATGCTGAAACCATCATAGCTGCGGCCGGTTTCCCGCAGTTGATCCAGCGTGTAGGCCAGCCATTCTATGTCGGGGGAATGATCGCCGGCCAGCGTTTCAGGCCGCAGAAAGGGCACCTCGGCGCCATAATATTTGACGATTTCCGCATAATGCTCCGAATCCGTGGACACGATGACATCCGCAAAAATTCCGCTGCTCAACGCAGCCGAAACCGTATAAGCAATTAACGGATGGCCGACCAACGGTCGAATATTTTTATCCGGCACACGTTTGGAACCGGCCCGCGCCGGTATCATTGCCACGATGCTGTAATCGTCTTTTGTCATTGGTTTCCTCTGAGTGATTAACAGGTAGGTCAGTTAGATTGTTATTCGTTATTCGTTATTTGTAATTCAATTTGATCTCAAATTGCCACTGCCAGTTAATCTGTTGATTGTGAAATAATACTCCATTTGATATTCGTTGCTACCAATAACCAATAACCAATAACTAATAACGCCTTATATTTGATTCGGATCAATATTAATGATGATGTTTTTCAAATCAGAGTAGACGTCCAGGGCTTCCGTACCGGGCTCCCGGGTGCCGTTGCCGGATTGTTTCAACCCGCCGAACGGCATGTGGGGTTCGCTGCCAAAGGTACCGGCATTGACGACCGCCACGCCGGCCTTGACTTTTTGAGTAAACTCCATGGCCCGGTGAAAATTGAGGGTGTGAATGCAGGCGGTCAGTCCGTAGGGTGAGTCGTTGGCCAGCTGCAATGCCTGCGAAAAATCACTGACGCGATAAAGACAGGTTATAGGACCGAACAGTTCGCTGGTGGAAATATCATCCCGGGGATCGGCGTTTTCAATTAAGGTCGGCGCCATATAAAAACCGGCGGCGTGGGCCGCATCCTCCAGACGGTGGCCGCCGGTTACCACCACGGCGCCTTTTTGTTGCGCCGCCTGAACGGCGTCCAGCATGTTCGACAGCTGTTTTGCATTGATGACCGGGCCCAGATCATCCGCATTGCCCGGACCGACTTTGAGTTGACCGGTGCCTTCGACCAGCATGTCGCGAAATCGATCGTAAACGGCGTCAAAGACGATAATGCGGCTGCCCGATGCACAACGCTGTCCGGCATTGCTGAATGCGGACAGCAGCACCCACTTGGCAGCTGACGCCAGGTCGGCGTCATCGCAGACGACCAGCGGATTCTTTCCGCCCAGCTCGAGGGACACCTTGGCCAACCGCTCGCCCGCAATCGCGGCTATCCGGCGACCCACCGCGGTCGATCCGGTGAAACTGATCACATCCACATCGGAATCGGCCACCAGCGGTGCACCCGCCTCGGCGCCCTGTCCCTGGATGACGTTGAGAACTCCGGGCGGCAGCCCCACTTCGTGTGCGATCCGGGCAAAGTACCAGGCCGTGGCCGGTGTATCTTCGGCGGCTTTCAAAACGGCCGCATTGCCGCAAACCAAAGCCGGGAAAACCTTCCAGGCGACATTGGCGATCGGCGTGTTGGCGGCAATGATCAGGCCGGCGACACCCAGCGGCTGCCGCACCGTCATGGCGTATTTGTTGGGTACCGCACTGGTGGTGGTGCGGCCGTAGAATCGGCGGCCCTCACCGGCGGTAAACTCCCCCTGGGCAATGGCGCCACCGGTTTCGCCCAAAGCGGCGTTAAACGACATGCTGGTTTCGGCGGCAACGATCGCGGCCATCTCTTTTTGGTACTTGCGTAGGGCCTGGGCGATATCGTGCAGCAGATCGCCGCGTTGCACCGGGGTAAGTTCGGCCCAGGCCGGTTGGGCGTTTCGGGCGGCCTGAACTGCAAGCTGAACATCCCGGGATTCGGACCGGGCAACACCATACAGTTTGCGGCCGGTATCCGGTGACAGTTTATCGAATGTTTCCCCTGATTGGGCGCCGCACTCTTCACCGTTGATCCAGTTGGGGATCGTTGCGGGAGGACTAGGGTTTGCTTGGTTCATGTTAACTCCAATGTATTTTTAAATTTGTGCTGTATTTATAATTTTTGTCGTCAAACGAGTTATTGAAATGACAAATGAAAAATGAATAATGACCCTTAGAAATGACAAATGACTAATGAATAATGACTAATGGTGGATGTCGCTTCAGGCTTGGGGCTTCGCTCTTCTAGCTACAACCCCACTGGTCGCTCCGTCATCTTATTAGATAAAATATAAAATTGATAGAATTCCTTAATTATTCATTATTCATTTCTCATTATTCATTCGCCATTCCCCTACCACGCCGTGAAACCGCCGTCGACGATTAGCTCGGTGCCGGTTACATAGGCTGATGCTTCCGAGGCCAAAAAAAGCAGGGGACCGTGCAGATCTTCTGCCACGGCCATTCTCCCCAGGGGGACGCGACTGCAGAATTTGCGTTTGAATTCTTCATCCTGACCGCCCAGGACACCGCCGGGTGAAAGGGCATTAACGCGTACGCCATGGGGCGCCCAAAGGGTAGCCAGATAGCGGGTCAGGTTGACCACGGCCGCCTTGGAGGCACCATAGGCCGGCGGTTTGAGAAACGGCGGATCGCCCGGGATGTGGTCGTAAAACCGTTGATCCGGTGACACGCCGGCGTACAGCGAGCCGATATTGATGATCGAGCCGCGTCCGGCCTCGGCCATGGGGGCGCCAAAGACCTGGGTTACCTGGAAAAGTCCCAGGGTGTTGACCTCAAATATCTCCCGGTTTTCTTCTATCGGTATCTCGGTCAGTCGATAGCCTTGGGCGGCATTGGCCGGGGGCCGGTCGATGCCGGCATTGTTGACCAGAATCGAGGGCACCCCCAAAGTAGCCTTACAATTGTTGCAGGCCGCCTCCAGCGAATGGCGATCCCTGACGTCGGTCCGGCCCAGCTGCAGGCGGGTTTCGTCATATTGCGCCTGGAGCTTGGCGAATTCATCAACAATCGTTGCTCCGGGCAAGTCAAGGGCATAAACCGCGGCCCCGGCAGCAAGCAAGGCCTCGATCCAAATCGGACCCAGCTTGCCCAGGGCGCCCGTTACGACGGCAATTTCATTTTCTAACCCGAATCTGTTTGTCACGATGCCGCCTCTGCCAGATTTTCGGAGCCGTTTAACGCCTCGTAAGTGATGTCGTCATCGGTTTTCATGGCAGCGCGGGTCACCCGGCCGATGACCTTGTCGATCTCGTAGGGCTGAAGACCATCACCCGGTGACTTGATGGCAAGGTCTTCACGTCGTATCATATGGCCGGCCGGCAAATCACGGGCTGCGACCAGTTTTTTGCCCATCTTGGTGATCGGATTAACCTCGCTGTCATAGGTCCGTTTGATGCCGTCACCCATTGCTGCTCGGGTGCGCTTCAGATCGCGCACCAGTTTGCGAAAACCGTTGGGTTCGAGCGAAAAGGCATGGTCCGTGCCTTTCCAGGTATGATTGAGGGTAAAATGCTTTTCGACCACGCGCGCGCCGAGCATATAAGCGGCGACTGCCATGGCAATGCCGTTGTCATGGGATGAAAGTCCCACCGTGCAGCTGGGGAATCGCTCGCGGAAGGTGGTGATGACGTTAAGATTGAGCTCGTCAAATTCCGCCGGATAGCCCGCGGTGCACTGGAGTATACACAGCTGCGGGTTGATCGGCATGACCGCGTCATAGGCCCGGTTGACGTCCTCCATGGTTCCCCCGCCGGTGCTCAGGATCATGGGCTTTTTAAATTGGGCAATGTGAGTCAGCAAGGGAATATTTTTCAGATCCCCTGAAGCGATTTTATAAATCGGGATATCGAGTTTGGCCAGAAAATCGGCGCTGTTAAAATCAAAGGCGGTGGAAAAAATGGTTACGCCAATTTCTTCTGCGTAACTCATTAATTCCTTATATTCGATTCCACCGAATTCCAGGTACTCGCGATGTTCGCCATAGGTTTCACCGTAGCTGTTGGGATTATCATAGGGCTTTTCATAACCGCCTTTGGTAAACAGGCTGCGGTTGTCGCGTTTTTGCAATTTCACCGCGTCTGCACCGCATTCCTTGGCGACCCGAAACATCTCTTTGGCCGTATCCAGTTTGCCCTGGTGGTTATGGCCGATCTCGGCAATTACATAGCAATCACTATTATCTTGAATGACTTTTCCGTCCAGTGTAAGTTTCCGCATTTTTATTCCTCCCTGGGGTCTTGGTATTTTTTTGCTCAGCATTTTTATAGTTAATATTTTTTATTGATTTGCTCTTAAACATTTCCCAAATTATTGAATATTGAAGATTGTCGATTGAATATTTGTGGAATACTATCGATTTTAGCTTTCCTCAAAGAATCTTGTGGCTAAAAAGTATAATGACAGAATTCCTTAAATATTCATTTTTCAATCTTCAATCTTCAATCTTTTTTCGTTAGTACGTTTTCGAAAAGATCACACACCTCCCTGACCGCGCCGCAACCGCCCGGGCGTTTGGTTTGATAAAGGGCCTTATCCAGTACATCCGGGTAGGCATCCTGAACGACAATCGGCAAGCCGACGCACTCCAGGCAAGCCTGGTCGTTTATATCGTTGCCTACAAAAGCGACTTCGGCCAGGGTTATATTTTTTTCATCAGCAAGTTCTTTCAGTACCGCGCGTTTGTCCTGGCAGTTCTGAATGCAGCGCATTTTTAATTTGTGGGCCCGGGCCGATACGACCGGGTTGGCCTCGGTCGAGATAATCACCGTTTCAATGCCTAGTTTTTTAAGCTTGTGCAAGCCGATGCCGTCGCTGCGAAAACACCGCACGGCTTCGGTACCGTCTTGGAATACATAGACCATGTTGTCGGTAAACACACCGTCGAAATCAAATGCAACGAGGCGAATACGACCTATAATCTCGTGCAGGCTATCCATTTCATGTTTAAGTGGCATCTCGTATTTTAATTCCAATTAATTATCAGTACGCAGATCCTGCTTATTGCTGATAATTTCGTTTAACTTGACTTTGCGTTGCTCGAAGCGGTATACCAATCGCGATCGGGTTCAGCCTCGATATCCGGCTTTTTCGGATCCGTCGCCGAGGTATTGTCAGTCTGTAAAATTTTCCCATCCTGAATCCGATATGCATAATCGGCAATTTTCACCAGAGCCGACTGATGCGAGATGGCCAATATCGTGAGTGCTCCGCGAAGCTGCAGCAAGGTGTCGCAAACAGCGGCTTCACTTGCCGGATCCAGACCGCTGGTGGCCTCGTCCAGAATCAACAGTTTCGGTTGGTGCACCAGGGACCGTGCTATGGCGATTCGCTGCCGTTGCCCGCCGGACAATTTTCCGCCGCGCTCACCCACAATAGACTGCATGGACTGGGGCATGGCCTTGACAAACTCCCAAGCGCCGGCGGCGCGCAGCGCCCGTTGGGCATCGGCTTCGCTTAAAGCGGGATCGCCCAGGGTCACGTTGTTCAGAACCGTGTCATGCAGCAAAATGGTTTCCTGGGGGATGTAGCCGATCATCCGGCGCCAGGCTTTCAAATCCAGCCGGGCCAAGGGAACATCGTCGATCCAGACTTCACCCTGCTGCGGCCGCAGCAAGCCGGTCACGATATCCACCAGGGTTGTCTTGCCCGATCCTGACGGACCGATCAGGGTGATGATGCGCCTTGCCGGTATACTGAGCGAGACATCTCGCAAAACTTGATGGCCGTCATAAGCAAAACCCAGGTTTTCCGTGCGTATCGCCCGCATTAAATCAGGCTTCAGACCGCCGCCCGGTTCTTCCCGTTCCTTTTGTACGGCCACGATAGTCTCTTTTAACGACCAATAGCCGCTTTCAAAAATAATCATTTCCTGATAGCGCTGTTGAACCTTGTTCAAGCGGTTCAGCAAACGGGCGACCAAGAAGGCCAATACCATCACGCTGGCCAGCGACATTTGCCATTGTATCAGCAATATGTAAATCCCAACCGCCAGAAAAACCGACATCAAAATTTCTTGAAAGGCTTTCAAAAACTCCTTGTTCAGGACTTGTTTTTGCAATGCCCGGTTCAGGCGTTTGGTCTTTTTTTCCAATAAAAGGTCAAATACGTTTTCACGCGCCATGGCCTTCAAGGGCTTGATGGACTGCAGGGTGTCCGTCAACAAGGACAGCATCGATTTCAACAGATCCGTTTGCCGAATGCCGGCGCGACGAGCCTTTTTGAGAAAGCGTTTGACCAGGTATAGGATAACGAAACCGGCGGTCAGTGAGATAAGCGTCGCTTTCCAGGATACCAAAAAGGCTATTAAAAAATATAAGATTGCCTGCAACAATTCGGTGATCATCAGCACACCGCTCATATAGGCTTTGGATGCCCGGCCCGTTTCGGTCGCCATGGCGTTTGCCAGACTGCCCAGCGGTTGTTTAAGAAAATATTGCCAGCGGCTGACCATCAGGGCCCGCAACAGTTCGAGTCGCAAGTCGGTGACCACCCAGGCCACGGTATACCCGAGCTGCTTTTTCGCCAGCAGCATCATACCGCTTTTTAATATGACGGCCGCGATAATAACCATAAGCAGCAGGCTTATGGTGGGGGTGATGTTCAGGGCTGAAAATGCGTTTGCCACCAGTTGCCCAAGGGTGGACTCCGTTGCATTGATCTCGGCTTCCGCGAGGTGCTGTCCACCCGGTTGCGTACCGACGGTCATGCCGATCAATGGCAGCAGCATGGAAAGGCCGATGCCTTCTGTGAACCCGGCCAGCAATAATGCCAGGATCATGATCGAACTGCGCCAGGGATAGCGGCGGGCAAATGTTATTAGAAAACGCATAATGACAGCTTAATGGTGACTAATTGCTAATTTCGGTAATTCGCCTTTTTACAAACTCCATGAATAATAAATGTCGAATGAAGAATGCCGAATAGAAGGTATTCTATCGATTTTAAATGTATAGGCAAAATAATAATACTCAAGTTTCCTTAAATGATTCGGTTTACATCTCAGTGGTCAATTTGCGAGCGGCCGTAAACGCGTCGCAGATACGCTCCATCTGTTGCGGCGTATGCCCGGCGCTGACACTGCTGCGCAGCAGGCAGTTGCCGTCCGGTGTGGCCGGCGGCAACACCAGGTTGACGTATACGCCCTGGTCCACCAGTCCGCTCCAGAGCGCAAAGGCCTCGGCCTTGTCCTCCAGGCGTACGGCAACAATCGGACTTGGCTCGGGCCCCATCGCAAAGCCCAGATCCTGCAATTTGTTATACAGCATTTCGGCATTGCCCCAGAGCCGCTGACGCAGCTCCGACTTTTCCTGCATGATTTTTAATGCCTTGCGGGTGGAGGCGATAACCGACGGCGACGAAGAGGCCGTGAATACATACGGACGACTCGCATAGCGTACCAGGTTCAGCTCGGGATGGTTGCTGACACAAAAGCCCCCGATGGCTCCCAGGCTTTTGCTGAATGTGCCCACGACAAAATCAACACCCTCCTCGACGCCGGACTCCTCGGCCAGCCCGCGACCGTTGGCGCCCAGTACACCCAGTGAGTGGGCTTCGTCCACCAGCAGATAGGCCCCGTACTCCTCCTTGACGGCGACAATTTCCGCCAGGGGCGCCCGATCTCCCAGCATGCTGTACAGACCTTCGACCACGATCAACACATTGGTGTTGCGTTTGGCAAGCCGCCGCAGCCGTTTGGCCAGGTCTTGTGGATCGTTATGGCGAAAACGATGGACTTCGGCGCCCCCCATGCGACAGCCGTCGTATATGCTGGCATGGCAATCAGCATCCAGCAGGATGATCTCGCCGGGGCCGACCACGGTCGACAGCATGGCGAGATTGGCAACGTAGCCGGTGGAAAAAACAATTGCGCCCTGACGGCCGAAAAAATCAGCCAGTTCCTGCTCCAGTGCGACGTGGCCGGAAAAAGTCCCGTTGGCCATCCTGGATCCGGTAGTGCCGGTGCCTTCCTGGCGAGCGGCTTCACAGGCCGCATCAATGCATTCGGAATCAAACGAAAGGCCCAGGTAGTTATTGCTGCCCGCCAGAATCATCGGGCGACCGTTTACTACAGCTTCGGTTCCCGACACGATCTCCTGCATTACGATATTGAAAAAGCCCTCGCAGCTTTGCTCCAACTCTTTGCGGGCCGCCGCCAGCGGCTGAAATTTATCAAAAATAGTCATTGTCATCCATTCCCGTCCAAGTTTTGAATTTGTAAGACAAAGTCATTCACCGTGCGCACTTCCGGCAGCACGTTTAGCGGAATCGAAATATCGAAGCGGTCTTCCGCTGATTCCAGAATTTTCATAACTTTCAATGAATCAAGTCCCAGATCAGCCACCAGATCCGTATCCTCATTGACTGCCTGACCTTCGGGCACAAACGGCTGAAGTATTTTAGTTAGTGCTTCTAGTATCGTCTGATATTCATTCATTTGGTTTACTACCCTTTCGTGTTGCGCCATATTAATGGTTTCAGGTGTCAGCCAAGCCGCCGGCAAACAAGCGGCCGGTCAAATCGGAAAAGAAACTTTGAAAAAGCGAATATCGAATATCGAATAATGAATGTCGAATGTCGAAGGAATGTATTCTGCCTGTCGTGAGCTTTTTGTCGAACGGTCTATTTTATAAAAAGACTGAGCGAAGCGATTCCACCCTTCGACATTTAATATTCGATATTCTGCGGTTCTGCGGTTCGCTTTTAATGAAGAGCACCAAGAAGAAGTCAAGCAAAAAATTTCAATTTTTTTTAGGCAACACTCCACGGGTCCGATCCGAGCCGGTTCTTTGAAAATTCAATTAACCAGAGTCAATCATTGCAATCTCAGATTTTAGATGCTCAGCTTAACCGGTGGTAAACCCTGCCCATATGCCCGACTTTGGCAAACTGGTATTACTAGATCTCTTGGACTCAATGCCAGGATCAAAGCACCTTTGAGCCATAATTTTTGTATCGGACGGACAGCGTTGGCATTCTACATTGAGCCGTCGATTGATTGCTGCCCATTATAGGAAGCTCGCGGCAGTTTCATAAAGCCATCCGGTCCGCCGAGACTTCAAAGACCTTTAACGACAAAGACTAAATCCAGTTAGAGTCGGGTTTATAGTGTCAGTTTTATCCCATAGAAATGCTGAACTATTTTTCGCCATTGGCCCAAAGGCTGATCCGCACTAAAGGCGGTTTCCAAGGCCCCTGATTTTTGCCATTTATCACGCAGCTGCGGCCAGCTCATCACATAGTAATCGGCCCGGTCTTGTATTTGGGTTTGAGCTTTGCGCAACTGGCTGGGCAGATAAGTTTGTGATGTCCGCATCAAGCACATCGCCATGCGCAGATAGCGACGGCCCATACCAAAGTCAGCATGCTGTTCGTTGGCCTGCCGGCGTTGGTAATCGGACTTCAAATCTGCGGGGCCGTATAAGCCCAGATGTGAAGCAGATCTAACGACATAATCTTTAACGATCCGGTTGCATCGCCTTGCGACTTTGCCGGTTTTGGTTTTACCCTGGGGACCACCGGTTTGTTTGACCCGCGGGATGATACCGCTATACGAAACCAAATTATTGATCGGCTTTTGTTCGAAAGGATTGCCAATCTCAGCGCTGACTCCCGCGGCTAAAACGATACCGATGCCGCGCACACTGGTCAGAAAGGCGCCCTGTGTCTGTGCTAGGTTTAGGGCAATTTCTGTTTCCAACTGGCCAATGCCTTCTTGCAAACAGCAAAAATGCTTGACATGTTGAGCTAAGGAAAGCTGCAAAATGTGAACATGATCTTGCGGCGCATTGAGAACCTGGCTGGCATATTGCTGAAGCCTATCGGCAGTGTCTTCGGGTTTTTTTGTGCCCCGTTGTCTCAGGGCTTCAATGAGCGACGTTCGTCTACGACGGCGGATCTGCCCGGCGCTGAAGCGCTCTTTCATCAGCCATAATGAGCTTTTGGAAAATGGTGTAATCCCGCTTTTTGATTCGTTGAGAAAACCGGGGAACAGACGATCGACAACGGCATGAATTCTGTTTTTGACTTCCGTTGTGATCTCCACCAGCTTTCTGCGATGACGAACCAGCGTGCGCATGTCTAAATAGATACCCGATTGCGCCGGCGAACAGTTGGCCCGACGATTGAGCAGTGATTTAGCAATACCCAATAAATCCAGCCGATCGGTGCTGGCTTGTAAGTTCTCGCGTTGGATTTTGGCTTCATGGGCGTTGACGCCGGCGACCAGCCATCCTTGGCTACGTAAGGTGCTAACAAAGTTGTCGGCAAAAGAGCCGACTTGTTCTCCGCCAAAGAAAACATGATTTTGACTGATGCCACGCTGGCGACAAGAGCGCACCACTTGATCGGTCAGATAATCGACACCTTGCGGTGAATTTTTTACCGAAAAAGGCTTGCGCAAAATGTCCCCGTAACCGTTACAAAACATCACAACATGATCCTTTTTAGCGTAGTCGATTGGCACACACATCACTTTGGCATTGTTGCCGGCTTGTTCAAAAAGACTAAGAAGTTGTTGACTTTGATTTTGATAAATGTTGTTCTTTTTCACGGTGAAGCTCCTTTGGTTTTTGCAGCTGCTTTATTGCAGACTGCTAATTAATTGTACCACCGGAATTTTCCGGATGACTCATTAAACCGGGGAGCTTCACCTTCTATGTTTAAAATTCTATAGGCGGATATCTCTGGCTACCCAAAAAATTTACAGTGACCGCCCGAGTTATAGAGTTGGGCAGGCGAGCGAGCTTCACCCTTCGGGCTCGCTCACCTGCCCAGCATCTATCTCTCGTAATGGTACCAGTTTCATAAGAGCACGGCCTTCGGCTAAAGGACAGCCGGTCTGATCGGAAAAGAAACATTATAAACGCAAATATCGAATATCGAACAAGGAATCATGAATGTCGAAGTTAGGTATTCTACCGATTTAAATTTAGCTAGTGTTCGAACGGGTATCCAGAACTCTTTGATATTGCTGATTAATATCGCATAAAAGGAAAACGAAGATTTTCCAGTTTAATGCATTTTTTACTTGCATTAAAAACTCGTAAACGGTAGTTATCTTGTTGAATTAACATTAAATACCGATTTTCTACCCGAAAGTAGAAAAGCAAAAACGAGTCTAACCTGAAAAATCTTCGTGGAGATAATCTATGCGAAAAGTCATCGATTTGCAAATGGAATTTTGGAAAACAGATATCGCCAACATTGAATTTGATCTACAATCTCGAGATGAAATTCCCAAACTGCTGATGGGGCTGCAGTACATTCATCGCACAGCGGCTGTCCGCGAGAAGGTTTCTGAAGTCCTAAAACAAATAGTACCGAAAAAAAGCTACGAAAGCGGAAGACCCGGCATGGATCTATGGAAGATTCTGGTTTTGGGAACGCTGCGTTTAAATACCAACTGGGACTACGATAAAGTTTTGGAGATGGCCAACAACCACAGTAAATTACGCGAAATGCTCGGCCACAGCAAGACTGATTTTGATAGCCAATATGCCTTGCAAACCATAAGAGATAATATTGTCTTACTGACTCCTGCGATACTCGATGAAATAAATCAAATTGTTGTCAAAGCCGGCCACAGCATTATCTCTCCAGACAAAGATCCCCAATTAAGAGGCAGTTGTGATTCGTTTGTCGTTGAAACCGATGTGCACTATCCGACCGATACCAATCTGCTTTTTGATGCCATGCGCAAGATGATTAGCCTGATTGCAATCATCTGTTCAGAGGTAGGCATCACAGCCTGGCGGCAAAGTCATCATAACATAATAAAAGTTAAGCGATTACTGCGTGGCATTCAAAAACTGAGACGCTCCACATCAAAGGATAAAGCTAAAATACAAAAACGAGATCAACTCATAATAGCCAAGCATCAAAATTACATCGATGTCTGCCAGGGCTTTGCAATACGGGTCAAAGAGACGATCCGTATCCTACGAGAGCTTGGGATATTGTCGATGAGCCAGGAATTAAGACTGACCACTATCGAAGAATATATTCGTCATGCCGAGCGACAAATCGATCAGATCCGCAGAAGAGTTGTTCTCGATGAGAAGATAGCGCACGAAGAAAAAGTTTTTTCAATTTTTCAACCGCATACCGAGTGGATCAGCAAAGGCAAAGCCGGTGTACCCCAAGAGTTAGGATTAGGCGTCTGCGTGCATAAAGATCAGTTTGGTTTCATTCTTCATCACCGCGTCATGCTCCAACAGACCGATGATAAGCTGGCTGTTGTCATGGTTCAAGAGACCAAGGATAGATTCGAAAATCTTGTCGGTAGCAGTTTTGATAGGGGTTTTTATAGCCCTGAGAACAAAAACCAGTTAGCCGAAATATTAGATTACGTTGTTCTACCCAAAAAGGGTCGTCTATCGGTCAAAGACAAAGAAATAGAGCAGTCAGAAGAATTTGTCGAATCCCGGCGCAAGCATTCAGCGGTCGAGTCTTCAATTAATGCTTTAGAAAATCACGGATTAGACCGCTGTCTGGATCATGGGTTACATGGGTTTGAACGTTATGTGGCGTTATCAGTGTTAGCGCGGAATATACAAATATTGGGCCACTTGCTTCAGCAAAAAGAGTTAAAGAAGCAAAAGCGACGCAAAGCAGCATAAAAAAGATAACCTCTGCATCGAAAAGAAGGACTTAATGGAGAGGTAGATCTAATTTTAGAGAAAACGCTGCTAAATATTGATTTGCTATTGTTCGCCATCGTTTTGAACGGCAGTAATTTAATGAGTGATAATTAGCGGCCGGGCTAACTGGAAAAACGGCCACTTTTCGTTCAGGCACTAGTTATCAAGAATTTATGCATTATTCAGACCTCGGAAATTCGTCTGAAAAAATGACTGTGAACCTTTGTACGTAAAGGCATTGCATGAAAATTGGACACGGGTTCAATTTAGGGATTCAGGAATTTAGGAATTTAGGAATTGAAGGAATTCTATCTATTTTAATTTATTGATTTTATCCTTTAATCCCCCAATCCCTCAATTCCTAAATCCCTCAATTTTTCGCAAATTGACCTAAATCGTGTCCAAAAAAGTTGCCTCATTTTAAAAGTAAATTACGATATCTGAATTTTAGTCATTTTAGTCATTTCTTCTGCGCTTTGCCAATGATCGCCTTGGCCGGTATCAAGCCCGTGGCGCTGGCGGATACGATGTTGCCGGCGACCCCCGGGCCGTCTCCCGCCACGTACATGCCTTTCATTTTTGTTTCCAGGTTTTCATTGGTGTCCACCTGGGTGGCGAAAAACTTAATTTCCGGTGCATAAAGCAGGGTTTCGTCATTGGCCACGCCCGGGACAACGAAATTGAGCTTTTCCAGTCCCTCAATGATATTGGTTAAAATTCTTTCGGGCAATGCCATGGCAATGTCGCCGCAAACCACGTCCGTCATGGTCGGCTCGATGTAGCCTTTTTTGATACGGTGCCAGGTGCTGCGGCGACCCCGTTTGAGATCTCCGAATCGCTGCAGGATGGGCTTTCCGCCACCGATAAGCGTGGCCAGGCTGCCAATGGACTCACCGTAGGCCTGGTTGTCCGTGACCGGCTCGGTTAGAATCACTTTGGACAGGAAGGCAAAGTTGGTGTTTTGTGATTTATTGTCCATGTACGCATGGCCGTTGACGCAGACAAAATTGCTGTAGCGCTCCAAGGAGACAAATCCGCCCTTGTTGGTGCAGAAGGTTCGCGTCTGGTCGTCGTATTTTCCAGTCTGAATGAAAAACGTGGGGTCATAAATCACATCGCAAAGGTCCTGCATGATGTCATTGTGAACTTCGACACGAACGCCCACCTCGATGCCGCGTTGCTTAAGCCCGATACCGTGATCCTGGGCCAATGCCCCAACCCAATCGGCACCCACTCTCCCGGGGGCTAGGATAATGTTTTCGGCTGAATAGTTTTTGCGATTGGTGACCACGCCGACCACCTGATCATTTTCCACCACGATCCGTTTTACTTCCTCGGAGGTGTGCATCTCCACCCCTTTGGATTTAATATGGTCGGCCATGCCCGAGATATGCTCGGGCAGACGGTCGCTGCCCAAATGCTTCTGTTTGATTATGAGCAAATCAATGCCGTAGCGTTTGGCTGTTTTCCGTATTTCCCGTGCCTGGTGCATGTCCGTCGGATAGGAGGGGCCGTCCATGCCGAATTTATTGAAAATCAGCTCGGTCTCATCAATCAGTTCCTCGGCCGAACTGATCGGCATGAATTGCGATAAATCGGTTTTGCCCAATTTATAGATGTAGTTCAATTTGCCGTCCGAGAACAATCCGGCACCGCCGATGCCGCTGAGAATATTGCAGGGTTTGCATTTGATGCATTCACGATAGGTCTTTATCGGGCAATTGCGTTTGTGGGAGGATTTTCCCTTATCGATGAGCAAAACTTTTTTGCTGGAATGCTCGCCGAGATAGTAAGCTGCAAATAGTCCGGCCGGTCCCCCGCCGACAATGATGACATCGTAATCCATAGTTTTTCATTCCTGTAATTAATCCGCAATTAATCCGCAATTAATCCGCCCTGATAAACAGAACCATGCGGGTTGAAGATGGCTTTTTTGCAAAACGGTAAAATTACGCTCGATCAAAGTTCGGCGGATTAATTAGTGTTCGAACGGGTATCCAGAACTCTTTGATATTGCTGATTAATATCGCATAAAAGGAAAACGAAGATTTTCCAGTTTAATGCATTTTTTACTTGCATTAAAAACTCGTAAACGGTAGTTATCTT
>Ga0209786_1000100_pt1 | contig 36506 bp, 35 predicted proteins | sample WorMetilvaeELBA2_FD_187405 | JGI IMG/M metagenome (GOLD analysis project Ga0209786, IMG submission 187405) | Marine gutless worms symbiont microbial communities from Max Planck institute for Marine Microbiology, Germany - Olavius ilvae ELBA.2... ...
ATTTAATGTTAATTCAACAAGATAACTACCGTTTACGAGTTTTTAATGCAAGTAAAAAATGCATTAAACTGGAAAATCTTCGTTTTCCTTTTATGCGATATTAATCAGCAATATCAAAGAGTTCTGTTCTGGATACCCGTTCGAACACTAACTAATTTTGGTTATCTCCCCGAAGGTCTTTATCTCAGAGGGCAAGTCATCCAATTCGATGGTCAAATCCACCCGCAGGGCGAAGGCTCTTTCGATCACATTCTCCAGTTGAATGACATTTCCCGGCCAATCATATCGCAACAGTACATCCAGGGCAGACGGAGATACGTTTAGAACTTTACTGTCATTTTTCAGACTGAATTTATTCAAAAAATGGTTTATTAACAGGCAAATGTCTTCCTTGCGATCTTTAAGCGGGGGAATCTCAATTTTGACATCATTGATGCAGTTAAAAAATTCTACATCAAAAATATCCTTGCGTGCGGCATTTTCCAGGTTCCGGTTGGTTGCGGCCAAGATCCTGGCACCGGTGCCCGGATTTCCGTCGGCAGCCGCCCGATTGAGGCTGTACGCTTTGAATGCCCGGCTGATTTGAGTTTGAATGCCGGGACTTATTTCAGCGATCTCATCAAAAAACACTGTGCCGCCGCCCGCGGATTCAAAAAGGCTGATGGCGTGTGCCTGTAACTGATCCTCGGCGATTCCCTTTGCAAAACTTTTACAGTTCACAGACTTGAAGGGTCTATCATTCCGATGGCTGCGCCGGTGAATGACATGGGCAGTCAATGCCTTCCCGGTTCCACTTTCCCCCTGTATCAATACATTCGGACTGCTTTGACTCATGCGATCGATTTGTTCGTAAATTCCACGCAACTTTAGGCTGATCCCAACCAGTTCATCGTACCGATGCCGCTCTTTGAGGCGGGATTTCAGAACGATATTTTCCTGTTTTAACTTTTTGGCTTCAATGATTTTATCGATTAGGATCCTTAAAACATCCAACTTGAAGGGTTTTTGGATGTAGTCATAGCTGCCGAACTTCATGGCCTGTATGGCTGATTCCATGGTGCCGTGGCCGGTCACCATGATCACCTCGGTGGCAGGACGGTATTCTTTTATCACGGAAAGCAGTTCGAGTCCGTCGATATCGGGCATTTTAAAATCGGTGAAGACCACATCAAATTCTTTTTCTTTTATGAGTTCGAGCGCCTTGAGACCGTTATCCACGGCATTGATTCTGTAATCGAAGGCGGTAAGATACTCTTCAACCAGCGATAGAATCGTTCTGTCATCATCCACAAATAAGATTTCAAACTCCTTCATGGCTACCTCCACCTCAACTCGCCGGTGTTTATATTTATGGGCTTAATGCACACCAATAGCTGAATCCTGCATCAACATGAATGGGAATATGCAAACCTCAAACTCGTGTAAAAATCGGGTGATCTTGGTTAATTGTCAGGTCCGGAATCTTTTCCCAATTTGTACCGCTTAATTTTTTCAACCAACGTTGTTCTTTTTATCTTCAAAAGCTGGGCGGCCTTGTTTTTTACCCAGTTGGTTTTCTCCAGGGCACTGATGATGAGCGCTTTTTCAAATTCACTGACCGCGGTGTTAAAGGAAATCCCTTCCCCGTCGACCTCAAACTTTCGTTGGGTCTTCCGGCCACCATCAATTCGAAGCTTCTCAGGCAGGTCTTCCGGCAATATCTCCTCGCCTTCGTTTAGTACCACGAGCCTTTCGATTAAGTTTCTGAGTTCCCTGACATTACCGGGCCAAGAATAATTCACCAATATTTTCATTGCTTTATCCGACATTTTTGTCGGCAGGCCCTCTTTTTGGGGACGAAATTCCTCCAAAAAATAAGAAACCAGATATGGGATATCGCCTTGGCGCTCTTTCATTGTCGGCAGCATGATCGGAATAACATACAGCCGGTAGAAAAGATCCTCACGAAAATTGCCTTTCTGAACTTCCTCTTCCAGGTCTCTATGGGTTGCGGCAATAATTCGGGCATCGGACTTGATGGTCTCATGGCCGCCGACACGCTCGAACTCGCCCTCTTCCAGCACCCTCAATACCTTGACCTGAAGGTCGGCACTCATGTCGCCGATTTCATCCAGAAATATGGTACCTCCTTTGGCCATTTCAAATTTGCCGGCTTTGTCTGCGGTCGCACCGGTAAAAGCGCCACGCCGGTAGCCAAAAAATTCGCTTTCCAATAATCCTTCAGGTGTGGCACCACAGTTAATCTGGACAAAAGGCTTTTCTTTGCGGCCTGACGCCAGGTGGATGGCCCGGGCAATTAATCCTTTCCCGGTTCCCGTCTCGCCGTTGAGCATGATGGTCGTGTCGCTGGCAGCCACTTTTTCGACAATTCTGAATATTTTTTGCATGGCCGATCCGTGACCGATGATGTCCTTAAATATCACCTGGGACTGTATTTTGATCGGGATAACCTTATTTTTAAGCTGAAGATTGGGATCAGTCATAATATGTTTCCCCGGATAGCTGACAATGCGGTTTAATTCTGGCAGACATTAATTCTAGTATTTGTGTAGCTAAATTTGACTAAAGTCAAGACAAGAATACTAAAAATTCAAAATTTTTCAATACTTTATTAATACTTTTGTTGATCGGCGCACCGGCATTAGTTTCTTTACCATCGGGCTTTTTTCTGATATTTTTCTTTCGAAACGTTGCCATGCCGCTGAATTCCCGATAAAAACCGTGGATCCGACCGCCAACGTCTTATGAGAAAATTATTTTATAATTCAGCTTGTTAAAGCACAATCTGAATGTCAACCCTAAGGAAACTAAATTAATTATTTTTCGAAGGGTTGTCGAGCTTGGATATTGAAAAAGGTTTTGAAAATAGCCGTTCGTGATCTGGTGGCGTATGCGCTGCGCTCCGGGGATCTGGCTTTCGAATTCATGTCTTCCGCCCGCCCGGTAGAGGCAATCCGAATCCATCAAAAAATTCAGCATTCCCGTCCGGAGAATTATCAGGCGGAAGTCGCCGTTTCGCACAGCATCGAAACAGAGCTTTTTGCGTTAACCATCGGCGGCAGAATCGATGGCGTCTATCGGGACTGCGATCCCGTAATAATCGAAGAAATTAAAACCACCTCCCACCGTCTGGAACATTTTGAACAGCATGAAAATCCCATGCATTGGGGACAGGTCAAATGCTATGCTTATATCTTTGCCAATGAACACGGCCTGGGTGAAATTGATGTCCGGCTGACATATTTTCAGTTGGATACCGGTGAAGTTCGTAATTTTCAAAAAAACTGCACCACTGAGGAATTAGAGTCATTTTTCCAGAATCTGGTAGCCGAGTATCTGCAATGGGCCGAGACCATTGTCCACTGGAAAATTTCGCGTGATGATTCCATCCACAAACTGCAATTTCCATTTGACGCCTATCGCCGGGGCCAACGCGAGATGGCCGTCGGTGTTTATCGCACCATCAAAAGCGAAAGCCAGCTGTTGGTCCAGGCCGCCACGGGTATCGGTAAGACCATGGCGGCTGTTTTCCCGGCGGTAAAAGCCATTGCCGAAGGCGCCGGCAACAAAATATTTTATTTGACGGCCCGCACCACCGGCCGTATCGCCGCGCAAAAAGCGTTGGATGAACTGCGTCGCCAGGGGTTAAAACTAAAAACACTGACCATCACCGCCAAGGAGAAGATCTGCTTTAATCCGGATTTGGGCTGCAATCCGGAAGAATGTGACTTTGCACGCGGCCACTTTGACAGGGTCAATGATGCGCTAAAAGACATATTTGCTGAGGACGCGTTTACCCGGGAAACAATCGAGCAGATCGCACAATCCCACCGGATCTGTCCGTTTGAATTTTCCCTTGAACTATCACTCTGGGCGGACTGCATAATCTGCGATTACAATTATGCCTTTGACCCGCGTGTCTATTTGCGCCGTTTTTTCCTGGAAGACGGAGGCGACTTCACGTTCCTGATCGATGAAGCTCACAATCTGGTGGACCGATCGCGGGAAATGTTTTCAGCCGAGATCTTCAAACAACCCCTGTTGGATGTTCGTCGAGCGGTTCACCGCGAACTGCCCCATGTTTACAAAAGTCTTGGCAAAATTAACTCATGGATGATCAAGGCCCGCAAAAAATGTGAAGAATCCGGACCCGCGCGGCACGAAAAGGAGCCGCCGGATAGTCTTTTCCCACCATTGCGCAAATTTTTATTGATCGCCGAACGTTGGCTGCGGCGCAACATCAAGGCTGCCTATCGCGAGGCGCTGCTCGATTTGTATTTTCAAATTTCCGCCTTCATGCGGGTGGCTGAGCGATATGATGAGAGCTATGTAACCTGTTTTGAAAAGATAAACCAAGATCTGAAATTAAAACTTTTTTGTGTTGATCCGTCCATCCAACTAAATGATGCTTTGAAGCGCTGCAAAGCAGCGGTTTTTTTTTCGGCCACCATGACCCCTATGGCTTATTTCCAGCAAATCCTGGGCTGCAACGAGAACGCCGGCCATTTATTGTTGCGCTCACCTTTTCCTGCTGAAAATTATCGACTGTTAATATCCAACCGGATCTCCACGTTATATCGCCGGCGCGAAAGCACCAAACAGCAGATCTCAAGTGTGATCAAAACCTTCATTGACCAGAAAAAGGGCAACTATCTGGTGTTTTTTCCTTCCTATGCCTATCTGCAGATGGTTTATGAAATTTATAGATCCGACTATGCTGACAGCGATCATATCCTGCAAACCCCATCAATGAGCGAAAATGAAAGAGACGCTTTTTTGCAGCAGTTTAACCGGAATAATTCCAAAACGTTGGTGGGATTTGCCGTAATGGGCGGCATATTCGGCGAGGGTATCGATCTGGTGGGAGAGCGATTGTCGGGAGCCATTGTGGTGGGCGTTGGGCTTCCCGGAATTAGCCTGGAACGGGAATTGATTCGGGAGTACTTTGCCGCAACCTTAAATGCGGGCTTCGAGTTTGCCTACCAGTACCCGGGTATCAATCGCGTTCTTCAGGCAGCCGGGCGGGTGATTCGCAGCGAAACGGACCGGGGGGTTGTTCTTTTGATCGACCAGCGCTACGCCACCCACCGCTATCGTTCCCTCTTGCTCAAACAATGGGAAATCAACACCGTCCGAGATCAGGACCAGGTTGCGGACGCATTAAAGAAATTCTGGCAAGCCAGGAGCGCGGCCTGACGGAAACCGCCAAAGAGCAGCGCGCAGGGAGCAGAGGGCAGAGCGCAAAGCGTAAAGGCTGATCTCAGGGAAGTGGTATTTTGCGCCACGCGCTGCGCTCCCAGCGCTTTGCGCCATGCCCTATGCTCCATGCCCCGCGCCCCATTCCTTCCATCATTCCGCAATCCGAAATCTGCAATCCGCAATCGAAAATCCCGCAATTTGACAGCAATTTATTATACGAATATAATTAGTTCAGAAATGCAAATCCGAACGATACGCAAGCAGGTCCGGGAATTCAACATGAAATTGGCTGTTTTTACAATTAGCTGTCTGGTGATCCTATCTGTTGCGCCCGGCCTTGGCGCCCAGCAAATATATACCTGGATCGATGAGAACGGGGTTACGCACATAACCGACACCCCACCACCCCCAAAAGCCAAATTGGAAAATATTGTTGAATATAAAGAAAAAACTCCCCTGGAACAGAAAACAATCGAACGCAAAATAGAACAGCAGCGCAAACGCTATGAACGTCAGGACAAAATCGATGCCGCCCAACGCGCAGAAGTCGAGGCGCGGGAGGCCGAAAAGCGGGCCAAGGTGGCTGTGGAGCAGGCCCGGGAGCAAACCCGGGATAATCAGGAGTATCTTAGAAAACTCAGCAACAGGAAATGGAAAAGGCGAAAATTCAGAAAACGGATAAGTAGGTTAAAGCTTGAAATCGAGAAGGCTCAAAGCGAAGCGGAAGCGCTCGTTGAGCAGGCTGAAATACAGGCCAAAAAAGCAAAAGCGGCCGCAGCCGCAGCCAGAGAAACGCAGTAACGATTGCGGATTGCAGAATTTGGATTGCGGATTTAAATAAAGAAATTTCTCAATTTTTCCAAAGTACGGATTTGCTGCAAAATACATAATAATTGACTGTTCGATCCGGCGGATTTCAAAGGAGACAATACCATCCTTCATAATTCAAGATTCGATATTCTCTTTATTTAATTGTTTTTACCTTGCACCCTAAACCCTGTACCTTACACCTTGTTTCTTTCCCCTTGACATCCCTTCCGGCAAATTCTATTTTCAGGCTAAAAATTTAAGGAGTCAACCCGCAAACGATGAATATCTATCGTAATTGGTTTCTAGCCAGCCGCCCCTGGTCGTTTACCATGACGGCTATATCCGTCAGCGTCGGCAGTGCATTGGGTGCTATCGATGGCGGCTTTTCCTGGGGATTATATTTGATTACCCTGCTCGCAACAGTTCTAATGCATGCCGCCACGAACTTGATCAACGACTACTATGATGTTCAAAGCGGCGTCGATACCCAGGAAGTTTCCACCGCACAATACCGGCCACACCCGTTGGTCGAAGGGAAACTGGCCGCCGGACATGTAAAAACTGCCGCGTACAGTCTTTATGGTCTGTCCATCCTGCTCGGGATTTATTTGGCCGTGATCCGCGGCTGGGCGCTGATCTGGATCGGCCTGGCCGGGGCCTTCGCCAGCCTGGCCTACACGGCACCTCCCTTAAAATATAAATACAAGGCATTGGGAGAAATATCGGTTTTTCTAATGTGGGGACCGCTGATGGTAGCGGGCGCCTACTTTGTCCAGCGTCAAGGGTTCAGCCTCGATGCCTTTTGGATTTCCCTGCCGTTCGGCGCTCTGGTGGCGCTGGTCCTGCTGGCCAACAATATTCGCGATATCAAACACGATCGGGACAAGGGCATCATGACCCTGGCCATCGTTTTGGGACAACGCCAGGGGTTGTTGCTTTACCTTATCCTGGTGGTGATCGCTTATCTGGCTGTCATCTTGATGTCGATTTTCGGGCCGTTATATCTGTGGTCATTAATTGTTTTGCTGTCCTTGCCGCTGGCTTTCAAACTGCTGCGTCTGATGATGAAGCAGATACCGGCAGATGCAGATGCCCGCACGGCTCAGTTGGATACCGCGTTCGGGGTATTGTTGGTTTTATCGCTGGTTCTGGAGGGGATATTTTGACTCAGGTAAAATTTCGACCGATTCCCCTGATCGGGACCGTCCTACTGGCATCGGCGTTGTGGTTCATCACATTCTATCTTGCCTGGTCCATATTCTGGATAAAGATATCCTTTTCAGCCGCCACCCTGGCTTTATTGTCATTCTGGCTGCAGCCTCCCTCCAAGCAACAGCTTATTTTCAACGGCCGCGCCATAATAGCAGGTCTATTATCAGCCGCAGCACTGTATTTTATTTTCTGGACCGGCAAAGCTGTTTCAGCCGCCATCCTGCCTTTTGCCGGCCAGCAAATCGGGGGAATATATGATAAAGGCACCGGAACTTCGATGTGGATAATTGCACTGCTCCTTTTTTTCATAACCGGGCCGGCGGAGGAGTTTTATTGGCGGGGCTACCTGCAAAAAAATCTGGTGATCCGGTTCGGTCGATGGCAGGGATGGTTTTTGGCAACAGCCATCTATACTGCAGTTCACATCTGGTCGTTTAACTTCATGCTGATTGGAGCCGCTTTCGTCGCAGGAGCGTTCTGGGGCGCCATGTATTTACACTTCAAAAACCTGGCTCCGGTAATCATTTCGCATTCGGTCTGGAGCATGGTAATATTTGCGATTTTCCCAATGAGTTAGATGCTCATTGCGTATATAAAGAGTAAAATAATCGCTATTTTTAAGAAGAGCAGAAGGTGAGAAGATGAGAAGCGAAGAAAACCATCATCGCTCAATTTCTGATTTTCTCCGCTTCTCATCTTCTGATCTTTTTGTACATCAAGCATCCACTTTCGTGCTTTCCATCAGACTTTTAATGATATCCAGCAATGGGGCCTTCAGCGTCCGCCATTTAGGTTGAATCGCTTTGTCCTCGTGCCATTTGAAATCCACCACGTCGTATTTTTCTGCAATCACATGATCTTGCTGCTCACCGTAAACCGTCCGGGGATAATATTCGATAAACATCATCCGATCCGGCTTGATATTGAAATCTCTGGCAACACCGGTGGCAATATGACCGCAGCAGCTGCGCACCGACATCCGGCTGTCGGCAACATCCGAGGCAACAATGATCATCGGCCTCAAATGTGCCAGTCCCGTCCGGTCTTCCTTTTCAAGGTCAAAAATCCGCAGCCGGCACTTGCCGCTGGCCAGGCGCAATACTCCCCCAAATCCCTCCCAGGAATAAATTTGATCATAAATCAGCATAAAAACCTCCCAGGCATGGCCCCGTCATTCAAACAATTAATTGACCGATATTGGCTATTGTACATTGAGATTTATTTGTAATTAGGTGCTTGAGATTTGGAATTTTGCTGTCTAAAAAATCTTATGATGCAGCTAATTTTGATTTTACTTTGAGGTTACCCTGGCCCCGCTGGGTTTCACCTTGCTTTGCTGCACCATATGTAATATAGTTTAAGATTCAAAAAATAAAGGAAAAATATTACCATATGTCAATGACAGAAAAATCTGAAACACGATACGACCTCGAATACGGCGACAAAAATGTTATCCTGGTCGGCACGGCCCATGTTTCCAGGGAAAGTGCCCAGGAGGTCGAAGATATCATACAGGCCGAAAAGCCCGATACCGTTTGTGTCGAATTGTGTATATCAAGATATCAGTCAATTCGTCAGAAAGAGCGCTGGCAGCAAACGGATATTGTTAAAGTCATCAAAGAAAAAAAGTCTTTCCTCCTGCTTTCCAATCTTCTCCTGGCATCGTTTCAGAAGCGAATTGCAAAAAAATTTGACATTAATCCCGGCGCGGAAATGATCAAAGCGATTGAAACCGCCGATGCAGTCGGCGCTGAAATTCATATGGCGGACCGCGACATCCGCACAACGCTCTCGCGGACCTGGCGGGCCATGGGATTCTGGGGCAAAATCAAGCTCGTCTTCCAGCTGATCCTGTCCCTGGGGGAAGTTGACGACATCAAGGAAGAAGATATCGAAAAGATGAAGCAGGAGGATGTTCTAGAATCTCTGCTGGCCGAAGTCGGAAAATCGTTGCCGGTTTTGAGAGATATTCTGATCGATGAACGCGACCAATATCTGGCTGAGAAAATTAGAAATGCTCCCGGCAATAAAATAGTGGCGGTGGTAGGCGCCGGTCATGTCCCCGGCATTCAAAAATACTGGGATAAAGATATCGATATTCAGAGCCTTGAAAAGCTGCCGCCCAAAAAAAAGATGACCGGCATTTTGAAATGGCTCATTCCGGGGGCAATCCTGGCCATGTTTATCGGCGGTTTCTTCTACGGCGGTGCTAAAGCCGGCAAAGATATGCTGATTTGGTGGGTCGCCGCCAACGGGATCCTGGCCGGATTGGGGGCAATCATCGCCTTGGCTCATCCGGCCACCATTGTTTCTTCCATTCTGGCAGCTCCGCTAACCTCTTTGAACCCGATGATCGCCGCCGGCTGGGTCTCGGGGCTTGTCGAAGCCTTCTCGCGCAAGCCCAAGGTGAAAGATCTGGAAACCCTGCCTGATGATATCCTATCGGTTCGCGGTTTCTGGCGCAACAAAGTGACCAGAATTCTTCTGGTCGTGGTGTTTACCAACCTCGGCAGTTCAATCGGCACGTTTGTCGCATTTCCGGTGATCCTGAAACTGCTGATCGGCGTATCCCCATAGTCGCCTCTTACCCAGTGAGAGATGTCCTTTTGCCATTCAAACTTATTATCCCCGCTGAAATTGTTTCGGCTGCATCGGCTGTCGAGGGTTGCATTAATGCTGCTGCTCAGCGCGTGGGGCTGCGGGGGATTTTCACCTGAATTGCCGGATGAATCGGCACCCCTTCCGCGAAAGCAGCTGCCGACCATGGGCCACACCATCCAGGTCGGTGCCTTTTCTAAGATGAACAATGCCGTGCGTTTTACCGCAACGCTGAAGTCCAGGGGAATAAACGCCTACCATTTTCGCCACAACTCGGGGCTTTATAAAGTACGTTTCGGCAACTACACTTCCCGATATGGTGCCGTCAACCAGGCTGAACACCTGAAATCAAATGGCGTTATCGAAGATTACTTCATCGTTGGTCCACAAGATTACGCTGCCTTTTCCCGGCATCCGGACGACAAAGAACATGTGAGAAATGAAATCGTCAGGACCGCGAAACAGTATATCGGTATCCCTTATCGATGGGGCGGCGAATCGCGACAGGCAGGGTTTGACTGCAGCGGTCTGACGATGGTGCTTTACCGGCTCAACGGCCTTGACCTTCCACGATCCTCCGGCCAGCAGTGGCTGGCCGGTACTCCGGTCAAACGCCGTCAGTTGGCCAAAGGCGATCTGGTTTTCTTCGCAACCTCGGGCGGGGGCAGGGTATCACATGTAGGAATTTATACCGGCAGCGGCAACTTTCTGCACGCCCCCCGCCAGGGACGCAAAATAAGAATTTCGTCTCTATCAAGTACCTATTACCGATCCCGTTACCTGGGAGCCAGGACCTACCTTTGATAAAAAAGAAGATCAGAAGGTAAGAAGGTGAGAAGCGAGGAGGGATTAATTTGGATGAGACTAGAAGGGAGGCTGAGCTGATTTTATTATATTCCAATCTTCTTGCCCCTCACATTCTGCTTTTCTCACCTTCTAACCTTCTATTTACCCCCTCACCTTCTGCGCTTCTCACCTTCTAACCTTCTATTTACCCCCTCACCTTCTGCTCTTCTCACCTTCTTACCTTCTGCTCTTCTCACCTTCTAACCTTCTATCATTTGAGCCCTCGATCACCACGACCTTCCTGACCGTTTTCCCCCCTCCGCCGGAATCGAAACTGCGCTCAACCACCTTGATGCGGTCCTGGGCAAAAAGTTGTATACAGGCCGGGTACAGCGTCCATTCCAACTTCAATCCCTTTTGGCGAATTGTGTCGATGGTATCTTCCGGCAGAATTTGAAAGGCCCGTTGACCGATTATCGGTCCACTATCTTCACCGTAATCGATGAAGTGAACCGTGCAGCCGCCAACCTTGCAGCCATAGCGAAAGGTATCACCATACCCGTCGACTCCGGCGAAGGCCGGGAGCAGGGCCGGATGGATATTCATGATCCGCGGCCGGCTGTAGTCCGTGTTGACCCGGTCGATAAAATAGGGCGTTAAGTTGCGCATATAGCCGGCCAAGACCAACAGGTCAAAAGGATATTGTTTCATTGCCTCCAGCAGTCTGGCTTCTGCGATGGCACGGCTGATCAAAAACAGTTTTATTTTGTCAGGATCAACTCGATCGTTAAAAAAACTTTGTTTTGCCTGAATGTCGGAAATATCAAAATCAGACGGGAGGTCCACTTTATCGGGTTCAGCTTTTACTGTCCGAATAATTGACCTATAGTCTACGGAAAAAGTCGGAATATTGTCCTGGCGGGCTCGTGCCAGGCCTTTGGCATCCGGATTATCCGTTCCGACATAAACCATCCGGCCATGGATTCGGTCGTCGTGACAGGCATCGATAATTGCCTGCAGATTCGTGCCGCCCCCCGAGATCAGTGCTCCAATACGGATTTTGTCAGTCAATTGCATTCCTTCCCGCTAAGCCTGGTAGGCTGTTTTAAAGATAAAGTATCGAATAGTGCCGCACACCGGCGGCAAATCAACTCCCAAATCTGCATTTGGAAAGTCAGTCTGGAAAAAGCTTTAGTGACTCCGGCGGACAATATCAAAGTTTCCGCCATTTAATCAAGTAATTGACTTATTTTACGAAAATTATTTACATAAGAGAAATGGGGCGAACCTTTTGATCATTGATTTTTGCGATTTGAAATTTATTTGAGATTCGGTGTTTGGGATTTGATATTTTTTATTTTTATAAACCATCAATATCACCTGACTTATATTTTGTTTTAACCCCGGGCCGAATTTAGATTTTGCCATGGTTGACAATAGACACTGCCATAACTATAATGGACCATTCTTATCATTTTCCCAAGGAAAGGACGTAAGGTTATGGCAGAAGGAATCATGGAGATAGATGACGGTAATTTCGAATCTGAAGTATTGCAATCCGATAAACCGGTGCTGGTCGATTTCTGGGCGCCGTGGTGCGGCCCCTGCAAAGCTATTGGACCGGTAGTACAAGATCTCGCCAATTCATTTGGCGAGCAAATTAAATTTGCCAAGTGCAATGTTGACAATAGCCCCGTAACACCCGGAAAATTCGGGATCAAGGCCATACCGACGCTTATCTTCTTTAAAGAAGGTGATGTTGTAGAACAGATAACAGGAATGGTTGCCAAATCGAAACTGGAAGATGCAATCAACAAGTTGCTTTGACTACTGCACCGTGAACAACAGCAACACCTGTTTTTGGGTAAAAAACTATCAATCAATGAAACGCCTCATAGTTGTTGGAATCACTATTTTGGTATTCGGTTCCGGCTGCTCCGCGCTTAAAAAATCGTGGGATGCCCTCTTCGGCAAGGATGAAACCGGAACCGCTCAAGAACTGGCATGGGATGGCATGGATGCCTATGAGGACGGCAAATATAAGGATGCCATCGAATACTTCCAGAGGCTCAAAGACTGGTACCCGTTTTCCAAGTATGCCAATCTGGCTGAATTGAAAATCGCCGATTCCCACTATCATCTAGAGGAATATGACGAAGCGATATTCGCCTACCAGGAATTTGAAAAACTGCATCCCCGCAACGAAGCGATACCTTACGTGATCTATCAAATTGGTCGTTCCTATTACGACCAAATTGATACCATCGATCGGGATCAGACACCGGCACGCAAGGCACTTGAAACATTTCAACGACTGTATAAACAGTTTCCCGACGATCAATACGCTCGCAGCGGAAATGAACACATTCCCAAATGTTTAAAGAGCTTGGCCGGAAATGAGTATTATATAGGTGTTTTTTATTTCAAATCAAAACACTACCAAGCCGCCCTGCAAAGATTTATGGCGGTGCTTGCCAATTACCCTGATGTGGGATACCACCAGAAAGCCCTGCAATATATCGCTCAATGCGAAGCCTCAATAGCCGAAGAAACCATGGAAAACTAAAAAAACACTTTACACTTACCCGGTATTAGTGTACAAAATTTGGTTTTTAGCGGCTTGCCCTTTATTAGCGGCAAAACTCAATATCAGGTAGCAATAAGGAGAACAAACATGTCCAGAATGTGTGAAATATGCGGCAAAAAACCGATGGTGGGCAATAACGTAAGCCATGCTCACAATGTAACCAAGCGCAGGTTCAATCCGAATTTGCAGCGTGTCCGGACGCTTTCAAACGGCCGCGTTAAAAAAATGGTCGTCTGCACCAACTGCATCAAGTCCGGATCTGTGGTTAAAGCACCCTGATGATTGAAGATTGAATATTGAATATTTAAGGTTGTTGTCTATTTTAAAACTCAATCTGATCAGGATATATAATCAGATCGACCGACAATAAGAATTAATAACTTTAATCTAAATCGATAGAATACCACAAATATTCAATCTTCAATATTCAATATTCATTAGTTACCCGATCCTTTTGACATCCTGCACGAGTTTGACCTTTCTGACCGCCGACAATATCCTTTCCAAGTGGCCGGTATCCTCAACACCGATTGTGAAATAGCTGTCAACCATCTTATTCTCACGGGTTTCTGAACTCGCGTTGAGAATATTGGCGCCGAATTTGCTGATATTGCCGACCACATCAGCCAGCAGCCCGACCCGATCACCTGAAACAATTTTGATTTTTACGGGGTAGGTTTCACTGGCTTCCTGATTCCATTCAACCTCGATTTGGCGCTCAGGCGTCATGCGCAGGGCGTTGACGCAATTGGTGCGATGCACCGTCACACCATATCCCCGCGTTATGTAGCCGATAATCGGGTCACCGGGCACCGGTTGGCAGCATTTGCCGAACCGGATCAGGATATCATCCACCCCCTTGACGAGCACCCCGTCTTTGAGCCTTTTTTTGCGCACCACGCGGCCGACGAGTTTGTTAAAAATCGACTCCTGATCGGCGGCCGGCTCCTGCTTGGGAGCAATTTTACGAACGACCTGTAATGGTGTAATTTTCCCATAACCCACGTTGGCCACAAGATCGTCGACTATTTTAAACCCAAAATGAGTCGCTACCTTCGCCAATTGCTCGGTTTTAGACAGGGCATTAAAGTTGAGCTTTTCCTTGCGAAAAGCTTTTTCCAGCATTTCCCGCCCCAGGCTCATACTGCGTTCTTTTTCCTGGGTCTTGATCCAATGTCGTATTTTTGACCGCGCTTTGACGGTCTTGACATATTTGAGCCAATCTTTGCTGGGATGGTGATTCTTGGCGGTGGTAATTTCAACGATATCCCCGGTTTTCAGCTCATAAGCCAGGGGAACCAGCTGACCGTTGACTTTGGCGCCGGTACACTGGTTGCCGACTTCAGTGTGGATCATGTAGGCGAAATCGACCGTCGTCGCCCCGAACGGCAGGGTTTTGATTTCACCCCGCGGTGTAAAGACGTAGACTTCATCCTGAAAAAGATCAATCCGAACATTTTCGAGAAATTCCCCCGGATCGCGAAAACTTTCCTGATTTTCCACCAGGTCCTGGATCCAGGCAAATTTTTCACTGATATTTTCATCGATTCGTTTGCCTTCTTTGTAGCTCCAGTGCGCGGCAATACCGGATTTGGCGACCTGATCCATATCCCGGGTTCGAATTTGGATTTCAATCCGTTCACCAAAAGGTCCGACAACCGTCGTGTGCAGGGACTGGTACATATTGGGCTTGGGTCGCGCCACATAATCCTTGAATTTATGATCGATCGGCTTCCACATGGAGTGAATTAATCCCAGGGCTTCATAACACTGGGAGATGGAATCCAGAACAATGCGGAAGGCAATGATATCGTAGATTTCTTCAAAAGGCAGGTTTTGCGATATCATCTTGTTGAATATGCTGAAGTAATTCTTGTTACGTCCCAGTATCTCGCAGGTCAAATTGGCCGCATCCATTTTCTCTTGAATGTAGTCCTTAACGGTTTGCATATACTTTTCGCGTTCGGTTTGGGATTTGGCCACAAGCGTTTGAATCTGGTTAAATTCATCCGGTTGGAGAAACCTGAAGGAGGCTTCTTCAAGTTCATTTTTAATCCAGTATATTCCGAGGCGGGCGGCGATGGGTGCATAAATGTCCAGCGTTTCCTTGGCGATTTCTTTCCTTTTGTTGGCCTTGTGGAATTGAAGGGTCCGCATATTGTGAAGTCTGTCGGCCAGTTTGATCAGAATAACACGGATATCGTCAGCCATTGCCAGAAACATCTTACGCAGACTTTCTGCCTGACGAGCCCGGGAGCTGTGAAAAGACAGACTGCTGAGTTTGGTAACACCGGAAACAATATGACGTACTTCAGGGCCGAATAGTTCTTCTATATCTTCGGGACCGGCATGGGTGTCTTCGATCACATCATGCAGGAAGCCGGCTGCGACACTGATGGCATCCAATCTCATATCGGTCAAAATTCCGGCGACTTCGAGTGGATGGGTAAGGTAGGGCTCACCTGACAGGCGTACCTGGCCTTCGTGCACCCGGGCCGAATATATATATGCCCGTTCGATGATACCCAGATCCGCTTCCGGGTGGTATTCACTGATTTTGTCTAGAACATCATTGACTCGGATCAAATCGGATACCCCATTGCTCGATACTCGATGCTTGTTACTGGATACTCGATGCTTGTTACTCAATGCCTAGGTTTGGTTCCAGCTTCTGGTCACTGGTTGCGGGTCTCTTGCCTTGGAAACCTATTGCTGGTTTATAGTTACCGGTGGCTACTGGTTAAAGCGGATAAGAAATCCGCCAATAGCAATCAAAAGCACACTTCCAGCAGCCAGTAGCCAAAATCCAGCATCCAGTATCGAGCATCCAACATCCAGTTCTAGTACGCTTTTGCAAATACCGCCTGGCAGGTGCCCGGCTTCCCGCAGCAGATACAAGAACCGGGTTGCTCTTTTTGCTCAAAAGGAATACAGCGGATGGTCACCGCCAGGTCTTCTTTTATTTTTAGCTCGCAGGCCTGCTCACCGCACCAGGAAGACACGGCAAAACCGCCATGAATTTCAGGTTTTTCCAGATTCTGCGGCGTGAAATATTCGTAAAACGAATCCTTGCCCTCAATGGTTGCCGTGTAATAATTGCGAAAGGCCTCAGCGCGCGCATAGAGATTGTCCTGAATTTCATCCAGTATATTTGAAATTTCCATCACGAATTGCTCGGTCTTGATGGAAATTTTATCATTATGGGCCTTGTCGCGCCGAGCGACATAGACTGAATTTTGCGCGATATCACGCGGACCGATTTCCACCCGCAGCGGTATTCCTTTTTTAATCCAATCCCAGCCGCGGGCGCCGCCGATATCTCGATCGTCGATTTCCACCACTAATTTACGATGATGATAATATTTTTTTCGCAGTTGATCAGCCAGCTTTTCGGTGTAGCCCATCACCTGTTCGCGATCGCCGGCTTTTCTGACTATCGGCAATAAAACCAGATGCGCGGACGCCACCTTGGGGGGCAAAATAATACCGTCATCATCGCCATGAGTCATAATCACCCCGCCGATCAGACGTGTGGAAGCTCCCCAGGAAGTGGTCCACACGTAATCTTCGGTCTCCTCGGCGGTTTGGAATTTAATGTCGGAAGCGGTCGCAAAGTTTTGACCCAAAAAATGAGAAGTCCCGGCTTGCAGGGCCTTGCGGTCCTGCATCATGGCTTCGATGCAAAGCGTGTCCACTGCCCCGGGAAAACGCTCGGCTGCACTTTTAGCACCCCTGAAAACGGGCATCGCCAGGTACTCTTCGGCCATGCGGGCATAAACATCCAGCATCAGCTTGGTACGTTCAATCGCCTCTTCTTTGGTGGCGTGGGCGGTATGACCCTCTTGCCATAAAAATTCACTGGTTCTCAGAAAAATCCGAGTTCGCATTTCCCATCGGACCACATTGGCCCACTGGTTGATCAAAATGGGCAGATCGCGATAACTGCTGACCCATTTGGAAAAGGAATCCCCGATGATCGTTTCCGAGGTCGGCCGAACCACCAGCGGTTCCGTCAACGGGCCGGCCGGCAGCAAAGCGCCGTCGGGATCTTTTTCCAGGCGATGATGGGTGACCACGGCGCACTCCTTGGCAAACCCTTCAACATGCTCGGCTTCTTTCTCCAAAAAACTTAAGGGAATAAATAGTGGGAAATAGGCATTCTTGACACCTGTTTCCTTGAACATATCATCCAAAACCCGAACGATATTTTCCCAAAGCGCATATCCCCATGGCTTTATGACCATGCATCCTCTGACCGGCGAGCGCTCTGCCAGGTCGGATGCTCTAATCACCTGTTGATACCACTCAGGATAATCTTCTACTCTTGACGGTGTTATAGCAGTCTTTGTGTTGCTCCCCATTGAGTTCCTTTCCATTAAGAATTTAGGGGTCTTGCCCCAATTGGAATGTTGGAATGCTATTCCTCACGCCTCCAATGCGCGGTTATTTCGTTCAAACTCCCGTACTTCGGCCAGCAGCACTTCAACCAGCTTTTCTTGGGGAAATTTTTTAACAACCTTGCCCTTGCGGAATAAAATCCCGGTACCGTCTCCGCCCGCGATACCGATGTCCGCCTCACGGGCCTCTCCGGGACCGTTTACGACACATCCCATAATGGCAATTTTAACCGGTGCCACCGTCGACAACAATGCTTTTTCGACCTGCTCGACAATCCCGAACAGTTCGATGTTGCACCGCCCACAGGTAGGACAGGATATAATCTCAGGTCCCCGCTGCCGGATATCCAGAGCTTTGAGAATTTCATAACCCACCCGCACTTCTTCCACCGGGTCCCGCGACAACGAGACCCGGATGGTATCCCCGATACCTTCGGCCAGTATGGTTCCGATTCCCAGGGCGGATTTGACGATGCCGGAATACAGGGAACCGGCTTCGGTGACACCGACATGCAGGGGCAAATCGGTGCTGGCAGACAATAGCCGGTAGGCTTCGACGGTACGCGGCACATCCGATGCTTTGATGGAAACTTTCATTTGGTGAAAGTCAAAGGATCCCAGCAAATCTATATTGCGCAAGGCACTGTCAACCATGGCCTGGGCCGTGACGCCATTATATTTTTTAAGAATATCTTTTTCCAGCGAGCCGGCATTGACGCCGATTCGGATCGAAATCCCGGTGTCTCTGGCACAGTCCACCACAGCTTTGACTTTCGCGGCACTTCCGATATTGCCGGGATTGATTCTGAGGGCGTCTGCGCCGGCCTGGGCCGCCGCAATGGCCAAGCGGTAGTCAAAATGGATATCGGCGATCAGGGGAATCGAAATCTGCGGCTTGATCAGGGAAATGGCCCGGGCAGACTCTGCATCCGGTACGGCCAAGCGGATGATTTCACAACCGGCATTCTGCAATCGCTCGATCTGAGAAATCGTGGCCTTGACATCCGCCGTTGGCGTATTTGTCATCGATTGAACCGTGATAGGGTTCAAATTCCCGACGGGGACATTGCCGACCATGATTTGACGGGTTGTTTTTCGCTTGACGTTGAAGGACATAACAGATTAGCGTAATTATCTTAAGCAACGGGCACCCGGGCATCCTTGGGTATTGAGGGTCGGGCCCTTGAAAAATGACGAAGGCCGGCGGATTGGCTGCGCCCAATTGCAATTAAAATTGAACTTATGATATACTTGTTGAAAATTCTAAAATTATCAAACTAGCAAATTTAATTCAAGACCGGATACTAATAATTCTGGCTCAAATTGTTTTTGTCAATATCAAATAAGGAGACTTGGCCAATGGCGCTTGAAAAAGGAACAAAATTTTCAGATAAACACGGCCCGAATGCCCAGGCGGACCCGGTCGTAAAGGACAAAATACTGCAGAAGGCAACAAATGACAATCTGGCCTGTGCCGTCGCCTTTAAACTGGCCCGGGAACTCGGGGTGTCGCCGGCCGAGATCGGCAAAACCGTGGATTTGTTAAATCTGAGATTAAGCAAGTGCCAGCTGGGATTATTCGGCTACCAACCCGAAAAAAAAGCCGTTAAAGCCAAAGCACCGGAAAACCGGCAAATGGAAGAGGCTATCCATAATGCACTAAAGGATGGAAGACTGGCTTGCAGCGATGCGTGGGATATCGCCGGCCGGTTCAAAGTGCCGAAAATGGCGGTCAGCGGCGCCTGCGAATCACTGGGCATCAAGATCAAACCCTGCCAGTTGGGAGCTTTCTAGTATAAACTCATCAGCAATCCATAAGATTTTCGGTGAACGGCGTGCCCTCCAATTTATCATTGTCGTGCTGTGGGGCATTGCCATGACCTACGTGTTTAGACCGATCGTCGAAGAATATCAATTTGTTACCCTTCACAAGATAGAGAAGTCCGGACAGATTACCATAATTACCCGCAATACGCCGCACTGCTACTATATTTATCGAGATGAGCCGATGGGCTTCGAATATGAACTGGCCAGAGAGTTTGCCGACTATCTGGGCGTTGATCTGAAAGTGAATATCGCCGAAACCTGGGAAGCAATGATCCCGGTGCTAAACGCCGGGGCCGGGGCCTTGATCGCTGCGGGCATGACCATTACTCCCAGGCGCCAAAGCCAGGTATCTTTTTCAAATGGCTATATGGATATACAACAGCACCTCATCGCTCACCGCAACAGCCCCAAAATAAAAGGCTTGAGCGAACTGTCCGGTAAAACTATCCATGTTCGGGAGGCAACAGCCTACCAGGAGCGACTCGAAGAACTTCAACAGCAGGGCTTGGGATTAACGATTAAGCTGCATGCGGATATGCCCACCGAAGAGCTGATTCAACAGGTCGCCCAGGGTGAAATTGGACTGACTATCGCCGACAGCAACATTGCATTGCTCAGCCGGCGGCATTATCCCAGTGCCATCATGGCCCATGCGATCAGCGACCTGCAGCATCTTGGCTGGGCGGTGCATCCCGAGGCCCGCGCTCTCAAAACCAAAATCAATTCCTTTTTTAAGCTCATTAAACAGAACGGCAAATTCGAAGATATCTACAATAAATATTATGGCAGTGTCGCCAGCTTTGACTATGTAGATCTGAAGGTCTTTCATCGCAGCATAAAAAAAAAGCTGTCGCGTTACAGTCCTTTTATAAAAGCAGCTGCAAAAAAATATGGTTTCGACTGGCGCATGATAGCGGCCCAGATCTACCAGGAATCCCATTTGAACCCGCGGGCCAAAAGCCCGGCCGGCGCAAAAGGCCTGATGCAGCTCCTACCCAGAACGGCGAAGAGCCTTGATGTCAACGATCTTTATAACCCGGTGGCAAATATTAACGGTGGCGTGCGGTATTTAAAAAAACTTTATGACCGATACGATAAGGTGGACGCAGCCAACCGGATGCTGCTCGCCCTGGCCGCTTACAATGCCGGCCATGGGCATCTTCAGGATGCCCGCGCCCTGGCAGTCAGAAAAAACCTGGACCCCAATTCGTGGGAATCGATTGCCAAAACGTTTCCGCTATTGCGTTATCGCAAATACTATAAGGATGCCAAATACGGCTATTGCCGGGGGACCGAGCCGGTAAAGTATATAAAGCAAATTATGATCTATTACGACATTCTCAAACGCCAGGGCATTGAATACGGGGAAGTGCAGGCGAAGTTGCGATAAACGTGGATGAATAGTCGAGCGGCAGACAGATTTCAGATGTTCCGCCGGAGGCAGTCCGCCGGCCGTCAGCGTCCGGTCCGATCGAGAAAGAAACTCCAGCGCGACAAATGTCGATCGACGATCGTCGTAGTATGGAATTCTTTCTATTTATAGTTTAAAAGAACAGAACGACGCCATTCCACTTTTAAATAGATTTCGCGAAGCGATTCCATCATTCGACATTCGTCAATCTTCATTCGTCATTTCATCACCCTTAATACACGGCTTGTTCGCCCACAAAGGGATTGGTTCGCCTTTCCATCCCAATGGTGGTCGGTTGATTATGGCCCGGGTAGACTTTAAGGTCATCATTCAGCGTAAATAATTTTTGCTGAATACTTTGTTTGAGTATTTCGAAACTGCCGCCCGGAAAATCAGTGCGGCCGATCGAGCCTGCAAATAAGGTATCACCGACAAAAACTTCATGATCGGTATACAACGATATTCCGCCCGGTGTGTGTCCGGGAGTGTGAAGCACTTTTAACTTTAAATTGCCGAAGGCAACTTCATCGCCTTCCTGGAGCTCCCGGTCCGGCGGTGGTGAATTATCGGCGGCCATGCCCCATGCCGCAGCACTGTCGGCAAGTTGTTCGAGCATGGGTGCATCGAGGGGATGGATTAAAATCGGAGCATCGGTCACCTCTTTGAGCCGTTTATTGGCACCGACATGGTCAAAATGGCCATGGGTATTAATGATTAGTTTTGCGGTCAAATTGGATTCGGCCAGGACCATCAGAATCCGATCAGGTTCATCGCCAGGATCGATAACCGCGGCTTGAGAAGTCTCTTCACAGCCCACAATAAAGCAATTTGCCATGATCGGCCCTACAGCCAGTGTCTTAATAATCACATTAATCTCCTTGTTTTGCAGATGAGGGATAACAGAAGTCAGAAGGCAGAGGACGGATGCTTTTGATTTCAGATTTGGGATTTCGGATTGCAGATTGAAAGGCAAAGCGCATGGGGCATCGCTTATATATGGGAAAGAAAGATATAAAGCGCGACCATTTTGCGATTTGCTCACGAATCAAGAATTAGACTTGCGTATTGTGGTTTTAGCTTTCAGCCTTAAACCATTCATTTCGTCTATTAAGTATCCAATATCCAGCACAAAGCCAGTATCGAGCTTCCTGCTTATAACCTTACACCCTATACCTTAAACCTTAAACCATTCACCATCGAGTACCCAGCAATTCTGATTTAACAAACCGAAGTCCATTGTCGAAGGCCGTGGACCGAACGCCGAAAGCCGGTTCCCCTTTCCAGCATCCAGTATCCAACACCTAGGTCACCTCATCGTCCACTGGAGCCGCAACCTTCTTTAGTTTTCCCTCACTATCCAGAGCATCCCGGATGCTGTCCATGATTCCGTTGATAAATGCGCCGGATTCCTCCGTGCCGAACTTTTTCCCGACATCCACGGCTTCGTTGATGGATACTTTGGGGGGAATATCTTCACAGTACAACAATTCGTAAACCGCAATGCGCATTACGTTGCGATCCACGCCGGGCATCCGCTGGATTTTCCAATTTTTTGAAAATCGTTCAATCAAGGTGTCGATTTCAGTTTTAGTTTCTAAAACACCGCTGACCAGTGTCAAGAAAAAGGAATGTGCCTTTTTAGGAGGACGAAAGTTATCACTGAAGGATTCAAGCATTTGCAACGAGCTATCATCCTGCATATCCATGTAAAAGAGCGCCTGCATAGCGAGCTCTCGCGCCTGGCGACGAGTACCCATGATAGAATCTAATCAATAATTTCGAATAAGTTTGCCATCTCAACGGCCGCCATGGCCGCACTCCAACCCTTATTGCCGGCCTTTGTTCCGGCCCGTTCAATCGCCTGTTCGATCGTATCAACGGTGATGACACCGAAAATCACCGGAATTTCAGATCCCATACTGACCGCGGCAACTCCTTTTGATACTTCCGCGCTGACATAATCAAAATGTGGTGTGGACCCTCGGATGACGGCCCCCAGGCAAACCACCGCATCGAAACGATTGGTTTTTGCCATTTTTTGGGCCAACAGCGGGATTTCAAAGGCTCCCGGGACCTTAACGACTTCGATGTCCTTATCGGAAGCGCCGCTGCGAACCAGTGCATCCAGCGCGCCGCTCAACAATTTATCGGTAATAAAATCGTTAAAGCGGCTGACAACCAGTGCGAATTTCTTACCTTCGGCAATAAGTTTCGCCTCATGGAACTTCGGCATGTGTATTCCTTTCGGTATTCAGTATATAGCAAACTAAAAAAATATTAAAAATTAATAGACTAAATCGGCTAAAAAGGCCTTCTTTTGCCTTTAAATAACGGAGCGCAGCGACATCCATAAATATTCAATCTACAATCTTCAATTTTCAATCCCGGCTAGGGGTTGGCATCGACATTTAGCAAATGCCCCATCTTCAATTTCTTACATTCCAGATAGCACTTATTGTGTTGATTGGGCGTTACCTCAATTGCCACCTGCTCGACAATTTTAAGACCGTATCCGTCCAGGCCGACCATTTTTTTGGGATTATTGGTCAATAGCCTCATTTCCCGGACACCGAGATCGACCAGAATCTGGGCCCCGATACCATAATTGCGCATATCCGGTTTAAAACCCAATTTTTCATTGGCTTCTACCGTGTCAAATCCCTCGTCCTGCAACGCGTAGGCTTTGATTTTGTTTACCAGGCCGATGCCGCGGCCTTCCTGGCGGATATAGAGCAGGACACCGCAGTCTTCTTCCTGCATCTTGAGCATGGCCTTGTGAAGCTGGGGACCGCAATCACATCGCATGGAACCGAATATATCCCCCGTCAGACACTCTGAATGGACTCGCACAAGGATGGGATTATCGGGATTGATTTCACCTTTAACCATGGCAATATGCAGTAAATTATCGACATCATTTTCATAAACCACGGCTTTAAAGTCACCGGCCACGGTTGTCGGGATGATCGTTTCAGCGGACCGTCGCACAAAAGATTCCGTGCGCATCCGATATTCTATTAGATCGGCGATGGTGCAGATGCCGATTCCGTGTTCTTCACTGAATTTTTCAAGGGAGGGCATCCTGGCCATGGTACCGTCATCATCCATGATTTCGCATATGACCCCGGCCGGTTTCATGCCGGCCAGGCGGGCCATGTCGACGGAGCCTTCGGTCTGTCCGGCTCGCACCATTACCCCGCCGTCTCTGGCCCTGAGGGGGAAAATATGTCCGGGCCGCACCAGGTCGCGTGGTTTCGCATCATCGGAGACCGCGGTTAAAACCGTAGTGGCCCGATCGGCCGCTGAAATGCCGGTGGTCACGCCACACCGGGCTTCGATCGAGACGGTAAATCCGGTTCCATAAGGGGAGGTGTTGTTGTCTACCATCAGGGGAATGTCCAGGGCGTCTATTTTCTCGGCCGTCATGGGCAAGCAGATCAGTCCGCGGCCGAATTTGGCCATAAAATTTATGGCTTCGGGGGTTACCTTCTCCGCTGCCATACAAAGGTCACCTTCATTTTCCCGATCTTCATCATCCACCAGGATGACCATCCGCCCTTCTCTAATATCTTTAAGGGCCTCTTCAATAGAAATTTGTGGCATTTTATTTTATTAGCTCCAAGTGTATTTAAGTTTACCTATGATTATATACGGTTGCGCTAGGTCTAAAAATATTGCTATATCGAACCACTAATTCGCCCGGGCATCATACACCTATTTTCAATCGATTTCAAAGACCAAATAGTCATTGCCCGCCTGAATTTATCAACCGGCAGGCCGGGACGGTCAATCCATAAAACCGGATTTAAAGAGAAACTCCCTGTCAATGGCGGATCGTTCTGAAATTCGATCATTGCCGGAATGCAATTTGCCGGTTAAAAATCGCTCAACATATTTGCCGATCATATCGGTCTCGATGTTAACCCGGTCACCCCGGTTTTTTATACCGATGGTCGTCAGTTTGGCCGTGTGCGGAATGATGCTGATCGAAAAACTGCCGGCATCACAACGGTTGATGGTTAAACTGATGCCGTCTACGGCAACCGAACCTTTGGCAATCATATACCGTGTCAGTGACTCGGCAGCCTCTATGGTAACGACGATGGCATTACCCAGATTTTCGCGCTGTTTGACGATGCCCGTACCATCAATATGCCCGGAGACAAGATGCCCGTCAATCCGATCCGAAAATCGCATGGCCCGTTCCAGGTTGACGCGATCTCCGACTTTGGCTTGATCAAAAATTGTCGTTTTAAGCGTTTCGGGCGATACGTCGATCTCAAAACGCCGATCCTCGATCTTTACGGCAGTCAGGCAGGCCCCATTGACGGATATACTGTCGCCGATTTTGGACTGGTTGAGCGAAAATTCCGCTTCAACGGTCAATCGATTTCCCCGGCCCGAAGATTGGATGGCGGCAATCTTACCCGACCCCTCTATGATTCCTGTAAACATGGATATATTCGCTCTTGTTCGGATAAATTTCAAACGAGTTAAATATAACAATGAATCCGGAATTTACAACTGACAACGGGCGCGATCGAGGCAATGTCAAAGAAAATGCTAAACTACTTGCGTCAGAAGGTCTCATGAATCATAAAAGTCCCAAATCTCAAACATCAAATTACAAATAAATCTCAAATTTCAATATCCAATGACCAAAACATACACCACCGTTGTACCGCATCGTTTTGTAGATCAGTTCTGCCAATGATGATGCCATTGGGCAATACTGTGGACGGATCATTGGTTGGAATTTCGATTTTGGGTTATTGGGATTTGGTTGGGGTTTGGTTTTGGTGCTTGGAATTTAGCTGATTTTCATTAAACAGAAAACTTTCGCAGCATCGCTCAATTACTTATTTAGATGATCGAGTCCTCGAATCAACTAATATATCCTTCTATCATGATATCGTCATCAAATCGTTGAATATTGATATGGTTCAGCGGGATGCTTTGGCTCATCAACTCCGGGCCCGGACCGCCGCAAATGGGGATCCCGTCATCACCGCCCAATATTTTAGGGGCGTAGAAAAAGGCCACCTTATCAACAATACCGGCGTTCAAGGCCGAGGCGAGCACCCGGCTGCCGCCTTCGATCAAAAGGCTGCAAATCCCCATCTCACCCAGCCAATCCATTAAAGCGTTCATATCGATCAGGCCATTTTTGAGCTCCGATTCAATTACGCGGGACCCATCTTTTTCAAAAGCCGCCTGCTTCTCCTTCGGCACTTCTCCACCGACGACGATAATCGTGTCTGCCGCAGACTCTTGCTGCAGCAAGCGGGCCTCTGTTGAGATAGCAAGATGCGTGTCCAGTATGATCCGCACAGGATCCTTACCCCGGCCGTCAGGCAGACGGGTCGTTAAACGTGGATCATCGGCTCGAACCGTATTGATGCCCACCAGGATACCGTCCACGGCATGGCGCAGACGATGGACGTACTGCCGTGATTTTTCACCGGTGACCCACTTGGAATCTCCGCTGCGGGTCGCGATGCGGCCATCCAGGGTAGCCGCACATTTGGCAATGGTAAAAGGCCTGCTGGTGCGAACAAACTTTATAAACGCCTCATTTAGTTTGCGGGATTGTTCCCGGCAAACCCCGGTGGTAACCCGAATTCCCTGTTGTTCTAAAAAATCAGCTCCGCCGCCGGCCACATCCTCATTCGGATCAATCATGGCCAGCACAACCCTTTTGATGCCGGCATCGACTATTTTCCGGGTGCAGGGCGGTGTGCGTCCCGTATGGTGGCAGGGCTCAAGGGTTACGTACAGAGTCGCCCCATCTGCCAGTTTGGCGGCTGCGTCAATAGCGTTGACTTCGGCGTGGGGGCCACCCACCTCTTGATGGTATCCGCTTCCCACCACCCGACCGTTTTTGACTACCACGGCTCCCACCATCGGATTCGGCGAAGTAAAGCCTTCGCCCTTGATCGCCAGGTCCAACGCCATTTGCATGAAATATTGGTCGTCCATTTTCGTTGATTAGTTGATTGGTTGATTGATTTGGGGAAGTGTCAAAGGTCAGAAGAAAGACGACAGGTGACATCTGTCCTCTGACATCTGTCCTCTGACATCTGACCTCTGTCATCTGACCTCTGTCTTCCGTCCTCTGCCTTCTGCCTGCGGATTAGTACTCAACAGGCTTTTAAGTTCGGAAACAAAATCATTCACATCTTTAAACTCACGATAAACCGATGCAAATCGCACATAGGCGACGTCATCCAATTCGTGGAGCTTTATCATGGTTTTTTCCCCGACAACGGAGGCCGGCAATTCCTTTTCGCCTAATTCACGCAAATCACGTTCCAGATCATCGATGAACTCCTCGATGACATTCATACTGATGTTGCGTTTCCCACACGCTTTTTGGATGCCGCTGCGCACTTATTCCCGGTTAAAAACTTCGCGCCGCCCATCCTTTTTGATTATCATGATGGGAATCTCTTCAATGTGCTCGTAGGTAGTGAACCGTCGACTGCAGTCTATGCATTCCCTACGCCGGCGAATCACACTTGCATCTTTGCTCAGCCTGGAATCGATAACCTTGTTGTCAATCTCTCCACAAAATGGACATTTCATGAACGCTCCCCCGCCTATCGGACTGTGTTTGTTTCAAACCAAAGAGTTCGCCAAAGGGCCTACTGATTTCTTCTCTGCCGGCCAACTTGTTAATCCGCTTCCGGTGCCGATCGCCTTCAATCACTAGAATGATAACTATCAATAATATATACCAATTTGAATTATCGCAAGTAAAAAATGGCGTAACTTGAGGTGGGAATCGGGAAAAGGAGCATATCATCAAGTTTTGTATTTGGACAAAATCAGGGTACCGTTGGTGCCGCCGAAGCCAAAGGAGTTCGTCATGGCATTTTCAACGGTAACCTGGCGGACCTTATTGGGGACATAATCCAGGTCACACTCTTCGGCCTGATTTTCATAGTTGATCGTAGGAGGAATCAAGTCGTTGATCACCGTTAGAGCTGTAAATACGGTTTCGACACCGCCGGCTCCCCCCAGCAAATGACCGGTCATTGATTTGGTGGAACTTACCGCCAACGAGTAGGCATGCTCTTTGAAAACGGTTTTGATCGCACGGGTTTCGTATAAATCGTTGAGTTCGGTGGAGGTTCCATGGGCGTTGATGTAGTCAATCTGGTTGGGATCGAGTTGAGCATCATCGATCGCGGCCTGCATGCAGCGCACGGCACCGTTGCCATCCGGCGGCGGGGATGTCATGTGGAATCCGTCGCCGGTCATGCCGTAACCGGTAACCTCGGCATAGATGCGGGCGCCCCGGTCGAGGGCATGTTCAAGGGACTCGAGAATCAAGATGCCGCCGCCTTCTCCAACGACAAAACCGTCCCGGTCGCGGTCAAAGGGACGGGATGCCTCGGCGGGTTCGCCATTGCGGGTCGAAAGTGCTTTCATGGAATTGAAACCGGCGACGCAGGAAGGGCTTATTACGGCCTCGGTGCCGCCGGTGATCATGGCATCCGCCGCGCCGGATTGGATCAGTCTGAAGGAATTGCCCACGGCATGGGTACCTGCCGCACAGGCGGTTGCAAGCGAAGAATTCGGCCCTTTGGCGCCAAAGTGAATGGATATCATCCCCGGCGCCATGTTGCCAATCATCATGGGTATAAAAAACGGGCTCACCCGTTTAGGCCCCTGATTGGAAACACGATTGACCGTGTCCTCCATGAATCTCAAACCACCCAGTCCGCAGCCGGTAATCGCACCGACCCGGGATTCGTTGGTGCTGTCAATCACTAGCCCGGAATCTTCAATGGCCATGCGTGTTGCCGCCAGCGCGAATGCAATAAACGGTTCAACACGTCTGGCATCCTTTTTGGGCATAAAATCCTGGGGATTGAAATCTTTGACTTCGGCGGCAATCTTAGTTTGATAGCCGGAGGTATCAAAGCGGGTGATATCGCCAACACCGGATTTCCCGGCACACAGCGCTTGCCACGTTTGCTCAACACCGATACCCACGGGGGTAATAAGCCCCAAACCTGTTATGACTACCCGCTTATTCAAATGTCTTCCCTCGAACCTGTAGTTGTTAGTTGATCGCTTTCTGTTGCAGAAAAACCAGTACCTGTTGCATCGTGCAATCTGCAACCGGCCACTGCTTGCCGACGAATATCGGATCAGCAACCAGTGGTCGGTAGCCGGAGGATACAGCGGCGGTCAGCAACACCAACAATTACTGAAATGCCGTGATATTGATGGCAACTGAATGGTCTTGGATGCCGTCTGGCTATTGAGTATGAACGTAAGCGATGGCGTCCTTGACGGTTGCGATTTTTTCGGCGTCTTCGTCGGATATCTCGACGTCAAATTCTTCTTCCATCGACATGATTAATTCAACCAGGTCCAGCGAGTCTGCACCCAGATCATCCACAAAAGAAGCCTCGGGAACGACTTCCTCCAAATCAACACTTAATTTTTCTGCAATAATTTTTTTAACTTTATCTTCTACCGACATTTGACTTACCTCCTTTTCCGGATTCACCGGACATCATGCATTATGATTGCGTTTAAAAAAGTTGACTCATTTTATATTAAGTTACGGAGTTTGAAATGGCAAAACTTTTACATGTACATGCCGCCGTTCACCTGGATAACCTGGCCGGTGATATAGGCGGCCTGGTCGGAAGCCAGAAAAACGACTGCAGCGGCTATATCTTCTGGAGTGCCGACCCTTCCCAGCGGGATCTGGCTTATCATCATCTCCTTGGCCTTGTCGGAAAGCGATGTGGTCATATCCGTATCCACATAGCCCGGTGCGACGACATTGGCTGTAATGCCGCGTGAGGCCAACTCCTTGGCAACCCCCTTGGTGAGGCCGATGATACCGGCCTTTGAAGCGACATAGTTGGCCTGGCCCGGATTGCCGCTGACCCCCACCACAGAAGACACGTTTATAATGCGGCCCGCGCGCTGCTTCATCATCGTTTTGGTCACGGCCTTGATGCAGTTAAAAGTTCCCTTCAAATTGATATTGAGAACATCATCCCAATCGGCTTCCTTCATGCGGACGATCAAACCGTCGCGGGTGATGCCGGCATTGTTGACGAGAACATCGATGCGGCCGGTTTCATCCAGAACTCGGCGGACAAATTCGGCAACCTCTTTTTCAGAGGCGACATTCACCTGGATGCCGGTTGCCTGGCCGCCGGCTTCGGCCACCAGCTTCTCGGTTTCAGCCGCTGCATCAGATGCCGATGAGTAGTTAAAAAAAATACGGCAGCCGGTTTGCGCAAATGCGATACAGATTCCCCTGCCGATCCCCCTGGATCCGCCCGTTATCAGAACAGTGCGTTTGGTATCATCTGCCATGACTACCTCTCAAATACAATATCGGCCAGTTGATCCATGTCCGGGATTGTGTTGCGCAGGCCGGCCATAAGCTCACTGTGGTTCACCGTCGCCAGGAATTCAGCCGTGGCCGCCTCATCGAATTGACCGCAGCCCATTACAATCTGCAGAATGTTCTGGGAGACAACCCGGGCGACCTCGGCCGCAAACAGCCGGGCAATGAGTTTCATTTTATCGGCCTCCGAATCGCCGCGTTGAACGCAGCCGGCGGCCTTGCGGGCGATGCTTGCGCCAATCTCGACATGCACCGCCATGTCAGCCATGGCAAACATGATATACTGCTGCCGAGTCAACCGCTGATCGTTAACCAGGGAGATGGTCTGATTCAAGGCTCCGGCCGCCAGCTCGTAGGTGCGGCCGCCCAGATCGGCCGTGCCGGCATGCAGCTGCTGCATCTCATCGCCGATGGCCTGGTAAAATGCCCCTTTTGATTTGCGGGTTATTTTCCAGCGCATGGTGCTGATGAGAGTTTGCTGAATCTCACTGGTGCCTTCATAGATGCAGGTGATGCGCACATCCCTTTTGATCTTTTCAACCTCGTACTCGGTGATGTAGCCATAGCCGCCCAGGGCCTGAATAGCATCCTCGGCGGCTTTGTTGCCGGACTCGGTGGCATACAGCTTGGCAATGGACCCTTCGACTTCAAGGTCTTGCTCGCCGGAATCCAGCCTGTCTGCGACCTCTGAAATAAATGCATCGGCGGCAGCCAGCCGGACAACATGCGGTATGATCAGTTTGTGAGTGTATCCCTGCTTTTCTGACAAAGGCGTTTTAAACTGGATGCGTTCTTGGGCATAGGGAATGGCAATGTCAAGGGCAGCTTCCCCGCCGCCCAGGGCCATGGCCGCAACCATCAGCCGCGTATAGCCGAACACCTTGCTGGCTTGTTTGATGCCGAGTCCGGGAACACCGCCGATAAGGTTTTCCACCGGCACGAAGGCATCGGTAAAAGTCAACGGTGATGTGTTGGATGCCCGGATGCCATGTTTTTCCTCGCCTTTGCCGGCAATGTATCCTTCGGTGCCTTTTTCCATGACGAAAAAAGTTGCCCCCTCGGGCGTATTGGCCAGCACCGTGATAAAATCGGCATACAGCCCCGTGGAAATAAACTGTTTGTTGCCGTTGATATTGTAGCCGATAATTTCACCCGCCTCATTGGTCACGGGGTCGGCCTTGGTCTTGATGGCCACGACATTGCTGCCGGCATCCGGTTCCGTCACGGCGTAAGCAACCAGTGCCTGGCCTTCGGCAATCTGGCCGAGCCATTTCGCTTTTTGCTCCTCGGTGCCCCCGACCATTAAAGGATCGGCACCCAGCTGAATGGCAAAAAATGCCGTCGTGATTCCCAGACAAATTTTGGCCATCTCCCGGGTTATCGCACAGCTGTCCTGCGCCCCCCCGCCCATGCCGCCATAGGCTTCCGGAATCATCAATAGCTGCAGCCCGATTTCAGGCCCCAGCATTTCCCGAATGGTATCTTCGGGAAAAATTTCCTTTTGATCATACTCAATGATTTTTTCTTTGGTCAAAAGCCTTTTTTTCAATTGGCCAATAGTATCCAGCACCATCTGTCTGGTTTCAAGATCCAATCCAGCCGGCTGTTTTTCCTGCATGGTGTTGTCATCTGCAGCCATCTATTTAATTCCTTCTGGGGTGGTTGATATCAGAATCAATTTATTGCTATTGTTTTGGAGCGGAGTAATTAGGTAATTCGGAAATTAGTCAATGCATGCCATGGTTGATTCGCAGATTTGCGGATTCGTCAAACGACAACATAGAATTGCATATTGAGAGCCTGAATCCATCAGGCGGTCGGCACATGAGCCATTTAACGATATCCGAATTCGGTTGGAGCGTATTTACACCATTAGCGACCCGATTTTTAACTAACTGCATCTGAGCGTGTAAATTAATCCTCATCTGTTGATATGACGGTGCGGCCTTTATAGGAACCGCAACTGGGACAGGCATGATGCGGCAGGGTAGCTTCACCGCAATCAGGGCACGTTGATAGATTTGGCGCTGCTGTTTTTTGGTGTGTTCTGCGTTTGTCGCGCTTTGATTTAGATTTTTTTCGTTTCGGTACAGCCATAAGTAATCTCCTAACTATTTAATATATTTATAAAATTCTTAAATCAAGTACTCGATTCTCAAGGTGGCGTTCTAGTAATTTAAATTCAGCTGATTGTCAAGCCTTTTCATGCGATTATTTGAAATTGTTTGCTTGTACTGGTCTGCCTTCTATGCTATGGAAAGGTCCCGATGGCTGTTAAGCTCTATAATATAACCAATTAATATCATTTGTCAAATTTATTTGATTCAACATTCCGGCCAGGTCGGGCATATCGAATAAGTGCAGGATTTTATGGCATTATATTTAGACATCGGCCGCGGCAGGTGCGGTTGTCCGATAGTGGGTATTTACTCAAGTATTACTCAAATAAGCTAAGTGCAGTAATCTGATATGAGAACAATGGAATTTATCTCAATAACTTATAGATTTTTTGCAGATTAAGTAAACAGTAAATAACGACGGAAAAGGGCCGCCACTCAAGAGCTCGGTGCGCAAATGTTCAAGGCTAAAAACTTCTTTAAAATCTAAAACCGATAAAATATTATTAGCCACGAATTAGCACGAATATTCACGAATCAGCAAAATAATCAATAGCGAGGGCACGCCTGCCAAACAAATTAATTTCGTGAAAATTCGTGTCAATTCGTGGCATTTAAAAAATCGAAATTGTTACAAAACCAATAAATAATAAATAGGTTAAAAAAATGGAAAAAATCATCACACGGTTTCCGCCGAGTCCTACCGGATATCTGCATGTCGGCGGTGCCCGCACGGCGATATTCAACTGGCTGTATGCCCGGCACATGGAGGGCAAATTTGTCTTGCGCATCGAGGACACGGACATCAAGCGCTCGACCCAGGCATCGGTGGATGCCATCTTCGAGGCCCTTCAGTGGCTCGGGATCGATTGGGACGACGGGCCGTATTTTCAAACCCAGCGGTTTGATATCTACCGGGAATTCATTCAAAAACTGATCGACTCCGGCCACGCCTATTATTGTACGTGTTCCCCGGAGCAGATCGATACCATGCGTCAAGCAGCCCTGGCCAGCGGAGGCAAGCCCCGCTATGACGGCACCTGCCGTGAAAAGGGGCTGGGCAAATCAGACGATGCCGTGGTCCGCTTCAAGGCCCCGCTCAGCGGGACCACGGTTGTCGAAGATGTGATCAAAGGCAACATTGTATTTCAGAACGACGAGTTGGACGATTTTGTCGTATGCCGCAGCGACGGGACTCCCACCTATAATTTCGTGGTGGTGATCGATGATATAACCATGGGCATCAACACGATCATCCGCGGTGATGACCATGTCATGAACACCCCCAAGCAGATCCTGCTCTACCGGGCTTTGGGAAGCCCATTGCCGACCTTCGGCCACGTCCCCATGGTGCTGGGCAACGACCGGGCCCGCTTGAGCAAGCGCCATGGCGCCATGTCGGTGACGGCCTATAGGGATATGGGGTATTTGCCGGAAGCCGTGCTCAACTATCTGGTCCGCCTGGGCTGGTCCCACGGCGATCAGGAATTTTTTACCAGAGATGAACTGATCAAGGTATTTGACATCGCCCATATCGGCCGCTCGGCCGGCATATTTGATGTTGAAAAGCTGCAGGCCATCAATGCCGATCACATCCAGGCCTCCACCCCATCGGATCTGGTCGACCCTTTGATGCCCTTTTTAAAAGAACGCGGAATTGAGATCGAAACCGGCGACTATGCGACGAACGTTATCGAAACCCTGCAGCCCCGCAGCAAGACCCTGGCCGATATGGCGGATGCTGCCATGTTTTATTATCTTGATGATATCGTCTTCGAGGAAAAAGCTGCCCGCAAATTTCTAAAATCGGCCGCGCAGGATCCCCTGCGATTACTGGTCGAAAAAATGAAAGCCGTAACCGAGTACAGCCAAAAAAACCTTGAGGACGTGTTTAAAGCTGTGATGGATGAAACCGGCCTGAAGCTGGGCAAAATCGCTCAGCCGGTGCGCGTCGCCCTGACCGGCAAAACCGCCAGCCCTGGTATATTCGAAATCATCGCTATTTTGGGGCCCGAGCGCGTGATTCCGCGCCTGGATAGGGCAATTAGCTTTATAGAATCACGATCGGAAGCAGATAGTTAGGATCACGAGGATAAGAAGGTGAGTAGACCAGAAGGTCAGAAGGTGAGAAAATCAGAAGAGCAGAAGGTGAGAAGGTCAGAAGAGCAGAAGGTGAGAAGGCGCACTTATAGAAGTTGAGAAGGTGAGAAGGTCAGAAGAGCAGAAGGTGAGAAGGCGCACTTATAGAAGTTGAGAAGCTGAGAAGGTCAGAAGGTAAGAAGAGCAGCGGGTAGGAGGGCTGTGACAAATAGAAGTTGAGAAGATGAGAAGGTCAGAAGAGCAGAAGGCGAGAAAGCCTAGCAATCCCTAACACAGGAAAGCGAATTGTTGAAAGCGAAAATGAGGCCGGGAAATTTGGATAAGAAAAGGGATATCAAGCATTTTCGTGATTTGGATGTTTACCGGAGGGCTTTTCAAGCTGCTATGACAATATTTCAGCTGACGAAGGACTTTCCTGTTGAGGAGCGCTATTCAATGGTGGATCAAATGCGAAGGTCATCTCGATCGGTTTGCTCCAACCTTGCTGAAGCATGGAGAAAAAGGCGTTATATTGCCGTTTTCAAAAACAAAGTCACTGATTCCATGCAGGAGGCGTCAGAGACACAATGTTGGCTGGAATTCAGTCTCGCTTGCGAATATATCAATCAAGCTACCTTTGCAGATCTCGACCGCGAGTATGAAGAAATCATCGCGATGTTGAATTCAATGGAAATAAAAGCTGAAAAATTCTGTTTTTAATAACCCTAGGCGCAACCTTATGATGGCTTAAAGCGGCGTTTGTTAACCAACTGGTTTTCTGACGTTCCAATCTTCCTAACTTCTGATTTTATGATCTTCTCAACTTCTGATTTTCTCACCTTCTATCTGTGCGCCTTCTTACCTTCTGAATTACCGACCGTCTGCGCTTCTGATTTCTAACCTGCTGATTTTTAAAATATTCTAGTATCCCACCCTTTTTTTTCTCTGACCTTCTGATTTTCTCATCTTCTGATTTTCTTTTCTCATGGCCGCTATCAGACCAAAAAGATCTTGACTCCGAGAAAATTATTCTGTACATGATTCGCTTACAAATGCTGGGGGATCGTCTAGCGGCAGGACGACGGGTTCTGGCCCCGTTAACCCAGGTTCGAATCCTGGTCCCCCAGCCATTTCGACGCGAAAAGGGCACATTAAAAAGCAATGTTGCCCTTTTCTTGCTCAAGGCCTTCGGCCAAGATGAAATATTCCATAATTTATGCACGCGGAGAAATGGCCTTGAGCCTGCCTGCGGTGATCTTGTCGAATCCATCGAAAGGCCTGTCAGAAGGTCTATCAACTTCAATCCATTACTTTATATTGGTCTTGAATAATCGATATGCCATCCTGGTTTTACATGCTGAGACTTCAGTCCGCTGCTCTATACATTGGCGCGACAAAAAATTTAGAAAAACGCTATGAAAAGCATTGCGCTGGTTCCGCAGGCAGAACCACCTCCCTAGATCCTCCCGTTTCACTCGTCTATTCTGAAGAACATTGTTCTTTTTCTATGGCGCGCCAACGAGAAGCACAGGTTAAACGCTGGTCTCGTGTTAAAAAGGAAGCCTTGGTCGCAGGTGAAAGGAAAAATTGCGTGCACTTTCAAAATCCCGTAAAAATTAGAATCTTGTAAGCCTTCGCAAAGCCGCTTTTCTAACCAGGTCTTTCAAAATCTCAAGACGATACAGAGGAAGCGGACCGCCAACCACCACTTCAACTTTGGAAGGAATACCCCTCATTTTCTTTCCATAACTCCTCAACCGAGACTATCAAAAGTAATATTCTCTAGTAAAGTTATTATGGATTTGTAAACGAAAGGAAATCATTTTGACGGCTCTCTGGATTGCGGACTTATAGCCGTAATCAAATCCAGCCCTGGATTAATTTTTATAATAGATTACTTCTTCCATTCTAAAAATTTATAAATTCCAAATTGCATATTTTGTGAATGATGATTGCGTTATAAAAATTAGATAGTGCCTGAACGAAAAGTGGCCGTTTTTCCAGTTAGCCCGGCCGCTAATTATCACTCATTAAATTACTGCCGTTCAAAACGATGGCGAACAATAGCAAATCAATATTTAGCAGCGTTTTCTCTAAA
>Ga0209786_1000101_pt1 | contig 36411 bp, 15 predicted proteins | sample WorMetilvaeELBA2_FD_187405 | JGI IMG/M metagenome (GOLD analysis project Ga0209786, IMG submission 187405) | Marine gutless worms symbiont microbial communities from Max Planck institute for Marine Microbiology, Germany - Olavius ilvae ELBA.2... ...
TGGAACGGAAACCTGGTTATCGCCATCAACAGACGCGACAGAAGCATGCCAGAAAACGTGTGTCGCAGCTGCTTTTCAGTATGCAACATTGCATATATGTACACCACCGTTACCAAGACGCTCTGCTGCAACCGTTTCATGTGTTTACGGTGTATCGACTATTTTGCCATCACGCAGGTCGAGCGATGTGTTCGCAGCAGAGTTAAAGGATTAATGGAGATGTCGCGATACCCCCCTCTGCAATTTCAAGCCGATGTATGATCAAAGCAAGATGATCCCGTTGAAGAAAAACAACCCGGCTGCAGACACTAACGTAACAAATGTGATATCGGGGGTGGACAACTATGTGGCATTTGAAGAGGGAAAAGGTACCTCTCTGTTCACAGACGAGAACGTGCGGTTTGCCAGACATTTCTATTGAAGTTGCCAGTGATTGGTGCCAGAAATGAAAAGTTGGATGAGTGTCTATTTTAACGAAGGAACAGTGACTGTCATTGCTTAGTTTAGAATTCATGTTTTGGCGCTTTGATCGCTCTTAATAGCCTTAGCTGCGCTACGGGTATTGGGTAGTGTTTCTCTTGACTGAGTCCGTGCTTAGCTACACGCAAGGACGACTTGTAGAATATGCGACGTTATAAGAGACTATTTTTTCGTATAGATTGCTAGAGTTCACATGCATGTATATGATGCCTTGTATACCGTATTTGAATAATACTACAATTATTGTCACATATGTTCACATAAAACAAAAAAAACGGATAAAACGATAAACTTGTGACACGATCAAAAGTCAACCTGGGCCTATATATCGTTTTGCATAGGCCTACATATATTGATGAAACGACATGTAGAAGTCTTTACAGTTTTAAGCGGATTTCAACTACACGTATAGGCCTACGAGAAATTGACGTTCGCAATACACAGGCCACAGTTCACGAACAAAAAACAGTTGTAGTATGCAGTCTGGAGGATAAATAAATGACCTAATTATTGCAACATAACGACACTCGATTGTCGACAGACTACTTTATCTGTTTCATAGCGAACAAAAACGTAAACTCTTCTTTCGACAGTTGCACAGAAGCATACGGAAAATGTTCCTTTATTGTAATTTTCTTCACAACGTCAGGTGTAATCGTCGACAGAGTGTTGTTTAGTGTCAACTGGTCGAAATAGTTTATGCTAAATCGTTTACCGATGACGGACGTAGGCAGCGGCCTGTAACGCAGTAAAGTCATACTGTGCCAAGACAGCACATCTGCCACATCTTTAGCAGACAAATTTTGACCTGCGGTGATCCATCGCAACAACTTTCGATATATATCGGAATGATGAATTTGCGGTCGGTCTTTGACCACGGCTCCATACCATGTTTTCGGTTCAACTAGAGGAACGGCAAAGAGGTCAGAGGTATAAACTAAAGTCAGATAGTGCGGGAGAATGTCGACATCGTCGTCTAAATCCATCCGAGACTCCGATTCGCATTCTACCGGTAGCATCAGAAAACCGGTAGTTCCGGAATCTGAAGCCACCCACATGTCGAACAAAGTAGAATACAATTCATCGCTGCTAGAGTCCACACACTTATTGTAAAGATATAGAACTGGCGACAACATCGTGTCCTTGACGAATAGGGCACTACCGCAGCTCCCAACCGAAATCTTCTGCACGCCGATGTTCCATTTATTGGCGATCTCCTCCATCGCACTAGTTGCGTTTATCGCCGTCCGAACGACATACGGTTTCGTCAACGAGAAGAAAGTTTCCTCCACGAAAAACGTGACCATCTTTTCACCGTCGCCGTAACGATCGCCGTCAAAGATACCAAAACTTACAGCGCTGACAAAGTCAATGTTATACGTTGCGGCCGATAAGATGTGCACCTCTCTTTTGAATCGAGCTAACAAATCGCCGTAGCTGGCAGCATATTCTTTTTTGAATTTGTATCCGAGATGTAGCATGAACACGATAAATGAGTTGTCTCGAGCTAATGGTGTGTCCAAGAGTTTCGCCCCGTCATATTGATTACACAATTCCGTGAGACGTTCATGTCGCTCGATGACGTCGACGTTTATCTCATACACTGTAAATGTATAGTCTTTCGAGTAGCTAACCAATAGACGCGAGTCGCTGTTTTGCACCACATAAAGCGGTACAGTATCCATGTTTTCTTCGCTTTCCCAGAATCGTTCAAATTCTGTCCAGTAAGTGCCTACATTTTCAAATGCGGCGAAAAGTGTTGCTGCGACATTGGAAGCGACAATTGTCTGTTTCCAGGGTCCATTTGTAAATGCGTCTCGCAAGACTGTTTTCAGTGGAAAGCCCACCTTTTCTCGCAACATTTCTGCCTGTTGTAGCGGTGAAGCGAGTTTGCCTTTAGATGCGATAACGAAGTATTCTGCAAAATCGAGATCAATTGTAAACAAGTCACTCGCTAAGAGTACGTATTCGCAATTATTCAGCAGCTGCAGGTGCTCTTTTCTGTTCAACGTCGTCAGCAGATCCGATGTTTCGCCACGGCACGTCGGGTGTACCTCGTGAAATTTACCTGCAGCATATACGATGCCGATGTCCGGCTTCACCATGACGTAATCGTCATTAAGTTCTTCCAACTGCAGTCGATGTGTTATCGCTTTCAAGATCTTGAGGTTCAGTCGCTCGCCGCGCACAAGATTTTCATGTTCTCGATATGTTTCTCGTAGCTTTTCTTCATTTATACTGCAAGTACAGTCGCTAAACAGAAACATCACACGGTCAAGTGTCAGACTTGCTTCAGCGGCCAACGCCTTCAGCGCAGACACGTCGACTTCGTCGGAGGACAACGTCAATGCTTCACGCACGTTTCTGTCTGCTGCGAAGTTCCGGGCGGGAGCATTTGCCGTCAAGTTCGTCCACCTGCACACTGCAGAGTCGGCTAATTTAATGACCCTACGCGATTCCGGTTGAACGTAAACAGTGGGAATGTCGAACTTAAGTTCTGCAGCGTCAACAATGAGATGTTGCGCCATTTCTTCTACCGTACGGAATTGATTTAGAATTTGTTGATGCGTCCGTCCTCCAGTGATTTCACTCAAAACGTGTTTGTAGTCAGAAAGAGTCTGTTGGCGATCTATTTCGGCCATCAGAGGTTTTACGACCGGATCGAGCAAACAAAATGTCAACTGACTCGGTTCAGTCACGTGCAACTCGTCCATCTTGCCGCCGGCGTATAGATAGAAAAAGAAAGCTGTCAGGAAGGCTTCGGGACAATCTGTCACAGGCCTTGGTTCGTTCAGAAACACTAGAGGAGGGGCACCGTCTCGTTTAGCCACGATAAATTTTTTGTTCCGGTAAAGCACGTGGTCAAACAGGAATTCGTCGTAGCTACGCATCGCTAATGCCATCGATGACACATCCGTTGCTGTCAGTACGCTGTTTAACCATTCTGCTGCCGTGTTGCCGTATACCATCAACGGAGTTCTGCGAAAAGGGTCGCGTGTACGTTCCAGGCACTGTTCTACTACACCCCATGCTAGAACGGCGTACTTTTGAATATTAGGAATAAACTTTTCAATCCACCGTTTATCCGTTGCCAGAAACGTTGCAATGCGGTCTCTGTCTACGCGGAGACGGTAGTTTTGTTCAGTTCCGAGCTTTGCTCGTTTGGTTTCCGTCCTTTGTTTTTCTTCATCTTGCGAAGAGATTCGCTTAAATTTCGATTTAGATGCTTTCTGCCATGCCGGCCAAATGTCCGAATGCATGAGCGAGTCGAAATTATTCGGCAGTTGTGTCGGAAGGCATAGATAGCCGAAAACCAACTCGCACGATCTTTTGTAAGCGGCCAGAATGGATGAATGCGATAACGGAAACACGGCATTGCTTTTTCGTATTACTACTACGTGCGTTATCAGTTCGTTTTGTGAATCGCGCAGCAGCAATTCTCCACCGGGTAAGAGAAATCCGGTATTATAAAGTTCGATTGCGCGTGCACAGTATCCGGCAAAGTCTTTGTGCAGAATCATCATTAAACCTACAGCAGGTCAGCTGTCTCCTCTATATAAGCAAGCACACGTCGCAGTATTAGACTACGTATATTTGAAGCTCGAGGGAAATGGCGCAATCGGAGGCAAGCACCAAGAGACTTACGGCTGAACTGAAATGTATACAGCAGCTCGTTTCTAGGCTGGAGACGAAGCATGCGAAAGAATTTGCTGTTGTTCCGTACGATGGGTTAATCATTGCAATGCATAAGACGGCCTTTGCTAAAACAACGGCGACCGACAGTCTGATATACGAGTTGACAAGTTTCGGCGGAACTTCGGGGACGGGACTGCTTCAGTACATGACACCGGGATCTATCATTCCGCTTTTTCCGTCAGAGATGAAGGCAACCGACGACGTGGACGTCGACGTCGAGATAACTGCTGGACACCGTTTTCTGGATAGAGTGTTCATCTTGAGCGGAGCGGAGCACGTCGACAAAACAGAACAGCTTATACCAAATGTTCATAAGTACGACACGGTTATCGCCTCCATGGCTAGAGCAGTCAGAAATACCGAACGTGACCGACAGTTTAGCTCATTTTCCAATAACGTGGGTGCAGACGTGCTGGATGCGACGTCGGACGACGCGCTAACTGCGGACTACATCACCGGCTTATTCGTCGAATTCTTCCCGCACATAGGCGAAGACGAGAGACAGGATTACGTCGTGTACGTAGCATGTCACGCAAAGGCTGCAGTGGACTACGTATTATCGAATCTGAATGTGTTGGATAGCAGCAGAATGAAAGGGAAATGTGGTGGCTTATTCGTGAGTCCAAAAACGATGCGCGTTGCCGTCGATAACGAACGGCTGTGCGTTCAGGCACCGACCTACTGCAGAATGCTCGTTTGCAACGACAACGAAGTGATGCTGAAACCCGACGACGTCGAGAAATTCTTCGGGAGTACGATGCGCGTGCGCGATCCCGTGCTGATGCAGCTCAACAAGACCTTGAAAGACGGCATGGTTTTCGATAAAGAGGTATGCGCGAAATTGCCGTCTTGTAAGTTTCTGGTGTCGATGATGGCGTCTTCAATACTGTACGATCATCCAACGCCGGTACAGCTGCTTCCGCTTGAAGTTGCCACACCATCTGTGGATATGCTGGCCGAACGAATAAATGTCATCAAGAACATTTACGTGAAGAACAATCACGTGAAGAGTAAGATGAAGATCGCCGACCAGCTGGCATGCATGTCTTTGGGAATCCTGAAGCGTGCAGGAATATCGCCGGAAAGCCTCCGCGTATACAGGACAGACAACGGAGACGTCGAGAAAGAAGAAAACCGGTCTCCGTGGCCAGCTGCGTACCACCAGTACATAAAACGCGCGATGACCAATCTGGGAACGGATGCTGACGAAACGGAAAAGTTCAAGGAAGCGATGGCAACATCGGTATTTCATCTTCTGACTGTCATAAACTATCGTGACCACATCTTCAACGCCGACGTTTTCAAGAATGCGTTAGAGTTATACGACGACTTCGTGCAGCAACATCCAGAGAAACGTATGGGAAAACCGGACACTAACCTCAACCATATGCGAATCAAGCCGTTATGTAGCCAGTCTATCTTTCGAGGTCAGCTTTTTGTCGTGCAAAGCCTGTTTGCAAGATTTCACTACGACCCGGTCGCGTTTAAGCGGTTTTTCGTGGCCAACGCTCTTTTCTATATGGGCGACCAAGCTCTGCAGATGGACGACAGTGTAGCGAAAGCTACCGTACCAGAGAGCATAGAGATAATCAACGGCAAAGGCTGTAACGCAGCCGAACCGCAGGCTGAGTATACATGTGCAGCATGCGGAGGAGCGCCTTTCTACGAACGAAGCGGCGCTCACTGTCTATGCTTCTTGCTGCTGAATGTGGTTGCCACATTGAATGACGAAGAAATAGACTCGCTGGCCAAACTCAAACGCACGTATGACGATTACATCACAAACATATCAGGCAATCGGAACTTTAACGGACCGATGACCAGCTACAAAACGGTGCACAATATCACCGTCAACGAAGCGCAAAGTTCTTCCGGTCATTTCGGAAAAATTCAACTGAAACATGCCGGAAAGGCAAATGCATTCGGTGCCAGAAACAAACCGATCAACGAAGTTGAAGGACAACAACAGCAGGCGAACGGAAACGACGTCAAATCGGATCACGAGAATGACATTTCTTCGTACTTGGAGACGAGGAAAATGGAATGGGTAACGAAGAGGGTGAAGACCGAAATGAAAAGACTCGCTACGATAGGCGATTCCAGTCTGTCGGAAAAGGACGATGTCAGTATGAGAAACAACCCATTATGGTCGCTTCAAAAGTTGTGGTTACCCGAAAGTGACAATACCGAGCTAGAAGATTTGCGGTGTTTCGTTACGGGGACAAAGGACAATCCCGTGCAAGCATGTCATAATGCGGTATTGTCAGGTCTAGTGTGTCCGCTGCTGGTGAATGATCCTCTGCCGACCACAGAGCAGCAACAGCTACAAGAACAACAACGACAGCATCAGCAGCAACAGCATTCTGCGAGAAGTCAGAATGACGACGAAGGTTGGGAGTGCAACAACGACGGCGACGACGACAACGACTGCGATCAGGTCAAGGCGAAGAAACCGAAACTCAGTTACCGAGCTATAGCCGCGCAGAAGATGGAATCGTTGATGTATTCTGTCTTGTACAAGTTGACGAGTGTCGAATACAGCAATGAGCCGATCAGTGTCAAGCAGATACATCCTCGACATCGTGAGCTGATCAAGAAATGGAACGAGAAGCCGAAGAAATACAACGCACTGTTCCGCGAAACTCTGGTGAAGATCGTGTTGGGTGCAAATCGCAGTACGTACGACTCCATAGATGTCAATGACGATAGGTCTGTGATCGCGCGAGTCGTGAAAGGCTACCTGGACAGACTGCCAGCGTTCATTTCGAATGTGCATCAGGCAGTGGCGAAAACATTGCAATTGAATCCGCAAGAACTGGACGACGATTTTTCGAAGATCGTTCATTATACGGAGAAGACGAAAAGAGAGCTAGTGTCGTGGTTGGACATCGGTAGCGCGGACACACTGAACAAGAGATCCACCATGCTGACTCTGTTCGAAGTGGTGAGACACGAAGTTGAAGCGAGAGCTACGAATATGGCAGCAGAAGCACAAACTGTGTCGAAAGCGAATGCCGAAACCATTCTTCACAGCAATTCGGGTCCATATTGTAGAAATGTCGCAGGAGACGTAAAGCTGCACGTGCCGAAGGTAAGTGAGGAAGACATGCCGGTGCTGTCAATTAACGAAACAGCGGCCAAAAGTTCAACTGTAGCATTCGAGATGTATCTGCCCGTCAAAATGAAAGTGTCTCTGAACATAACGCAAATGGACGACGGTCAAAAGGAAAGCTGTAGTGCGAAAATGGATGATTCGGATGATGACGCGATGGTGAGCGACGACTACCGGCGTTTCGTTCCAGTGCCACTTCTGAACACGGTCGACCGCATCGCCGCTTCAAGCCGTCCGGTCATGACCAACACTCCCAAGCCGGCAAACGAACTAGTCGACATACTGAAAGACGAAGATCTCTTTTTCTCGAGAGTGGGTACGAGCCAGTTTGCAGATGTGACCAAGACCTCGTCGACTGTACAAATACTGCGAGATTATATTTCGCGACGCACAGACGGAAAGAGAGTGCAAGGATCGCACAACTTAATAATGCACGGTTATTTCGGCATGATTAATCGCGCTCTGATGCACGTATCGCTGCTGCTGAAGTCGACAGTGTCGCTTCTCTCTAGCGTGGTCCCCATCGGTTCGACCGAGATGCGGGAGATGCGTCGAATTTCCGATAAGGTGTCGAGCGATGTCGCGTTCATGAAAGTTTTGGAGAGCGGAGTACACGCGGTATGTAAGCACAATCCGCCATTGGCATCATCGCTATACCTGATGGCACTGTGTTCGGAATTGTACGGGCCGGCGTGTATTAGCAGTGCGTCAAACATGGATTTAGAGAGAGACAATCACGCTTTAAACGCCATGGTGGCCGGCTGCCTACGGTTATTTGTGGGAAGGGACGATTGTGACAAGACCACGAAGAAAGCCGAGAGCAGACAAGTTCGACTGGTGCCCGTATTGTGGACGTACCTACGAGGACGAGAAAGGCCGTATGTTACTAGTGTTGACGTTTCGAGATGCTCGACGTCACAGATGATGCTGACGTTACAGATGGGCAGTTACACGTCTGCTTACGGCAACAGCGCGGTATACACGTCAGTGCGAGGAGGCGCGGCTCTAACAAGAGGAGTTTCGCCGATTATCAACAACATGGTCAAGACGCAGTTTACAGAAGGCGAATACAACCACATTCTGTGCAACCCTCTGGTGAAAGTGTGCAACAGACTCACTGGTCGCAACAAGGACACAATCAGAAGCATCGTCGAGGCATACCCGCTGCAAGTTTTCATACGCTACGTCTTGGAGAATACGTCTACTATTCCGACGTTGCTGTCGTATTACGCAACGTTCCTGACAAAAGCGCTGGAAGAGTGCCCCGAAGACGATTTGTGGGAAGCGTGTATGAAGGCACATCGCATGACAAAGAACGACGATGACACGAACATGTTCAAAGACGTTTTGTTCCCAAAACTGTACGCCGCCATGACTGGAAGTGCGACAGTACAGGAAGATTATGAGGAGGAGGAAGATGCAGAAGATGATGACGAAGAAGAGGACTATTGGTCGGAAAGTGACTAATAACTGAAATAACACGATAGTTGCAGCACATTTGACATTTTAATGCAGTAATTATAATACGCGCATACAGTATTATTATATGATGACAGGTTACTTTAATAAAATGTATATGTACGCATTTTTCGTTTATATGATTTGTCTTCACCGTCCTCTTCGTAGTGGTTATCATCATCATCATCGTCGTCGTCGTCGTCGTCGTCATCAGCGTCATTCACCGTCATCATCTGAAATTCTTCCTCCGCTTTTCTCTCTCTCATCTTGACGTATATCTCCGTAGTGATATCGGGAATGAATTCAAATGCGGTCAAAATAAAAGCGACACAGACAATGCCCAGCGGCGAAAAGATTACCATCAGCACCATGCCGATCTTACCACCGAACAGGCCATTGAACAGGTCATTCAGCGCTTTTCCTAGATTACCAGATCGGTCGACAACTTGATCGCTGAAATTTCGCACGCGTGCTAGCGCGGCGTCCACTTTGACAGTGTATACGGCCAAATCTGCCTGTTGACGACGGAGAGTCTTGTTCAAATCTGCAGCGAACTTGTTTGATATGTCCACGCAGTCTGTAAAATTATCTTCAACCTTGAAAGTGATACTCGGTAACGAAAAACGAGGGTGACGTTTTTTCGCAAAATGCTCGTACGAAGTCAGTCTTGCTTCTGCAGAGTCTGGAAACAGTCGTTTGACCATAGCGATATTCACGTGGTAGAGATATGTTGGTGCAGATGTATTTGCGATTATGCATTCCGTGTAACGGGGGGGTAGATAGAAATCGGCGCCGCTCATAGTGCAATAGCACGGTATCTTAATGCGACACATGTTGCACACTGGTAGCACAGACTTGGGGTGTAGATGCGATAGGGGACATGACAAACGCCATGCATCAGGAGACGAACTACGGTGTGAAGCGTGAACGAGAAAGGTCGAATCGGCATTCAGCTGGACGGCCGTTCCGTAGGGTTTCCACTGATCGGTGTTGACGTATCGAAAATCGCATTTTTGCAGCACTTGTTCGCTGTCTTCGATGAAAATGGCAAAAGCGCAAGACATATTGTTACTTCTTCTCTTCTTTAGAGATGGCATGCCGGTTCTACAGATTTTGGCCTGCGGATAGCCGGAACACGAAAGGAAAAGGTTTTTGTTCATTTCCACGTAAACTTCTTCGTTGTCACTGACTGCTATAAAGTCTGGCAAACCTTCAAGAATAGTAAAACCGACTTTTCCACCCGCCTTTTCGCGTATACCTGCTGTAACTGGAACTGGATAAGTGTCTATTCTGTACACTGGAAGGGTATAACCGGTTTTGAACAGAGGGATGCTCAGGCTAAGATAAAGCGTGCTTTTAGAACCGTTGTTGAGAAGATGAGAATAGGCAACTGTTTTCAGCGCATAATAATACGCTGTTGATTCGGAAGGCAATCGCAGATCTGAGTAAGTCGGCATCTTCAAAACGTTTCTAGAAATGTGATTTAATATGTTGTTCATTTCTTTCTGTGGCACGAGAAATGGAGAAACGTAGCCGCGGGTAAGCGAATTTACGCCACTGATCCACAGTTTTACACTGATGTCAGCATCTATAGCTGCTCGAAAGAAATCGCTGACCACTGGCAAGACTTTCGTGATGAATTCTCGATCGATGCGAATTATATAATCCATTCTGGATCGCAGTCTGTCCTCTGCTGTACCGGTTTTGTTATAGACGTTTCCTATGCCATCTATGACACTCTGCAAACGTTGGTTGCTTGCACTCCCGACCCTAACTAGATTATCGACGCGTTCATTGATTAGTTCAGAAAACGACGAAATATCGGCTTCGAATTGCGTGATTCCTTTTATGTTAGCGTATACAGCAGAACCCATGCTCCTCAGGTGTTCTCTCAGCTGACGTATCGCTCTTGGTCCTGGCGTGCTAGTGAGATCGGCCCAGATTTGTCCGGTCATGTGAGCTGGGATGTAATCTGCTATGTCGTCGGACGTTTGCGATTTTAACCAACGCGGTTCTTCCCGCTTCGTTCTTTTAGCTGCTCGTGTAGGTCCGGAAACTGGAACCTGTGCTTTGCACGTACGTAGCAGGTGCGCTGACATCGCGAGCATTTCGTAGATGAAACTATTTGTCTCCTTGATATAGCTGTTGATGGCCTTGCAACGCTTAACCCAGTCGACCGCTGACGAACAATCGAATAACGGCATTGCCACAGAAGGAACTGTAGGCCATGGCAACGCCCACGTATGGGTGTAGAATGACGTACCGCCATCGCTAACGATGTTATCTACTCTGTCAAAGTTGACCCCGTAACCCGGTTTAATGTACGTTTGACGATAATCAACAGATCCGCTGACCTCCGAGAACCACAGCATCAGTATCGGTAGTATCACAACGTTTGAGCTCATAATTAGTCGCCGCTATGTGCTTCAGAAGTACCGGGCGTAATATGTCACCTGTGTATTTTATACGTTTTCTAAATCTTTTTCTATCTGCTAAATCACCAGCCCAGTTATAAGGCTCGGTGTCAGAGTATCCTATGACGTGGACGTTATCCGAAAAAACGCACACGTTTTTCATTGGCGCACATCTTTTTTTCAAGCACATCAAAATGGAGAAATACGACATTTTTAAGCCGGTATCGCGATCAACGATTTGCAAAAAATATCAAATCAGTCTGTTATTTGTGTGTGAAGTGTGTTTAATTATAGTAAACGCGAACATGCTGCACTATGTATTTCTGTTCATCAGCCATCGCACCATGTAGCCTATTCACGTCGAAACAAATACACACGTCTATACATATACATTTTTGCATTGTTTTTTTATTAATTACAAACTAACACATTTTATCGACTCGAGAGAAATAACAGTGAATAGGAAGAGTGTCAGATGGTTCTGCTGCGCATTTCTTCTTCTTCTTCTTCGGATGTATATGTTCTTCGGTCGGCTCTTCGCACAAGCGTTTCTGAGATATATATGATGTGGTCAGATCAATGTAGATATTGTTGAAACTGACTTCATCCGATACGGTGAGCATCATCGTCTCTCTGTCCAGCACGACAGAAATCTTCTTGGCCGGTACGGCGGCATCGACAACCAGTTTGTCTACAGCCTCTCTCAGTCGATCAGTGATCACAGAATACGGTTCTTCTCCCCATCGCCATAGTGGCATAGGCCTCCCGTCAGCTCTCAAGATTCGCTCCACATTCAGTTCTTCCTTTCTCCCTTTTCCAATCATCAAAATGTTTCTGGTCTGAACGACGTTTTGAATAGAGATAGTGCTTGCTTTTTGAAGTTCGATTAGTTTTTCCAAGAACAGCTTTGCTGATACTTCAAACGCAAACGCGTCCTTCTTGTTTACCTTATACGAATCTCTGTTGGCCAGATACACATGTTTTCCGTTATACGTTGGTATGACGTATGGCGTACTCTGAGTTTGCTCTCGATAAGCATTCATATCTAAGACGAAAGATTTCGCGCATGTGTCAAGACAGTGTACTTGTTCCGGATCCCACGAGCAATCGTCAGGTCCAAAATGTTGTAGGATTTCGTCAGCGTTCTTTGTGAATGAAGTTTCGCTAAATGCAAATCCGACGCGTTCTCCACTCCAGCATACTTTGACGAATCTCAGGCGTTTGTCTAGGAGATCTGCCAAGTACAGCGTCCATATGTCACAGGCAGACTCCCGTTTAAGTAACTGCAGTTCGGGTGTCAGGTGTTGGACGCTGGACGCCGCCATATCAGGCGAAAACATGAAAAGCGGTGGGAAAGGATCACATTCTGTGTATTTGTCCACGTACACGAGCAACCTGGTTTTCACTGCTTCAACTCCGACATTTTGTAGAACCGTTGGTTGAGATGCAGCTACGCCAGAGTAACCAGATTCCCTCTCACGTTGGTACATTTTCTCTCGCGCGTTTATATAATCTGTCAACATTTCGGCCGATTCTCTCTGTTTGTCGGTAGGTTGATATTTAGCTGTCGGTTGCACGCGCCATTTGGCTGGCATGGCCGTCACATCGAGCTTGGTAACAGTACTCCTTTTCGTTTCTTCTCTAGTCCTTGCTGTCTTCTGCAGATGTTGACGTTTTTTCCATGTTTTTTCGTCATGACACGCTCGGAATCTTTTGTTTCTACTTTCTTCGTATTTTTCTGACATCGGTGCGGAAAGGAATATGTTCAGTATTTTTAAAATTCCCGCGGCAACTTGAACAGCAGACGTTCGACACACATCGATGAACAACGGAGCGTTATGTCTGTCCTCTCCGCGAAATTTACACAGCTCTATTGCCCGTTTCGTGGCCACCGTTTTTGGATCGTCAACGTCGCCCACTCGTTCTTTGCTTATGAGCCATTGCAAAGGTACGAGATACCGCATCTCCTTTTGTCGTTGTTCTTCCTCATCGTAGAGCCTCTGAATGGTTTTGCGCACCGTCTTCGCGACAGGACAGTTCAAATTGCCGTCGTCAATCTGTTTGCACAACTCGCTGATTTCTGCGGCGGTTTTATCCTGATGGCGTATCTCCCACGATACCAAGTCGTGTAGATTTCGAATGAACTCCATCAATCCGTCAAAATCTTTTCTCACAATCAGCTTGTCACAGACGAACTGCGAAGCGGACTTGATTTTTGTCGTGTCGGCTTTCTTCCCTGTAAGTCCAGATTTGTGCACGGATACTTCGAGTTTTCCTGGCACGATTTTGTCTCCCATGTAGCACTTTTTGGCGAGATTTCTAATGGACACGAAGACTTTTTCGAGTTCTAGGGTGCACGGTTTCGGATAGAGAGGACGAGTTTGTTTACTGGCATTTCCGTTGTTTGCTTCGTCAACGAATGCGCGAGAATCTTGAAACCAACGATTCACAATGTCTGTAACCGTGACGTCTCTGGGGTTTAGGTCGTAATATCGAGCCATAGCTCCGAAGTCGTCGCAGTCCTTTTGTTCCGGGATGAGCTGAATAAAGACGGAATCGGTGTCTCCGTTAACCACAGCCATTCCCTTCTCTGCAGCTAGTTTAGCCAAACACCGGGCTTGATATCGCCCCATATGGGTGATAGCGTCGCCGACTATACCGTTGAATCGCATGGTCGCTCCGTAAGTGGAGTTGTCCACAGTTTTAACGGCAAACTGAGACAGATCGTACACTGCGGATTCTACGACGTCACCTTTCTCTTCTGCTTGGTCTCGTAACTGTTTGTACGTGTTCCTTGCAGTACTCATAGCTCTTGCCGATCTGTTCAAAACGGACTTGTACATAGTTTCAGTGGCAAAATATGCCGTATAGTAAACAATTTCGTAATTCAGATCGTATTGGCATCGTCGCGGATCGCTTTTTCCGTCTACACCACCGTTGCATTTTTTCCCTCTTCTTTCACAGGCGTGACTGACGACCGGTTTAACATTTTCAAGTCGTAGCGAAGTATAGTCTTTTCCTTCCACTAAATTCAACGCGTTGATATCCCACTTGTCGACGAGCGACGTCAGACAGTAATTATAACCAGCCATTATTGACGGGTACTGTGCTTTGAAGTCCAACGTAGCACACGGCGTGTAGTATATACCGAACACGTCTGGAACAGTGCTTCCTGCTGGCGGTCTGAGATTCTTGTAATCTCTTTCCGATTGAAACTCAAATTCTGGCACCCACATGTAGTTATCGTTGCGCACGAGTCCCGTATCAGGCGTCAGAAGGTTTTCAGTGTAGCCAATTCTGTGCGCGTTGGATATCAGTCGTCGAATGGATTCGTTGAGGTATAGTTCTCGTTCAGACAGACCGATAATTTCTCCTAGAGTCAGATGAAAGCCGTTCAACTTCTTGACTTTCACTATCCTTTCGAGCAGCAAAGTATCAATAATACTGTAGGCTGCCAGTTTTATTCTATCGCCTCGCAGCCACGTATCGCACATGTTGTCATAGCTAACGCATTCGTCTTCGTACTTGTGAAATCCAAGCAGTTCATGCGCTGCTGTGTTCAGCTTACACCCTCGGTTTGGCTTGCCAACAAACTGCATGACGTCGACGACAGCGACATTGTTCATAAGAATAGATTGAATTTTTCGAGCTGGAAGAAGAAACCCTTGATATTTTCTGGTGTCTGCTCGCAGCGACACTTCTTCCTCCACTATTAGGTTCTTGTCGTGATCGTCGTCATCATCAGACGAGGAAGAAAGTGATTCGTGTATGTCGAGATTCTCTTCGTGTCCGTATATTTGATTGTATCTTCGCTTTTCACGTTGGATCTTTCGTTGATCCTTGTGTCTTTCTCGTTCGCGCATGATCTTTTCGGCGTGAACATTAATTCCATAGCTCTTGTGCACGTGTCTCGCAGAAGGCGGTACATATCTCACGATTCCTTCGTCGTGTTTATAGCTGAAACTATATTTGATGCTCCTTCCTATGACGTTTGAACATCTGAGTTTTTGCTTTTGAGCTTCGGTTGCGGTGTAGAAATGCATCGCGTGTCGATTGGCAATGAACGGTAAGTCGAACCTGTTGCCGTTGAAGTATGCGACGAAGGAGCATTTCGTCTTGTGCACGTACTCTCTGAATTGTTGTAATAATTCGTGCTCGGACCGTGAGAGTCGTATATGGAACGTCGTTCCGGCAGCCATGTTCTTGAATTCTTGGTCTGTGAACTGAGAACGTACGAGTTGTACCACATCGTTTTCGGACACACCAGTAGCGTACTCTGAATCGCTCACTGCGGATGGCATTCGGAAAAAAACGACATACTCAGTAGCGTCGGAGCTGAGGTGGTCGAACAAGACACTTGATACGAGAATGATTGTTTCTTCCTTTTGCTCATGCGGTCTGTGGTCAGTTTCGATATCAAACGCGAGCCATCTCTTCCTGTCCGAAATCTCTCTGGTCAGCCTGTTTGTATACGTCTTTCGTTCGTCGCTTGCCGGCTGAAGAACGTGTTCTTTCCAGAACTGTTTCAGTCCTGCTTTTATTTCGTATGCGATTTTCAGAACCTGATAAAAAACGTGCTTGATGGCCGGTTCAAGTCTCCATCCGTCGACAATGGCAAATTCGTCGTCGTTATATCCGCCAAACTGTTTAACGTGACTCTCGACCCTTAGGTCTGTTCGGCTTCTGAGAACCCACTCGAACGGCTTGATGACGATTGCTTGCTTAAGCTTTCGCCATGACCATTCCTGGTCGCCGCTCAACATTTGCATGAATGATTTTCTGGCAAAACTTAAATCGTGTTTGATAACGGACTTCGTTGGTCCCGTTGCCAAGGCGTCCGCTACAGGGTTCACAACGCCGGTGAATATCATTTCCATGATTTCTACGTCCGTTTTCGGTCTGAACGGGCAATCGAGGTTTTCCATAATGTCAAACACGATGTCTTCGTGATGAACTGCCGCTTCGTAATAGTTTTCTTTGTCTCTAACAAAGATCGGACGCGTTGTTTTCAGACGTCCGACCGTGTGTGCTCGCTTGCAGTTGAACCACCTCGTTTCTTGTCCCAACGAAACATCGTGTATCGTGTCGTTATCCAAAGAGTCCATTCCGTTGACTCGTAGTTGCTTGAAAGTTGTTCTGAGTTTGTTTACAGAATACATGCCGGTGAGGTATAATTTCAGGAACAACTTTGGCCCTACGCATGCACTTTTATACGGTCTCTTGTACACTAGTTTCAAATCTCGTACAAACTTTAGATCCATGTCTTGGAGAAAATGGAGCAACTTTCTTCGTTCTGGCACATAATGAAGATTTTCCGATGGAGTGGAATCTTTGAACATGAAGTACACTGTCTTTCGAATGCCGTAGACGCTTAGAAAGCATTGTTTTTCGCCGTAAGCATCAACTGCATGTCCAGGCTGGTAGCAAGTCAACACAATAGGCTGATCAAAATCTTCTTGTTTCGTCGGTATCGCCACGTGGGCGTCTCTTTGCGAACACGTGTTTTTCATTTCCACCGACAGCTCGAATCTGTCTTTGCAATAATCTTTAGCGACGTTTTGAACATGGTGATTTGTGTAGCACCACCAGTTCGCATGAGGATCAGGCAAACACGACATCGTCTAGCGTTTATGATCGTAACGTTTGCGGCATCCCTTTTTATACTCATGTACGAGCTGTCGAAGGTACCGTGTGAGTCGGTGCGACAAACGTCGTTTTTCGATTACCGTTCGTCTTTCTTGGTCGTCGTCGTATTCGTTATACTTCGCCGGAATATGACAGAAGGTATTTCGAACTATTCAGAATGAAATATATGCTCGTTTTTTAAAATCCGAAATTGTGATAATATACAGTAACTCGAACGATTTTATTGCTTTCATTTAAATATTTCGCCATTCGCGATGGTCCTGTCACTGACACTGCTATTTTCGCTCGAAATTTTTCTCATGATTCGACAGACAGAAGTAGAGAGGTGGCTCATCTCAGGCCGTTGGTCCGAGATGGGCGGGGTCGGCGCCGAGTCTGACTCAAAATCAAATCAAATCACATTTATTTGTTTCAGTAGCTAGTATAGCTAGATTTCACAGTGCATATCGATAAAATAAGTGCAATGAAAACAATAAAATAACAATGAATGAGTGGCTTCTTAAGTAACTGGGTGGGAGGGTGAGAGTATGTTTTACTGGTAGTTTAATAGAGCGTGGTGTATAAAGGAAGTGTAGCGTTTAGTGCGGGTTGCAGGTCTGGGGTATAGTGATGGAGCACGTAATCTGGAGGTAATGCTGGAGTCTCTGAGTGGAGGGAGGAGGCGGGAGATACAGGAAGACGGAATAGTTATGGAAGTAAAAAAATTTTTATTTAAGTGTTTTCGGCGATCGTGGAGAGAGACGAACTGGGTGAGGCTAAGTGCGACCTCGTAAGGCATGCCGACTGTAGACTTCTAGGCTGTGCTATAAAACTGAGGCCTTCCTAGCCAGAAAACTTCGTAATTTTACTGACTCTCGTCGTCGACAGTCGAGCCAACATCATTCAACCGCAAGACGGCAAAGAACTACATGCAAAAATGGCAATAGCAGCTGATAGCATGACGATAGCGCAAGAGATCGAGAAACTAGAACGACTCTTGGTTCAAGTGGAACTACAGTTAAGCTGGCTTAAAAGACTGCTAAACATTCCGACAACTGAAGAGCACGTGATGGGCAGGTTGAGCGAACTGAGGCTTGCGGCACTCGAACGACAAAGACGACATTACGAAGAGGAGCAACGGCAAATGGGTGCGGAACTACAAGATCTCGTTGGTGACGAATACGAAATCGACGGACGTTTCTGATCATTTCGCTCAAATGTTGATGAACGAACGTTTTCCGTTTGACATTAAACTGTGACATTTAGCTTGCGTGTGTGCGAAATAAAGAGACAGTCTACAAGTATTTTATTGAGTTCTTCACAAACAAACAGTCACAGGAAAAATTACTATATGTCTCAAACCAATAAATCAGAAGGATGGATGAGTCAGACTGAGCGCCGCCCCCGCCCATCCCGGGCCAACGGCCTGAGATGAGCCACCTCTGTCCACACCTACATTACTGACAGATATCTCAGTAGCGTACTCATCCGTCATTATTTTTCTCCAACCCCCAACGAGCGAGTGGTGTCGACGATGAAAGTCTCGCCTGTGGCTGTATCGACCTTTTCCGTTTGTGTATTTTTCGTACACGTAGGTCTACGCCAACGTGGCTCAATAGTGCGTGCGGTAAATGCGGCACCGCAGTAAAGAAACCGTCTATCGTGAACCATATAGTCTGTTATCGCTCCGACGTAATTGCTGGGAAATCGCAGTCGAAAATACAATACTCGCTGCTGTTGATCGAGTTCCTGCCACTCGGAATCAATGCTCACTTCACAATCTGGGTATAAAACATCGTTCCATAGTCCGTCGGTGTAAGCTGCGGTAACGGCATACGAAACCGCAAGGAAGCGACATATCTGCTTGACTCGTGTGGATGTTGCCCAGTAGTTTACATGTGCTTGTGCGAGTAATTTAAGGACAGCGATTTTCTCCGGTGTTACGCCGCTGACAGATTTCAATTCGCCGTTAACGTACGCTTCTTCACGAGTTGTATCTAAAACGTATAAGCGTGTTCTATTAGCGAGGAAGTATCGGTACGGTGCATGAACGCCGAAAAATGGTGTCACATCCATACGCGAATTCCAATATTCCGTACTGTCCATAATCGCGGTTTTTAGCGAGCTGAGAGCCGCAGCAGTTGCATCTATGCTATAAAAGGAGGAACACAGATCGGCTAGATTGCGATAGGTCTAATATGGATTTTTCGCAAAGCTTCGTTTTCGGAAGAGCGGTGTTCGTATGTGAACAGGTTAATATTTTGACGGAAAATATCGTTTCATTTGCCACGTCACCAAAAGGCGCAGCGTCCGCGCCAGAGGAATCGTACCGGTTGTTTTTTCCACACATATGCGACAGGGACTTCAAGCAACAATGGGAAGGAAACGAGTCAGTGACTGGTATTATCATCCTGGAAGGACTGATGTCTCAGGCAATATGCACAATACAAGTGACACCTTTTGCCTTGCTCGTGCTTCGGTGTGGAACGGAAACGAGAGATTCCATCTTAAAAGCGGCGAAGTTTTGCAACGAAGATTTGAGTTCGGGGCACGTGGAAGTAGTGTGGTTTTCAGCCGATCAAGTGCGTCTGTTACACAACGAGTTGCTGGCAGACGAAGGGACACCGTATCACACATGGAACATGTTATGGTCAATGGCACACGACAAACTATTGAGTAGGTGTGTAAGTGTGAACGTATCGCCTCTGCCGCTAGTGAACTACCATCTTCAATTGTGGAATGCACAAAGCATAGTTGACAGGTGGAGTAAAGCTACGAGTCGCTGGACGACGTTTTCAGAAGATTCTAGCCAGCATCCTAGACCACTGGTGCCGCTTGAACGCATGTGGCTTTATTTTCACATTTCTCTCAGGTGGCGCAGAGACAGGAACGTTGACACTGTGACAATGTCGACCATATTAAGACAGATGCGTATACACAATCTGTATGACCTGCAACCGCATCTATCAGATAGCAAGATCGGAATTGATACGAAAATCTGTCAGAACTATCATGGCTTGATGGCCATTTTGACTGGAGCCTATGCGGGACTAGCTGAGGAGTTGCAGGCGAAATATATGGGGCTGTGTGAAGTACTCACTCAGTCAAAAGCTTTGGTGAAAGTAAATTTGACCGATGCAATGCAGGAAATAAGACACAAGTACCATTCGCTGCCATTGTTTACCAGCTGCATGTTGAAAACGTTTACAGAGGTATCAATCGATACTATACCGTCATCTGTGTTGGATGCGAATGCCGTTAGAGAATGGAGTCTAAGAAGAAGAGAGGAATTAATGAAAGATATGGATACACACCATATATTCAGAAAAGTGTATGCGAATGCCGTTCCCGTTTACACGGGAGGAGATCAGAACTTCCTGAGACTGTATGGGAATTTGTCTAGCTTGCTTGAAGTTATGAAGAAGCACGATTCTCGAGTGGTCGATATCGTGTATAAGGTCGAGTGTTTAGGTGCTCTGTCTTCGAGCAACGTGGATGCGTTGCCTCTTTATGGTATGGATGGCAAAGTGAGACGCGGATCGCCTTTCAGCTTGGATGAGGAAAACTCGATGACTTCAATTCGACTGACGGAGTCGTCTGAATTCTGTACTCCGATCTGGACGACTCCGACGAAAACCGGGATGAACTTCATGAGAATAGCGCCGATGCTGAGCAGGAAACGGAAGCGGTCGTTCGAAGTTGGAACTGTCGACAGTCTCATCGAACGACATATGTATCCTGCCGAAAGCGATCAACACGTTACGGCTGAATACCTACATAGCGGACTGCACTGGTCCGCGTTTGTAGCCGATGTCGACATACAGCCGATTTCGGGTGCAGCGCGCCCCGAGAAGAACGCTATCGCTCGCGATCTAGTGAGTATGTTTGACGACGTATTTGAGTCGCTGTTCAAGTGCAAAGTTGGTGGTCATTTCATTTTTGCTTCTGTCGATAACGGATCTGGCAAGTTGGGTGTACACCACCACGTTACTATGCCGCCCGGACTCGTGCTGACCACTACAGCTTGCCGTGATATAGCTGAAATATTAGAGATAGTCAGACGGACGTATCCCGAAACTGTCGGCATAGACACTGCAAGCGACACACCCGTATTTGATACGTCGATATATGCGGTCAGGCGCGGAGAGAATCACAAAGGGCATTGTCTGCGAGGACCAATGCAAACGAAGGTTGATGGAACCAGAAAACTAGAGTGTATATATCAGACTGAAACACCGTTATCGCTGCGCCACATGCTGATCCACGGTCCTCAATTTGACGAAACGGGGCAAAGGGTGGTGTTTGGAAAGATCGTGGAATCCATTCACGGAGTGGAAGACTTAAGCGATGTTGCTTTCTTTCGGAAATACGAAGTAGAGGTGATGAACGACAGCATGAAGTCTGTATGTCACAGCAAAGTGAAGGATATAGTGAAGGAGATGAACGCTAAATGTGTTTTGTTTGACTCATCGGCGGACGTTGGAGACGTCGTTGAGTATCTGCTGTCGATTTTAAATAATCTATGGACAGAGGAAAAAGGGAAGAGAATGATGATATCTCACCTGAAGTCAGCCGTTGGGAACGAAGAAAGGAAATACCACAGTGGACAGATAAGTTTGGTGGACACCAAATCAAGGTTCGTTCACGATGCTAAATATGGCACGATCAACCTGGTCGCAGATAACAATACGCAAAAACTGTTTCCATTCTGTCCACGCAGACCTCACCGGAAACGTGTTACGAGAGGTGTTAGAGTGACCGTAGGATACAGTTCCAAGATGATTCGTTACGTGTTGTTTGTCTCTCAGTGCTTCAAGGCTTCGTGTCAAGAGAAACGATTACGAGAGACGCCACAATGTCACTTCATCCCCGATGTGGTGCTAACGATGCCCGATGTGTTTGTGTGTCCGTCGATTAAAAGACACGTCGATAAGTTTTTACACGAAAACTTTCGCGGGCCGACCGTCGGCGTCATTCAGATTCAACATCACAGTGAGGACACCAGCAGCTGCAACGATACCGATACAGAGGAAGTAGTGCATGGAGGCACCGGTGCATTGTACTTCATACGCGAAGGAACGTTCGTGTCAAATGTTCGCAATCTATTTATGTTTCTTCCGAAAAACGTGCCTGGCGTTCTGGTGTTCAGCTTAATCAACAACATCTACATGGCATGTCTGAAAAACGGAACGAGGAATGATCGTCGACAGTGCAACGTGTACGTCGCTTCGTCTCACGAACTGCTACTAGCACACCTTTCCAAAAAAGGGCTGATGGAGATTCATTTACTGAAACAGTTGGCAGAAACAATGCGAAATGAATGACTAAACGTATACGTTGAACGGAAACAAAAAAACTGTTATTTGTGTGTAAAGTGTGTTCAGTGAAAAAAAGTAAACGCAAAAAATGCTGCACCACGTATATTTCGCGTTGTTACTTTGTCGCGTAATAAGTGGATACGATGTATCGTCCATGGAATCGTCATACTTGCGAACAAACTGGGGCGTGGTTTTTAATAAAGTAGGCGCGTTGTTGAACGGTATCACGCGGTACAGACACACGTTTGCTTTGAGCGTTCCAGTTATGCACTATCGATCTCTGTCGCCCATGACCTGCAATTCCTCCCTCTTAAAAGAGGCGCACTGCGAGTCTGTGAATGTTCTCGTGGGGCAGGTAAACAGAGTGTATAGCGATGAATTCGCATTAATGAAGAAAAACATTGCCAACGTTTTGACAGCAATAGGCAACGTGGAAAGCGGAGGTACTGTGGCTAGACGGAAACGTAGCGCCGATACCGACGACTCATCTCCTCACCTATCGCCATCTTTTTGTCGTGACGGTGGACAAACGGGAGGCGGTGGTGGGATTTTAGCGACTCTAGGCAAAATCGGTAGCGATATTTTCGGCACGCCTACATACGACGACATCAAGATAGTGGATAAGCACATTTGCGAATTAGCGGACACTGTCGACCTGAATAGGCGTGAAATCAAAGCCTCCAACGAACGACTGTCGTCAATTTCGGCCTCGCTTAACAACCGCCTATCCGCGCTTCAACACGGATTAGAAAATATGAACAAGCGTATAACAGAAACGCAAAAGCAGCTGATTTCGGTAACTCAAACAATCATAGGTGACTTAAACGCACTAAACACGCGAATGAATTTCATGGAAAGCACACAAGAGGCGATGTATCTGCTGATTGGTAATCTGGAAAGATTCCAGCACACGGCAGCACGTCACTTGAGGTTCGCCAGTAATTGGCTGTACGGAATCAACAAACTGTTACAAGGTTACATCCCAGAAGAACTGATCACGGTTGACGACATTCAGGCAGTACTCGACCACGTTACCGAAATAGTGTTGCCGAGTTATTCGCAGCTAAGTATAGTTCACCCGAATCCGTCGTTTTATTATCAAGTGAGATCGACGACATTCACTCGATCCAACAATTACGTATTTATCACACTGACCGTTCCACTGAAGTCAATGGGTGGGATGTTGGGCGTGTATCGAGTGGATCGGACGCACATTTCTACAGCAGAACATCATCAGTCTTCAACGCGTATAGATAATTTGCCGGACTTTTTCGCCGTTACTCCAGATCTCGCTTACTACACCGAACTGTCCGTGGCGCACTATACCTCCTGTCGCGGAGAAGGCATCAAAGTCTGTCACACAGAAAGAGCACTACAGGCCGCAAACAGACTGACGTGTGGAGCTGCGGTATTTTATGACAAGAAAACGGATGTGTTAAAGCACTGCGACATACAGTACGAATCTTACGATCTACCGTCGGAAGTTATGCGACTGAGAGATGAAGAGTATCTGATTCACTCTGAAAATGCCGGGTCGAATAGCACGTGGACTATGCACTGTCCGCACGTGATCGCATTGCCCGACACCATAGGAACGACCAATGTCAAGCAAATTCCATCGTGCAACACTTGTATCGTCCGAGTGCCATGCGGATGTTCATTGGATGGCGGTTCGTTCTATATTCCGTTCCAGTTAACCGGTTGTAAAGTGAACGAAAAGCCAGGATTTCCGGAAGTGACCAAAGTGTATCCAGTAAGTCTGCCAGTTCTGACGGCATTATACTCAGCAGACGACATTGCGGATATCACAGGCGACTGGACGCACGGAGACATGTCGGCTGCTAACTCGTTAGCGCTGAAAGATTTTCAGCTGAATATCACAACGTCCGATTGGGATGAAGTAGTGGCCAAAGACGAGAAATATCGGGTTGATTTCAAGAAGCTAATGAAACTGCATAAGAAAGCGTCCGTTGTGTATGCGGATCGGGCAGAGTACTACTTGAAGAAAGCGACAGATTTTACAGACTTGAATCTCGCTCACGTGAAGGATTTAGAAAGACAGTTCGGTGGAGACTTGTACAAAGCATTTCTGAACCCATCTTCCGTTGTCGGAGGCATGACAATTTTTTGGATTCTTGCAATCGTGTGTTTAGGCATGTCGATTTATAACTGCTATAGAAAGCGGTAGTTTCTTAAAGATAGATCTGTCGGCAAGTTTGCTTGCATTCATATAACGATCGAAGACATGAATAAATGATGATTGCTAATAATGTTTTTTCTTGTGTGAGATAGTTATTATACCGTCGTCAGAATAATAATGTTAGATTTCGGGGGGAGTGGGATCTGAATAGGAATAGGAAATAGCGGGTCAAAAAGTTCACTCGTGTGGTTTATTTTTACCCCCTGCCCTCGGGTCACGTGATACTGCGCATGCGCAACCCAAAAGTGGGCGTGGTAAGGCTTTTTCAAGCCAAAGTCAGAAATCAGATAATCTCGGATATCTCGGAAACTACAAAAGCTACCAATATGAAAATTTACAGCAATGTCGGGAACATGTAATTCACTTATCTGACACAATATTATGACGTCACTGTAAATCCAAGATGGCGGACGGTCGTTATTTTGAAAACAGTTAAATCACCATATCTCAGCCGCCAGTCAAGCGATTTTGACGATATTTGGTAATGTAGATTTGGACCACGCTTCATAAAAAAAACATTTCAACATTGGAAATTTCCAAAATTCAACATGACGGACGGCCGCCTTCTTGAAAATCTCAAGTTGTTGAACATAAAGATGCATATAATTATGGATGAATTATATGCTATTTTGATGACTCAGTGATAGAGTACCTGGTATGCTAGCTTTCTGGGCATAAACGTGTAACAAAACAACAAATATAAATGAAAAAAACGGCAGTTTATTACAAGTTAACGGCTATGTGACGCACCGTAAGCAGCAAAAATCATAAAATGATGATGCTACTTTTGCAGCACGGCGACAGTTCGGCGAAATGCTGCTAAGTAGTGCCACCATTTTATGATTTTTGCTGTTTTCGATGTGTCACATAGCCGTTAACTTGTAATAAACGGCCGTTTTTATCATTTATTAGCAGTATTAACGAACGATGTGGTACTTGATCGGCTGCAACGGATTGCCTCATGAATACGTACCAGAATGTTCGTAAATATGCAAATTATAAAACAGTTTTGAAAATGTTTTTTTTGAAACTGTTTTAGTTTTGTTTTAATTGTAACCACGACCTTAGCTGTTTACGTTTCTTGTTTGTGTTTACACTTTGTAAAACGTGGCTTAAAAATTAAAACGAATAAAGACAAAGTAGAAGCAATTTTTGAATACCTCGAAAAGTAATTTTAATTTAATTGTAATTGATAACAATGAAATTGCCCCATGTCTGGTTCTAATAGAAGCCAGGGAGCTTGTATTAAAAGGTTTACGGTAACTCAACTCAACACAAGGTTTATTAACACGCGACTGTGAAAGTTGAATACATATATTATATTTTCACCACAAACGTAGCAATCTACAAAGGAACAAAATAATTAAATCAACACCGTCAAATTCGGAGTCAAAGTCAAAGCGCGACGTGTGCATCACAACGTCAATAATAGGACGATAACGTCCACAAAGTTATTTTGTTCAGAACAGCGGCTCGTCATCAAGTGTTGAAGGTCAAAAGTTAACAGATAAAATTCGTGATATCAATGAGTGTTCGTTTGCTCATTTGCTCAATGCTCCAATGTTTGCTAAACATTGCTCAAGTCTAGCCAAAGTAGCATTATCTTGTTCTCGTGCCGAGTGGAGCTCATCCTCGAAAGCAGTCGACATGTCACCTTGCTGCACAGCGAAATCTACAGAAATTAACACAAATATTACGACTAACGAAAAATTTAACTCAATCGAACAATAAGTTAACCTAGACACTACAGAGCTACCAAACTGCAACGTACAGATGCTGCCGCGTAGAGAACGTAATGTAACAAGAATAAATACAGTTTGTTAGGCCTACAAAGTGCAAACGCCAAATGTGTGACTTTTTCCATTCACCGATACCGAGCGTTAAGCAGATGTGACATGTTCAGCTAGTTCTAGAGATATGATAGCATGTTGTCGGAAATTAGGCCTACGATAGACAGACTGCGACAGATATGAGGAACAAATGTATAGCGCACCATACGAAAAACTGTGTAGGGTAAAACAAAAATTAAAGCTACGGAGTTCGACTCTTATGCACAACTCTTAATAATTCTCTATGATCCCAGATCTAGCGATTTTTCTAGCATTTTTAGCCGAAGCCGAGCGTTAAGTAGTACGTCTCGGCAATTCCGTCTGACAACGACGATGTCTGTCTGTGACATTGAGTTATGCTGATTAACCTACAGGCCAAATTTTTCCGGAAACTTTTTATAGCTTCTTATGACCTGTGAAGAATTTGGCTTTAGTCAGAATGCACCGTATACCTGCGTCCGAATTAGTTGTAATTTTCCCTTCAAACACAGTATCGTACGCAAGTACCGAAAATAGTCCTACGCGCTTTACCTCTTTCGGCGAATAAAACTTCTATTTCATACTAAAACTGCGTATAAATTTAATTACATATTTTATACCGGAAATAGATAGAATAGGATAAATTCAAATCGCAAGAATTAAACGCTTTTAAGTGCCATTTTAGACAAGAAATAGATCTTCGCAGTAGTAGGTCGGCCTAATTTTAGTCGTTACCAATATTAACTGCAATGGCAAAAGTCCATTGTGACCAAGTTTTTGATGCATTGGTGTTCAATTTGGTGTCCATGTGTTTACAAACAGACAAGACCAATCAGCGATTAGGAAAGGTACCGCACACAGCTCTTTTGGCACTTTTAATGAGTCGAAACTCATTCCCAGCCAAAACTATCACTAAATTTACGCTCACCGCACTGTAAGCACTTTCGACACGATTCGAGTGTCGACACAATGGACTATAAAAGGGGCCTTCGCTCGCATTTCACTTCACTCTCCATGCAGCGGTAGTCGGCTCTACAGCTGGCGAAGCGCGGGATCGTCATCTAATTGACTAGGACTGATAGAACTAGCAAGTAGATTACAGTTTCAGTTCTCACTAGTTAGAACTTGCATTTCAGTTTTAGTTCCAACTTTCAGAACTAACTTTTCAGTTTCAGTTCTAACTTACTGAACTTGACTTTTCGTTTTAGTTCTTACCAGTAGAACTAACTTTCTAGTTTTAGTTCCTATTTAATAGATCTCACTTCTAATTCTACTTTTAGTTCCAACTTTAACGACTAGAACTTTCTCATAAAACTACTTTTAGTTTTAGTTCTTACTTACTGGTACTTACTGACCTGACAGATTGACTAGACAGACCAACTGAGATGCTTTCTCTCTGATCGGTCTCGAGCGAGAGAAATGGTACTCAGTTGATGGTGAATAATAAAAGCATAACCTCAGTTCTTTTAGTTGCCGCACGACTGATAAGAAGACTGACTGTGCGTGCTCGGAAATTGATGTGAAGTTCAAGTGAAGTATCGAATGGTTGATTCATCGAGTTGGTATTGAACTGGATTGTTGAATGGTTGAATTATTAAAGTTCTCATTGTTGAATGTGCTTGCATCATTACGATTGAGTTTGAATTGTACGATCACTTCAGAATTAAAAGGAAAGCAAGAGCAGTCATACTTCCAAATAGAAACCACACGTGTTTCGTCTGCTTGTAGTTAGAACTTCAAAAGTGACAGATCGTGGATCTGAACTACAAACTAATCTCCTAAAAAGATAAAGAAAGACTTCGGCCTTCGTCAACTAACTATCGCGAACTACAATTGGAGTCTCAATACTACAATTCTGCTAACTCGGACATCATCGAGTTACAATGGAAAGTGAATTAGACGTCGAACTAGAAGAGTATGAAGAAGTTGTGGGAGATCTCAACTTCAGTACACCAGTTGAAAGTAGATCAGCTTCTCCGTATCAGATCTCGACAACTTCCTTCCAAGAACCCACCCATCAAATAGAAGTTATCTCCACCTGTGCTACTACCTATCCGAGGCCCGATCCTGTGGATTCTCATGCTCTAATTCCTCAAGTGCCATGGATACCCGGTAGTCGTCACAGACCGTCCACCTAGTGGCCATAGATTGCGAAGAAATTCCAGGAGGGGGGGGTTCCCTGTACAAAAAGGAGCATTCAAGCGACTGTTCATTGGCCCGCAGTCCTCAAAAACTCACAGAATCTGACTAATAGGAAGTCATTAATTGTGTTTATATTCAATGTCTTGCATTAGACCTATTTCGTCATTAAAAATACCTACCGGTGACATAAGCATCAGATGGTAGACGATACGGCGGTGATGATTGCTGTAACTGTTGTTCAGCAACATTGAAACAGTCGTCTATCAGCTGCTTCATCGACAAAGATTCTCCGCCTATAATAACAATGCAACGAATAACTTAGGCCTACACATGTATCTTAAACTGTTCAAGGCCTGTGGCACTAGGCCTATATTAATCATTGTAACAGGTAAAATGGTAAAGGTCGGACACTTGCTACAGCGCTGCTTAAGTGAGTCAGACTCTTAAACAACGCTTTTACAATCTCGGAAGTGGCAGCTGACCGACATGAACCAATGGTACCGCAGCGCACTATACAGCCATCCACTGCCCGCGTTAAAAGACAAGTGGACCCGCGTTTACAGCATACCACCGCCACAGCCAACCTTACAGGCCTTTACCCCGTAGCCCACACTAGGCTGCTACTCATTTCCCGTCCCGCTGATCGTAGGAGACTGAGGTTAGATGATGGTTTACTTGCCACGGTCACCCATCCCAGTACTAACCGGGCCCGACGTAGAGTAACTTCTTGATCGCTGCCAACGCGCTACTGCTACACCAAACCCTAGAATGCCGGTAGGAGAATAGAAGCATAATCGAAAAAAAACGTATAAGCCTACCGACCTATATCAAAATCAGCTGACGCATCGACTTCTGTCGACAGCAGTGGTTGGAATTCGATGTTTTCACTTGTCTCTCTTGGTTGACTGAACGAAATCAATTCGTTTTCGGCAGCTATTAGCTCTGTACAAAGACAAAATATAGCACATGTATGAAGGGTGGGTAGCGTTTATGCGTGACGAGTGTGAAATTTATTTATTCTATGTTAGCAGCGCAGTATATGCTATACGCGTGCGATATTAGCAAATATTTTAACCCGTCTACCCGTCTGTCCGTCACGTTGGTGCATATTATCAAAAATGGCAAAACATAATTATCGCCAAACCATTTCAACCATCTGGTAGGCCTACAAAACTTCCCATTCTAGTTTTTTTTTTGTAAAATGAAGATCAACGGGCGGGTGTGTGTGAAAATTTTGTGATTTCTGACCGATATCTGTCTAGGCTATCTCGGAAATGCAAGGTCATTTTTTGTCGCGTCGCGCGGTTTGTCAGCAACAGTTCAGATAAAATTATTAATGCAATGCGACGTCACAAAGAAACCTACAACGACGAGATTATTTTACTAGTTTCTGAAATCTTTGATATTGTGTTTATAAGTGTAGCCTACCATCACTGGACAAGTTGTCGACTTCGTCGTCAGCAATGTGCAATACGTTCGCAACGCACCTCATCACAGCGTCGTATACACCGACGTTTTTCTCCTGATTCCAGTTTAAACAGTTTAACAGAATCGTGCTGTTCATTTGCCATAACCACTGGCAAAGTGCTGGCCGTTTCTCAAACCATTTATTCAGGCCTTGCAATGAGTTCAGATGTTTGATGATGGCTAAATGAATCCAGTAGAGTGCGACCAAACCACATCTTTGTGGATAATTTCGATCCTCTTCGTTGTTGGGAAATTCATTGTCGTCTATGCACCACCGCCCCCAGCAGACAAGACACGGCATAAGGTATTGGTTGCCACGCGATTTAGTCTGCTTCATGCACCACTCTTCCACACCAGCGCAGATACAAGTCGTGCACACAGTAGCGTCGCAACAGCTAGTCTTCAAGAAGCATAGCCCGACAAATGGTTTGTCGATCTCTTCCAACTCAGCATGACACCAGTCACAGATGTCGTCGCGATGCTGCTTTGTGATCACATTCGCTGGTTTTTTACGCCCTTTCATCAGCTGTAGGCATTGTTGTCGTCTTTCTTCTGGCGTTGTCCCCACTATGATGTGACTATTAGTGCACGTCTTCGTAGCCTTTTTACTCTTCTTCGGGATATCCTCTGCTTGACGCATCGTCATTCTTTTATTGCTAACCTACAATCCGACAGACTAATTAGATGTGAAAAAAATAACGAAAAAATAAGGCTAGGCTTATGGGTGTATTTTTTCAGCAGAACGACTGTACGCTACGCTACCATCGTCACAACGACTAATATTTTACCGTTTCACCCCGTAACGTCACCTAGGTCACGATTATTTTGATGATGATGATAATAATGATGATGCTGCAGGCGATAATGATAATGACATACAAAAAAATAAATAGCGCACAGTTAAAATCTTACCTGCTTTTGTTTGACGTCATCTGTCTGTATCTGCACTGTCGGAGTCGCTGCCACCGGATCGGAGACTATTTCAACCGACGAAGAGTCCTATCAAGAACAGGATACACAACATATACTAACTTAGATAGCAATGTACGCGAAAATGTAACATGTATACACGGAGTGTAAAACTGTTTAACGTGTTTTTCCGTCGACTAGTACCAATTTTGTAATAACTTTTTAATTTCAAGGCGATCAAACAAGACTCAAACAAAACACGATCATTATTTGGCTCAATGCCGGACTTGTGACGTGGAGGTTACAGGTTCGAATTTCGACCTGGGCTACTCTGTTTCAAAGTCTCTCACACCACCGGTGCCAGTAGGCCTACACGATCCGCTGGGAAGGCAAAGGTAGGTATGGTTTATTCAAATTGCGGATGAAACGCAGGGTGTGTAGGTTATCCATTGACAACGCGTGCCATTACCATGAGATACAAATTCACCTTTATCATTTTGACGCAACAAACAAATGTCGAACAGTCACCTGCTTCATGTTATGACGTGAGGGAATGCGAAGTAGAAGAGATATGTTCCCCTCCGCATCACACATCAAATTGTCATTGGATGATGTCGTCCATAAGACGTTCTCAAGTATCGCTTCCTGTGAACCAGTCGCCTCCAATCTGTACGAATCCCCTTCTACACCATATATGGTCACACGAAACTTCTGACGCAGTACATGGCTACGAATCGTCTCGCAATAAGACAGAGCACATTGCTCTATCGCACGCCGAAACTGCTCAGTTGCTGCTGCATCGACAAGTTGTCCTTCCATCGCTGTATGTGCACAGATTTGTGAGACGTGAGACTGTACTCACCCTTTTATAGACGCAGTAGGCGTACATTAGTGTTGAAAAATTAGCTGAAGGTCTGTGGTCCGCACTGTCATGGCGACGACCGACGCTACTTCAACTTCAAGGTTGCTGACATGCACAAACACGACTATCAAGTCGCTAGCTTAGCGACTGGTTTCGACTCGGGCAGAGACGGCGGCGGGCAGCGAACGGCGACTATTCCGGGGATTAGCTGTACGTTGACCTAATCTCTTTTCAATGGTACTCGTCAGACACGTGGGGTCTGCCCAGACTTGACTGTACAGTGGTCTACCCATTGTCTGGTCCAGTGTGCTACAAAATACGTTGATAATTAACATTATTCGTATATTTCACACAGTAGTTAAGTGTGATTAGTAATATTCTACCCTAGGGGCCAATTCACGCTAACAGGCCTGGCCCGCTGAGTGTCCTGTACCGGTGAATCGGCCCACCGGGCGAAAAGGTCAGGACTTGTAGTCAAGTTAGTGCACGCTACTAACATAATTCTGTTACACTAATCCTGTCTATCCGAAATTTGTACAAAAAGTAGTTGACTAGTAAAATGGCATTAACTCAATCAATCAGAAAGGGATCACAAAGTGAGATTAAAAAGTCTGAAAGAAACATAAATGCAGATACTAAGAATGTCAATGACAAATGTAGAGTGTGCAGTGAAAAGGTAACGGGAGACCACAAAGGAATTGAATGCGAGATGTGCAAACATTGGTTTCACGCAGTCTGTGAGGATATCGAGGATGAAGAATATGAGGTGTTGTCAAGACATACAAAGGGGAAAATACACTGGTACTGCACGGTGTGCAACGACAGTTCAGTGGAAATCTTGCGATTAGTGAAAAATCTGCAGGAAAAAGTTCAGCAAACAGAAACTAAATTAGAGATAATTACTAAGGACTTTACTGAGAAATTTACGCAGCTGGAGTACAGGCTCCAAAAGCACTCCACAGATGTGGACAAACAAATGGAAAAGTTGAAGGCACAAGAGGACAAAGAATTTAGAGATGTGCACAAAATATGTCAGCAGTTAGAGAGTAAGTTTGTTGACGAACAGAAAGCTAACAAAGTTGTAGATTTCAAACTAGTCGTTAAAGAACAGATGGAGGAGGAAATGAAAAAGAGTGCAGAATTTACTGAGAAACTAGTTGAAAACAAACTCGTCTGCTCTCAAACACAAATTCAGGCGATGAATCGTAAATTAGAAGAGACAAAAAGTAACCTTCAAGAGGAAGTAGATAAGGAAGCACGGCGCGACAATATTATTATTTACAGGATGCCAGAAAGTGTGTCAGATAGTAATGAAGAAAGAAAAGTTATGGATAAACGCTTTGTCCTCAAATTGTTAACTAAGATGGAAGTTGGAGTTGAGGAGGAGGATATCAAAGGAGCCTTTCGTTTGGGTAAATGGATTCCGGAACAAAACACTCAGTCAGACTCGAGTGCCCAAACACCCTCCAATCCTAGACCAATGTTAGTACAACTCAACAGCAGAACAGCAAAAAACCTGATAATGAATAATTTGTTTAAGCTGAAACATCTCGAAAGTAAATATAAGAATGTTGTTATTGCTCATGACATGACGAAGAATGAGAGAAAGAACTGCAAAACTCTGGTGGAGGACGCGAAAAAACAACAAGAGGAGGACCATTCGGGAAACTTCATATACAGGGTCAGGGGAACTCCAGGGGCAATGACAATTGTCCGGCTACGCCGAAATTAAAGTACGAGGGTAACCAATTAGTAAATAGCACTAACCGTAACTATGAAAAATTAGATATTAAAGAAGAAGATATTCTGTTTTTATACACTAATGCCGACTGCTTACCAAATAAATTACAAGAGTTAAAACAATTACTAGTTCACTTTGAAAAAAGCCCAGATATTATATCTCTTACAGAAATCAAACACAAAAACAAGTGGGAAATGAATTCTGCAGAACTTACTATTGATGGATATCAGATGTTTACTAATGATCTTGAGGCTAATAATCGTGGGATTCTGGTTTATGTCAAAGAGCATTTATCCTGTAAGCAAATTTTCCTTAGTAATATTTTTGGTGAGTATGTTTTACTGCAGTTAGATATCAATACAAATAAAAAAATGAATATTGCAACTATATACAGATCCCCTAATAGTTCTCAGGAAAATAATACACAAATGTGTAGTTTGATTAATGATATTTGTAAAAAGCAAGGGAATACACTCATATTAGGGGATTTTAATCTTCCACACATTGATTGGAAGACCTGGAATACCACAGGTCCACTTGAATATACTTTTGTGGATACCTTGCGAAAAAATTTCTTACACCAATATATTGACACTCCGACGCGTGCAAGAGGAACGTCCATCCCCCATCTGTTAGATCTAGTCATATCGGATGAACAATTTATAGAAAATATTGATTTCCAGGCACCTTTGGGGAAAAGTGATCATAGTGTGTTATTGATTTCTTGTAATGTAAACCCATCTGCTAATTATTTACCAAAAAAATATGCATTCTCAAAGGGAGATTACACTGGATTACGAAATAGTTTGCAGTCAGTAGTTTGGGAAGACTTATTGTTAGCTCATGTTGATAATGTCGATGATATGTGGGAAGTTTTCAAAAACGAGCTTCTAAATAGGATTGATACATTCATACCTAAGATTAAGAGTTTTCAACAGATTAAAAAAGATTCTTGGAGTCGACCACTACCCCCGAATGTAAGAGACAAAATATCTAAAAAACACAGACTCTGGACTAGATATATGGAAACCAGAGATTCTGCTATTTATAAAAAATATAAATCAGCTAGAAATGCAGTCACTAGAGAAATAAGGAAAATTGTTAGAAATGAACAACACGAGGTGGCATTACAGTGTAAATCAAATCCCAAAAAGTTTTGGAATTATATAAATAGTAAACGTAAAACAAAGTCAACAATTGGTGATCTTGTTACTACAGATAATTATGGCAACACTGTCATTGCATCTGACAATGAACAAAAAGCTGAGGTACTAGGATCTTATTTTTCAGGAGTATTTACTAAAGAAAATAACATCCCGTATGACACTACAAACATAATTAATGCAGATGAGACATTATCACATTTAAATTGCCAGTTTGGCGAAGAAATTATTCTGGATAAAATTTCACAGTTGAATGTATGCAAATCTCCAGGCCCGGATAGCTTCCACCCTCGAGTATTATATGAGTTACGGCACGAGTTATGTGAACCATTACACATAATATTTACTACTTCCTATAAATCTGGAAAGCTGCCTGCTGACTGGAGATCTGCTAACATTACAGCTATATATAAAAAAGGAAATAAAAAGGAACCTAAAAACTATAGACCCGTTAGTTTAACAAGTGTCATATGTAAGATTATGGAGTCGATTGTTAGAGACATTATCATGGACAATTTTTTAAGTAATGATTTATTAAGTAATAATCAATATGGATTTATAAAAGGGCGATCCACCGTAATACAGCTTTTAAAGATTATGGATGAATGGACATATAACCTGGACAAAGGAATTCAAATTGATGTTATATACACTGACTTTGAGAAGGCATTCGATAAAGTCCCACATCAAGGCCTTATCAGTAAACTTGAGGCATATAATTTAAATAGTACACTGCTACTTTGGATTCAAGACTTTCTGTGTAATCGTAAACAACGGGTAATAGTAAATGGCACTTATTCACAATGGTACAGAGTAGAAAGTGGAATTCCTCAAGGCAGCATTCTGGGACCGTTACTGTTTCTAATATATATAAATGATTTACCAAATGTAACACAGAATACAGATACAAGAATTTATCTATATGCAGATGATGCAAAAATTTATAGAAGTATAACATGTGTGGAAGACTCACAATGTTTGCAAAGAGTTATAGACAAAGTTAAACAATGGTGCGACGAATGGTTACTACCATTAAATGTCAGTAAATGCAACGTTATGTCATTCACTTCTAAGGTTAATCTGGATACATCATATTGCATTAGAAATAAAGATAGTAGGCACACTATACAAAAGGTGGACTCAATTAAAGACCTCGGAATATTGTTTGATACACGTTTAAATTTCAAGGACCATATTCAAGAAAAAATTAACAAAGCATATAATATGATAGGTTTGCTCAAAAGGAATTTTATTCATGTAGATTGTTATACTTTCATTTTACTATATAAAGCACTGGTCCGTCCTCATCTTGAATATGCAAACTCGGTATGGTCTCCTTATAAAAAATGTGACATTGAACAAGTTGAAAAAATACAAAGGAGAGCTACCAAACTTGTTATTTCATTACGAAAATTCCCATACAAGGAACGTCTACTCCGTCTAAATCTATACACATTAAAGTACAGAAGACTACGTGGTGATATGATTGAGGTCTTTAAATTAGTAAATAACGTGTATGATAACAGAGTTGCACCATCATTATCTTATAATACGTCTGTTACCAGAGGTAACAAGTTCAAGTTGCAAAATCAGAGTTTTAATCATAATTTTAGAAAATTTTTCTTTTCTGCAAGAATAGTAAATATATGGAACAGTTTACCAAATTATGTAGTTGATGTGCAGTCTGTTGATGTATTTAAAGTGCACCTAGATCAGTTTTGGGCACAACAAGAAGTTATGTTTGATTGGACTGCAGACTTGACTGGAACCGGAGACAGATCAGAGTACACAGTTGAAAGTAATTAGATATAGTAGTTATAATTAGTAGCGTGATACGGATATAGAGGCACTAAGTGCCTGCATCTGTTCATCTACATTGCTGATTGCTGAAAGCGACGGTCGAACGACTGTACTCGCGTTATATGTAACTGATAATTAGTAATAAATAATCACTACGTGTATGCCAGCAAAAGTTACTTACGCCAGTTGTTGTGACAGTTCTGGAAATGCTTTGGA